>Ga0187844_10001484_pt1 | contig 17793 bp, 19 predicted proteins | sample SpaLakP09_SKY_50_FD_134517 | JGI IMG/M metagenome (GOLD analysis project Ga0187844, IMG submission 134517) | Oligotrophic lake water microbial communities from Sparkling Lake, Wisconsin, USA - SP09_SKY_50 | ecosystem: Environmental > Aquatic > Freshwater > Lake | place: USA: Sparkling Lake...
ATGCGACGGGTACCTCGGTGCACCAGACCGGTCCGAAAGAATGGGCTGCGAAGATCGAGTCGCTGAAAGGGATTCCGGTCGCAACGGCTTAAGCACACGAAATTGGGCCCCTGCCTGCGCAGGGGCGACGTGCGAATGTATCGGTAGCTTGGAAGCGTCGTCCCCGCGCAGGCGGGGACCCAAGTTGTACGCACACCGGTTGCGTCTACAATTCCATCCATGTCCACGCACACCACTCCTAATGACGCCCCCATCGGCGTCTTCGACTCCGGCCTCGGGGGCCTGTCGATCCTGCGCCACATCCGCGCACAACTCCCGCACGAACACCTGATCTACGTGGCCGACACGGGCTTCGCGCCGTACGGCGACAAGCCGGAACACGTTGTCGCAGAACGCTCGCTTGCGGTAGCCCGCTTCCTCGTCGAACGCGGCGTGAAAGCCATCGTCGTCGCCTGCAACACGGCGACCATCTCCGCCGTCAAGCTGATGCGCGACACCTTCCCCGACCTGCCCATCGTCGGCGTGGAACCTGGCCTGAAACCCGCGGCGGCGGCAACGCGCAGCGGCAAGGTCGGCGTGCTGGCCACGGAACGCACGCTGGCCGGCGCCAAATTCCTGCAACTGCGCGACCAGATCACGGAAGCGACGAACGCCCGATTCCTGCTGCAGCCGTGCCGCGGCCTCGTCGACCGCATCGAACTGGGCGACACGGAAGGCACGCGCGAGCTGCTGCAGCGCTACCTGACGCCGCTGCTCGACCAGGGTGCCGACACCCTCGTCCTGGGCTGCACGCACTACCCGCTCGTGCGCGCCGCGATCGAGGACGTGATCGCATCGGCCGGCGCCCATGACGTCACGCTCGTGGACACGGGCGACGCCGTCACGCGCCAGCTGGTGCGGTTGCTGGATGCGGGACGGTTGCTGCGCTCTGCTTCTTCAGATACGCCCGGCTCATTAGTCGCTTACACGAGCGCCAGCGCTACGGCGCTGTCGGCCGCGTTCAACAGCCTGATCGGCATCGATCCGCCCGTGCACGAGGCCACGTTCGGCGGCGAGTGACGGCCGTCCGCACTGCTGGGCAAAACTCGATTTGCCAGAATGCGAATGTGCCTATATAATCTCGTTCTGTCTCGGCAACAACGAGACAGCAAGTAAGACAGTGGTGGCTGTAGCTCAGTTGGTAGAGTCCAGGATTGTGATTCCTGTTGTCGTGGGTTCGAGTCCCATCAGCCACCCCAAGAATTCAAAAAGCCGCAAGCGCAAGCTTTGCGGCTTTTTCGTTTTTACAGCTCTGCTAAGGCAACACTGAAATTCGAACGCCATCCACAGGGCGTGGCACGCGCTGAGCTTCTTTCACGTCAGGTGCCGCACCAGCACCGCTGACGTAGGTGTAGACCGCAAATTGAGAGGCGATCTCAGGACCGTGCCGGGAAAAAACCAGTCGCATCTCGGACGAAGTCAGGTCGACGAATGCCGGCAACCCCGGTTCTGCGAATTCGATTTGCTCGAGCCGTCCCTCGTGAAAGCGTACCGCAAAACCTCTGGGATAACCTGATCCGAGAAATTCGCCGACAAGAAGCAAAATCTTCTCTTCTTTGCCAACGCACCTGATCTTGACCTTGGAACCACGAGAGGCATCATTCTCGCCACCAAATATCAGATGCGGCTGCGCTTCGGACTCCATTTTCAAAGAGATGACTTCCGAATCTGCGATAGGTTGCGCTGCAATTACGGACACTGTCTCGTGCTGTTTCTTCCCGAGGCGGCACATCGCCACCGTGGTCTGCGCCGCGACGACGCCAGAGCAGACAAACAGCATCAACCCAACCAATCGCTTCGATAACGTCATCACCGTACCATTTCCCTGAGGATTTCCATATCTTCCGGCGCTTTTGCAAGCTTTTCTGCGGCCGCTTTGATCTTGGCAAAATAGATCCCGTTCCTCACTCCACGATAGTCTTTATAAGCTTCGCTTATTGGGTCAGCGGCACCCTTCGAGCGCTCACGATCGATCAACGCCTGAAGGTATGCAGTGCCCGCTTCGATATTTTTCGATTCGTCCAGGAACTCTAAACTGTCATGGTAACGGTCCGCAGCCGCAAACACGTCGGCCTCGCTACGCCGCTCGGCACGGGGTAGCTTCAGGTTTTCCAGTCGATACAATTCGCGAACAGTTCCCCTCAACAGTTGCATGAGGCCTCTCGCGGTGCTGGACCCGGATTGTGCATGAGCATCGAATCTGGATTCCATGTATATCTGACAGATAATGATGTCATCGCTGATCTCGGATCGGTTGTTTTCCTTAACCAGCGCATGGATCTCACGAAGCCTTTTCGCATCGTCGACCTTGGCCTGAGCCGGATCTTTATCGGACCGAGGCGTCAGCTTCGCGCTCTGACAATGCACCACATGCGGCTTTGTCATACCTGATCCCAAGCTGGACGAATCGGCGGCGTGTCGTCATACACGACCAGTTCAACAACGTGGCTTTCGCTCGCTGAGCAAAGCGTTGTATGCCCGTGGGCGTCCGTTATTCCTTCAATGCTGCTGCCATCCGGTAGTCGAACAGCATAGCGGCGCTGGCGCAATGGCTTTCCTGTGGCAGAGTCGAGCAGCACAAAATAACGATCAAAGTCTCCCCCGGATTCTTTCGCATCGCCCGAAGTGGCTTCCCGATGAGTCGGACTCTCCGGACGTGCTGCATCCGCATAGTCGACGGTTGCAGTATGTTGTGATGCGATGAGCGTTGCGCCGCACGCAGTTTTCATGCCTTCGAGCGCGGTACCAATGCTACCGAAGACATGGTTCTTCGCACCATCTGCGATGGGAAAATTATCTTTACACATGGGACACCAGACTTTATGGCCCAGCCCAGCGATTGGAACGCCGTACAGGCTCGTGTGTTCCCACCCTTCCAGTACCTTGCCGCCATGAGATGTCCCATCCGCTTTTCGAATGATCGCTCGCGCAGGCATTTGTTCCTATAAGTCAATGAAATAAGCGCTTCATTACAACGTGCGCTCGACACATGGACCTTGCGCCACCGCAATGCCGCCAAAGAGAGGGCAATTGCGCCGTATTCCTGAGCCATCCCAACCGTACGCCACCCTTCTCTCACATCGCCTAAAATGCACGTCGGAAATGTACTTACGTCAATCATATTTGAACAAATGAATTAATTGCCTTATACTTGACCGCAGTACACACCCACAAAAACGAGCGGCGGGCATCACGTTGACCTCGCCGCCGTGCGGCTCCGCCGCAGCGCGGATGCGCGACGCATCCAGTCTTTAAACGGGTCCAGACACGGCCGACCGCGCCGCGCTGCGACCACCCACCTCCGCGCGCCGGAAGGATCCAAGCTTCCCGCCGGCCCGCATCGAGGTCTTTCAATGAGGGCCAATCTTCATGACCCCAACACGGCCATTGCGCCGCCTGCTCGCAACGGCATGCGTTCTGTGTGCGATCCTGATTCCACCGGCGGAAGCGGCCAGCCGCAAGCCGGTCAGAGCGCCAAAGACGCCGGCCATCGCCGACTTTCCGGAATTGAGCGGCGCCCAGCCGCGCAACTGCGCCGCCCCCGCCAGCCCCGCCCTGTCCGGCCTGGGCGAGCCGACGATGCGCCGTTGCGCCTGGAGCCAGCGCGTGGAGATGGTGTACTGGCGCAGCATCCCGACACCGACGGCCACCTGCCTGTCGCCCGCCGCCATCGCGTGGCACCGCCTCACGCAAGCCATCCACGCCGACGCGCCGCCCTGGAGCAGCGCGTGGACGGGAAAAACCGTGACCGCCAACGCAGCCGATATGCAACAACTGGCCGCCATCTGGCGCGGCGACGACGGCCAGTGGTCGGCGGCGCTGTGGCGCTGGCAGCCGTCCGAGAAACCGGCCACGCGCAACTGGCAGGCCGCCCACTGGGACGACGTGACGAAAGCCGCGCACGCGATCGACGCGGGCAATCCGCTGCCGGCGGCCTCGAAGCTGATGGTCGCGTGGCGCGACGCGTCGCAGGGCAAGCCGCGTGTGCTCGATGGCGACGTGTGGCGCTGGGTGTCCGACAGGACCTGCCTGCGCCTGGAGACGTCGGGCATCAGCCAGACGCGCATCCACCTGCCCTATTCGCGCGACGATGCGCGGCTCGAGCAGCGCAGCGGCATGCAGGTGCTGCTGGCGCGCCGCTTCCCGGATGCCGAATGGCTGCAGCCGTTTACCTTGCTGGAGCCGGGCCGTCCCGGCGACCGCACGGGTGCGAAGTTCATCGCCATGTGGCGCGAAGGCACCAGCGTCAAGGGCCAGCTGTGGATTCCGCTGCGCGACGACGCGGGCATCGTCCGCGCGCGCATCGTCAGCGACCTCGCGCCGGCAGCGGCCGAGCGCCAGAAGGAACTGGCGAAGCAGCGCGCCGACGTGATCGGGCGCGAACTCACGGCGCTGGCCCACGCGTGGGAGGTGCGCCATGAATGACGAACTGTACTCGCCCTTCTGGCTGCTGTCGCCGCTCGCCGTGCTGGGAGCCGGCCTGATGGTCGCGCTCGTGATCGGCCTGACCCTGCAGCGTTTCAGGATCCCGAAACTGTACGGGGCCGTGATCGCGGGCCTGCTGCTCGGCGCGACCGGCGCCGGCTTCATCGACCGCGCGCTGCTGACGCAGTTCCAGGAACTCCTCAACGGTGCCGCCGCGCTCGTGCTGTTCGAGGTCGGCCGCAAGATGGATCTCGCATGGCTGCTGCGCAGCGGCCGCCAGGGCGCCAGCCTGCTGCTCGCCACGCTGGCGCGCGGCGCCGCGGCCGCCGTCGTGCTGGGCCTCTTCGGCCTCCCGTGGGGCGCCGCGATCTTCATCGGGTCGATCCTCATCGCCGTCAACCCCGTCATCCACAGTTCGATGGTGGCGGACGAAAACGCGAGCGGCACGAGCACCTTCGCGACGTCGAACATGGTCGGCCTCTCCAACTTCGTCGCGCTGCTGGCGCTGAGCGTCACGCTCGCGTGGACGCGCAGCCATGGCCTGGATGCCGGCAGCGACTTCTGGACGGAGCTGATGCGCCAGGGCGGCAAGCTCGTCGTGGGCGCCCTGATCGCCGTGCTGTCGTACGGCGTGTACGCACTGGCCACGCGGCTGTGCAAGGTGCCGGCGACGCTGCGTCCCGGCATGCTGCTGGCTGCGCTGCTGATCGACCTGGGGCTGTGCTCCGTGATGTCCGCGAGCGCCCTCCTCTCGCTGCTGCTGATGGGTGTCCTGCTGCGCAATGTGGAGAAGCGCGACAACGTGTTCCAGGCACAGTTGAAGACGGCGCAGGACATCGGCTACGTGCTGCTGTTCCTGATGTCGGCGGCGCTCGTCGACCTGCAGTCGCTGTTGCACGGCTGGACCATCGTGGCCGCGCTGACGGTGTTCGCGGTCCGTATCGCGGCCACACGCCTGGCCCTGTGGCCGGGCTCCGCCTGGGACATGCGCAAGCAACATGCGATGGCCCTGTCGATGTGCTCCCTGGTCAGCTACGGCGGCCTCGTCGTCGACAATACCCTGAATGCCTATACCGGGCTCGATGCGACGTCCACCGCCGTGATGGGCGCGCTGCTGGCCCTGAACGTCCTGCTGGCGCCCGGCCTCACGTGGCTCGGCCTGCACCTGGCAGGCGAAACTTATCGAGGAGGCGCACAATGAGCGAGCTGATGAACGACGAAGCGCTGGGAAAACTGAAGGCGGACGCGCAGGCGCTCGCAACCAGCGGCCAGGGGCCGGCCTACCTGCCCGACTTCAAAGCGTCCACGATCGGCACGATGGGCATCGAACTGGAACTGATGGTGCTCGACCGCCTCACGTTCGACCTGTTCCCCGCCGCACCCGACATCCTGCGCCTGCTGGACAAGCACGACAAGCCGTGGGTGCACACGCCGGAAATCACGACGTCGATGCTGGAGGTGGCGACGGCCATCCTGACCTCGTTCGACGAGGCGGCCGAGCAGCTGGAACACATCCGCACGACGGTGCAGCGGGCCGCGTTCGACGTGGGCGCGTCGATCTCCGGCGGCGGCGCGCATCCCTTCCAGAAATGGAACGAGCAGCGCATCTACCCGAAAGAGCGCTATTTCGCGTCGGAGCGCAAGTTCGGCTATCTGGCCAAACTGTTTACCGTGTTCGGCATGCACGTGCACATCGGCGCGGGGACGCCGGACGAGGCGATGCGCCTGTGTTCCTGGCTCACGCAGCGCGCGCCCTTGTTCATCGCGCTGTCGGCCAATTCGCCGTGCTGGCAGGGCGAGGTCTCGGGCTTCTGCAGCTCGCGCAGCAACGTCGTGGGCGCATTCCCGATGAGCGGCATCCTGCCGTACGACATCCGTACATGGGACGACTTCCGCACCCACTTCGACCAGCTGGCCGGACACGGCATCGTCAACAGCATCAAGGATTTTTATTGGGACGTGCGCCCGAAACCGGAGTACGGGACGATCGAGCTGCGTGTGCTGGATACGCCGTTGAAACCCGTGTACGCGGCAGCGCTCGCGTGCTATGCGCGCGAACTGTGCTTGGAATGGGCCGACCAGCCGGGCCGCTGGCCCACCAGCAGCAGCCGCGAGCTGTACATCTGGAACCGCTTCAACGCGGCGCGCGACGGTGTCGAGGCGACGTGGATCGATCCGGAATCGGGCGCTTCGATGCCCATCGGGGAAGCGATCCGCACCGACCTCGAACGACTGAAAAAACGCTCGAGCGACCCCGGCTTCGGCAAGGCGTGCGAGGTGATCGAGCACCTGATGAAGGACGGCGGACAGGCGCGCTGGCTGCGCGCCCATCTCGCGTCCGGTGGCGGCATGAACGATCTCGCCCGCATGGCAAGCGAGATGTTCGAGGACGGCGCGCCGCTGAACTAGTTACGAACGGTGCGGGTTGTTGGGATGGTCGTCGACGCGGTTCGGGACGCCGTCGCGATCTCGGTCAACTGCGCGGTCGCCGTGGCGCCAGCCGCCGCGCTCCATTTGCCAGCCGCGGTCGCCCTGGCGCCATTCCGGACGGCGCCAGACATAACCCGGACGCACCCGTTCCCAATGACCGCGCACCCAGGTGTAGCGGTGGCCGTTCCAGTTCCAGTAACCCGGCGCCCACTCGTAGCCGTGGCGCGCGGCCGGCACGACGTCGTGGCGCGGCGGCGGCGGCGCGGTGCGCACGACGACGACATCCCGGGCGAATGCCTGCGCCGGCAGGACGGCGGCGGTGCTCACGATGGCAAGGGCGGTGGCAGCGAGAATGCGTTTCATGGTGGTTCTCCTTTGGTTGCGCTGTGAAGTTGCGCTGTGAGACCACTATAGCGAGTCGCCGCCCGAGTTTGCCGGATTGAAGCCGGCGCTTACAACCGATACACGCCGCAACAGGCCGGTAACAGATGCAAAAAGGGCGCCCCCGCAGGGACGCCCTTTTCGAACCGCTGGATGCCGCCAGGCCTCAGGCCTCGTGCGCTTCCGACAAAGATGCCGGGGACGCAGAGCCTCACCTGGGGCGCCGAGCCAGGCCGGCCGGCACCCGCCGGACGATCAGTCCAGCTTCCAGGCGTAGTCGACCTTGGTCCAGGTCTGGGCCGGTGCGCCGTCCTTGGTGCCCGGCTTGAACTTGCAGGCCGACAGGCCTTTCAGCGCAGCCTTGTCCAGGCCCTTGAAGCCGCTCGATTTTTCCAGCTTCGAATCGGCCACGGAGCCGTCGGCGGCAACGAGGAAGGACATCGACGTGATGCCCTGCTCTTCGTTCATCAGCGACGCTTTCGGATATTCGACCTTGCACTTGGACGGATCGAACGATGCCGGCGTTTCGCCTGCAAACGCCGAACCGGCGATACCCGAGACCAGCAGAGCGACGAGGCTCACAGCAAATTTCTTGTTGGACATTTTTATTACCCCCGTAAAACAAAGTTTTTTTTGATGCCGGTGCTCTCCACCGGCGCTGGACGAGCCGTCCTGGCTCAGAATTCTTCCCAGTCGTCGCTGGCGGCTGCCGCGGCGACTTTTTTCGCGGTCGATGCCGGAGCATCCGCCGCACGTTCTTGCTGGACCGGCGCCTTGGCCTTCGCGGCGGCCGGCTTTTTCAGCTGCGGCTTGGCGGCCGGGCGGACGACGACGGCGCGGCTGGCGGTGGTGCCTGGCGCCGGTGCATCGACGATCGCCTGCTCTTCGCCTTCGGCCAGCTTGAAGATGCTGACGACGCGCTGCAGTTCCGATGCCTGGTCCTGCAGGCTCTGGAAGGCGGCGGCGGCTTCTTCGACCAGCGCGGCGTTCTGCTGCGTCATGCCATCCATCTCGATGATCGACAGGTTGACCTGTTCGATGCCGGCGCTTTGTTCGGCGCTGGCGCTGGCGATGTCGCTCATGATGTCGGTCACGCGCTTGACGCTGGCAACCACTTCGTCCATCGTCTCGCCGGCCTGGCCGACGAGCTTGCTGCCGCGGCCGATCTTCTCGACGGAGTCGCCGATCAGCTGCTTGATTTCTTTTGCGGCCGCCGCGGAACGCTGGGCCAGGTTACGCACCTCCGAGGCGACGACGGCGAAGCCGCGGCCTTGTTCGCCGGCACGGGCTGCCTCGACGGCGGCGTTCAGTGCCAGGATGTTCGTCTGGAAGGCGATGCCGTCGATGACGCCGATGATGTCGGCGATCTTGCTTGCCGAGCTATTAATCTCGCCCATCGTGCCGACAACCTGCGACACCACTTCACCGCCCTTGCGTGCCACATCCGACGCGGTAGCAGCCAGGTGATTCGCTTCGCGGGCATTGTCCGCGTTCTGTTTCACGGTCGACGTCAGTTCTTCCATCGCCGACGCGGTCTTTTCCAGCGAGCTGGCTTGCAGTTCGGTACGCGACGACAGGTCGGTATTGCCGGCTGCGATTTCACGCGATGCGGTGGTGATGGTATGCGTGCCGCGACGGACCTGGCTGACGATGTCGACCAGGCTGTTGCGCATCTGTTTCATTTCGATCAGCAGGCTGCCGCGATCCGACGACTTGGTGTCGATACCGATCGACAGGTCGCCTTCGGCGATGCTGCCGGCGATCTTGGCGGTGTAGCCCGGCTCGCCGCCCAGTTGCTTCAGCAGGCCGCGGGTGATGACGGTGGCGGCCAGGATGCCGAGTGCGACGGCCAGGGCCAGCAGCACGAGCATGAAATTACGGGCGCTGGCGAAGGCGGCTTCCGCGTCGACCTGGGTCTGCGCGTTCAGCTTGTCTTCCGCCTTGCCCAGCTGGTCGAGCGCTTCCAGCCATTTCTTCTGGGCCGGGCGGATTTCCTTGACCATCACGCGGGTGGCGTCCATCGCGTTGTTGGCCAGGTAGAGTTCCGATGCCTTGGCGATGGCCGGCATGGCCGTGCCTTCAGCTTCTTTCACTTGATTCAGCAGGGATTTCTCTTCAGCCGTCGCTTCTTCCGAGAACTTGGCAGCCAGTTTCTGCTGCAGAGCATCGTACTTGGCAGTCTGTTCCTTGAAACGGTTCAGTTCCGGCTCCATGTCGGCCGGGTCCGTCATCAGGGTCAGGGTACGCAGCGACGTCACGCGTTCGCTCACGTTGTTACGCATGTCGACGACGAGGCGCGTCACGACGTTGTTGACATTCACGACATGGTCGAGCCGGTTCTGGATCTGCGCCATGCGCAGGATGCCCACGACGGTGACCATAACCAGCAGTACGAGCACGAGGGCAAAACCCAAGCCCAGACGCACGCCGACCTTCATGTTTGCTAAGTTCATTCCTTATCTTCCCTGTTTCAAGTGATCAGACCTGCTCTGAGGCCTTTGTCTTTTGTTACGGAAAGTCCATCTTCCCGGTGGACTTACGTATTTCCGTCAGGATAAATCAAAACGGCAATTTGCAGACAGAAAACATGCACCGTTGTAATTATGTTTCGTCACAACAACAGGATTAGATGTCGTGCAAGGAGAAGAGCCCAGATTATGGGTCTATTCTTGCTTTCGAGCAAGGATAACGTTGCAAATGATTACCTATTTGCAACTTTTTTTGTAGCGGATTTTGAACATCCCGGCCATTTTCATGCGGCCGGGGTAGTAAATTAACAAAGAGTTACGCTGCGAGGCGCAGTTTGCCTGCGGCTTCGAGAAGGAGGTCAGGATTGCCTGCGGCGAGGCGGCGGGAGTCGGACAGCATCTGGCGATAGCTGCGTGCACCGGGCAGGCCGGCCATCAGGCCCAGCATGTGGCGCGTGATGCTGTTCAGGCGCAGGCCCAGCGGACCATAGCGCTCGAGCTCGGCGCGGATGTACGGGATCATCGCTTTCAGCACCTGCTCGCGCGTTTTCGGCGGCGCCGCGTCGCCATAGAAGCGCGCGTCCCAACCGGCCATCATATAGGGATTGTGATACGCCTCGCGGCCGATCATGACGCCGTCCACGTGTTCCAAGTGCGTAGCGATCTCGTCGTCGGTCTTGATGCCGCCGTTGATGATGATCTCGAGGTCGGGGAATTCGCGCTTCAGCTGATAGGCCACTGCGTAACGCAGCGGCGGGATGTCGCGGTTTTCCTTCGGCGACAGCCCCTTCAGTACGGCATTGCGGGCGTGCACGATGAACGTTTGACAACCAGCGTCGGCGATGGTGCCGATGAAATCGCGCACGAAGCCGTATTCCTCGTTGTAATCGATGCCAATACGGTGCTTGACGGTGACGTCGATACTGACGGCGTCGCGCATCGCCTTCACGCAATCGGCGACGAGTTGCGGCTCCTGCATCAGGCAGGCGCCGAACGCGCCCTTCTGCACGCGCTCGGACGGGCAGCCGCAATTCAGGTTGATCTCGTCATAGCCCCACTGCTCGCCCAGCTTCGCGCTTTTGGCGAGGTCGGCCGGATCGCTGCCGCCCAGCTGCAGCGCAACAGGATGCTCGACGTTGTCGTAGCGCAGGTGGCGCTCGACGTCGCCGTACACCAGCGCGCCCGTCGTCACCATCTCTGTATACAACCAGGTGTGTTTCGTGATCTGGCGGTGGAAGACGCGGCAGTGGCGGTCGGTCCAGTCCATCATGGGCGCACAACTTAAGGTTCTCTTGCGGTATTTCATCAATATCTCAAAATTACATTCGTGGCTGTTGACTTAATTCAACCTCAAATTAGTTGAATGCATGGTTCAGTAGCCATCCAAAGACAGGATTATCCCGCATCGAGGTCTCTGCCGCCATCTCACGTTAAAGCATGCTGTCGCAATCCTTGCCCCGCCCGCGATGAAAGAGTATGTTAAGCGCACACCTCGACGTCAGAACAAGGAGCGCGAACATGTCAATCAAACGGCCCCGTTCTTTTCGCGTGATGCTTGGATTGCTCGCGACAGCGGGCCTTGTCGCGTGCGCCAGTCCTGACGGCGACCACGGTCGGCATCATGCGGATCAATCTGCAGAAACCGCTGGCAACGGCTTACCTGGTGGCCCCCGGTCGACTGGCGGGATGATGGCCGCTGGCATGACAGGAAGCAATGGCAGCTGCCCGATGACGGATTGCGGGAATGCTGCAGCCTCTACGCAACGACAGCCGATGATGGATAAGGATGCGATGTGCGCCATGTACCGCGGCATGCGCGACGCTCCGACAGAGCAGGCTCGGCAAGCAATGATGGAACGAAACATGCAAGCGATGTCTCCCGAGATGCGCCGACAACATATGGAAATGATGCGGCAACAATGTCAGTGAACGGACGCCGGCCGCCTTTCGTCAGCCTCTTCCTTGTCCTACGGTTTGCTGACCAGCTTGGATAACTCGAGGTTGCCAACTGGTGGCGTAGTACGCCAGGGCACGACGAACAAACGCTCTGCCAATTCCTCAGCCACGCGTCTCATCTGCTTGCGCTCGCCGGCCATCCGCGCCTGTAGAAGCGGGTCACGCGTGCCGGCAGCAAGTATGCTCTTGTTGATCACCCACGCATAGGGTTCGACGCCGGCGCGGCGCAAGTCGTCCTGTAACGCCGCTGCTTGCGAAACGGGCGTCACTTCCGGCAAGGTCACCAGGATGATCTTCGTGTAGGTTCCATCTTGTAGCCGCATCAGGGGCGTGGTCACGCGTCCACTGCCAAGGCCCTCGAATTCGCGCAGCGTTTGCCGATGATAGGCACCGGTAGCATCCATCAACAGCAGGGAGTGCCCGGTTGGCGCCGTGTCGAGCACGACGAAGGCACTCCGGGCTTCGTTGACGATTTTCGAGAAGGCGTGAAAAACCGCCACTTCTTCGGTGCACGGCGAGCGCAAATCTTCCAGCAACAAGGCTTGTTCCTGCGCATTCAACCCCGACGATTTGCTTGCCATCACCTTGGCGATGTAGCGCTGGGTTTCAACCTTCGGGTCGATGCGATCGACATGCAGACCAGACACCTCCGCATCCAATGTGCCGGCAAGGTGCGCTGCCGGATCCGTGGTGCTGAGGTGGGCGGTTTTCCCGCGCCGGATCAGGCCGAGCGCCAAGGCGGCGGCCAGGGTCGTCTTGCCCACCCCGCCCTTACCCATCACCATGATCAAACCGTGTTCGGCAAGTGCCAGCTCGTCGGCCAACGCGTCCAGGCCGGGCAGCGGCTCGATGGGATCATTGGCGGGATTGGTCTTGATGGCCGGGCTCGCATTTGCCGTGAGAAGCGCACGCAAGGCAGCAAGCCCGACCGTGTCGAACGATCGCAGCGGCACCTGATCTTGCGGTAATGATTGCAGGCATGTCGGCATCTCATCCAATGCCCGCTGTTCCAGAGTCCCGATGGCAACCGCGACCATATCGTCGGGATCGCTGGGGTGGAACACCCCATTGATGACCAGACGCTGGTTGTTCAGGCCGAGCGTGTGCAATTCCTCCGACGTGCGCGCCGCCTCGGCAATCGCACTCTTGTCGGCTCGGGCGACCAGAATGATGGCCGTCCGGTCCGGATCGGTCAGGGCATCCATCGCAGTCTTGAAGCGTACTTCCTGCATCTTCAAGCCGGAATGCGGGCCAAGACAGGAGGCGCCACGATCGTTGCCGGCCAGAAAACCGCTCCACGCCTGTGGCAGGCTGAGCAAGCGTAGCGTGTGCCCCGTCGGCGCCGTGTCGAACACGACATGGTCGTAGTCATCGGCTGCGCCGGACAGCAGGGAGGCAAATTCGTCGAACGAAGCGATCTCCGTGGTACAAGCGCCGGACAATTGTTCACGCACAGTTGCGCGGTCTGTATCGCTGGCGCTGGCGTCCATCTGTGCCAGGACCCGTCGGCGATACGATTCGGCGGCCGCGTCCGGGTCGATGTTCAGCACGGACAATCCCGGTGCGCCGGGCACTGGAGAGGGTTTGTTGCGAAGCTCGATGCCCAGCATTTCGTCGAGGTTCGATGCGGCGTCGGTACTGACGAGAAGCACCCTTTTTCCGGCATCGGCGAGCGCCAGCGCCGTCGCGGTCGACAGCGACGTCTTGCCGACGCCTCCTTTACCGGTAAAAAACAGGTGCCGGGTCGGCCTATCCAGGAAACCCGGCGTTTTCGCCTTGAGCCAGTTTGCCGCCTGATCGCGTGTTGGCATGCTGCCGCCGTGGACGAGCGCCCCATCGATGAGGATGGCTGGCGTCGCGGTCGCACCCAGCCGCTCGATGTCCTGCCTGTCCGTGACCTCTGCGATATCAATCGACACACCGGTAGCGCGAGCCATGTCTTCAAGTAGTGCAACGACGCGTTGGCACTTCTCGCGTTCGGTTTCCAAGACTTTGATTTTCATCAGCCTTTGCCTTTAGTAGAGTGAGACTAGAAAGACAAGCTTTGGCCAACATACTCAACTGTCCGCGCGAGGACAACCTTTCAAGGAAGTGCAGGCTTGCGCGCAACCATCCCAACGAGCGCCGAGAGGCCCGCATGGCGCTTCCCTTCGCCGAGTTCGGCCTCGTACTCTTCGAGCTCCAGGATCTCGAGCGATGCGAATGCCGCGCGCAGCATCTGCTCCGTATACAGATTATCGAGGACGCCCGGCCCGCCCGTGTTGTATTCCAACTGTTTTGGCGTATACCCCTGCAAGATGAGCAGCCCTCCCGGTTTGAGCGCGGCCGTCATTCCGGCGAAGATCCGGGCGCGTAGCGCCGGATCGGCGAACTGGATGAAGATGGCGGCAATGACGTCGTAAGCATCCGGACTCCAGGACCACGTGGTGCAGTCCGCTACCTGGTAGTTGACCGACACCCGCGCATCGCGCGCGAGTCTGCGGGCCTTGGCAACGCCCGTCCGCGATATGTCGAAGGCGTCCACGAGCAATCCTTGCCTGGCCAGCCAAACGCTGTTGCGCCCTTCGCCGTCCGCTACCAAGAGCGCACGCTGGCCAGCCTCCAGAAGAGGCGCATGCCTGGCGAGATAACTGTTTGGTTCGGTACCAAAAACGAATTCCGACGTGTCATAACGTTCGTCCCAGACTCTTGCCGCGTCCTTGAACCGGTTGCCCGTCATCTTGTCCCCTTTCATGAAAATCATCGCCGATGAAACATTCTATTGAAATATATAGCGTAAATCAATATAATATTCACGGCTATATTGAAATTGAGGAGTCAACCTGTGGCGCACGACCAAGACAAATTCAACCTGGAGGACATGCAGGCCGCCGCCGCACGGGCCTGCGCCTTGCTGAAGGTGCTCGGCAATCCGGACCGCTTATTGCTGCTGTGCCAGTTGACGCAGGGTGAGTTCTGCGTCAGCGACCTTGAATCCATGCTCGGCATCCAGCAACCCACGCTTTCCCAACAACTCGGTGTACTGCGCGAGGAGCAGCTGGTGAGTACCCGCCGTGAAGGCAAGCAGATCTACTACAGCCTCGCGAGCAAGGAAGCCACCGCGGTGCTGCAGGTGCTTTACCAACTGTACTGCGTCCAACCACTGGGAGAAGACAATGACGATTGACTGGACCCACTTTACCCCCTGGACAGCATTGGCCGGGGGGCTGCTGATCGGACTGGCCGCCTCGGCATTCGTCCTGCTCAACGGCAGGATCGCCGGCATCAGCGGCATTCTCGGCGGTCTCCTGCGCCCAGCGCGGGGCGATATCGCCTGGCGCGTCGCTTTCCTCGCCGGACTGATCGGCGCCCCGCTGGTCTATGGCCTGTTCCGCACCTTGTCCGTCGCCCGGATCGAAGCCGGCGACGGCACGCTGATCGCCGCCGGCCTGCTGGTCGGCCTGGGCACCCGTTACGGGTCGGGATGCACCAGCGGTCATGGCGTGTGCGGCCTGTCCCGCCTGTCTCCGCGCTCGCTGGCCGCGACCGCCGCGTTCATGCTGGCGGGATTCGTCACCGTGTTCGTGATACGGCACCTCGCCGCTTGATCAAGGAGGAATGAACCATGCATATCGTCAGCGCATTCATCGTCGGCCTGCTCTTCGGGATAGGGCTGATCGTCGCGGGCATGACCGATCCGGGCAAGGTCCAGGCGTTTCTCGACCTGGCGGGCAGGTGGGATCCCTCACTGGCCTTCGTCATGGGCGGTGCGATCCTGGTCGGGCTCGTTGCCTTCCGCTTCGCCGGCACGCGCGAGCGCTCGATGCTGGGCGAGGCCATGCGCCTGCCGACTGCCAGCCGGATCGACCGCCGTCTCGTCCTGGGCAGCCTGGCATTCGGCGCCGGGTGGGGACTGGCCGGTTTCTGCCCGGGTCCGGCACTGGCGTCGCTGGCCACGGGTGGCGACAAGGTCCTGGTGTTCACCGGTGCCATGCTGGCCGGGATGGTCGCGTTCGAATTCCTGGAACGCCGCTTGGCGGCGGCCAGGACGCGCACCGCGTAAGGGAGCCATGCCATGCTGACTTCGCTGATACTCGGTGTGACGGTCGGTTTGATCCTGGCACTGACCGGGGCGGGCGGCGGCATCCTCGCGGTGCCGCTGCTGGTATTCGGCACCCATATCGGCGTGGCGCAGGCCGGGCCGATCGGCCTCATGGCGGTCGGGATGGCGGCCGCCCTCGGCGCCCTCCTCGGCCTGCGCGCCGGGGTGGTCCGCTATCGCGCCGCCCTCCTGGTCACCATGACGGGTATGCTGTTTTCCCCTGCAGGACTGTGGCTGGCGCACCGCATCGACAATCGCTGGCTCGGCGTGCTGTTCGCGCTGGTGCTGCTGTATGTCGCCTTCAACACGTTTCGCAAGACGCACGCCGGCCATCGCGCTACGGTAGAAGAAGCAGCACGCCGGCCGGTCTGCCAGCGCGGGGCGGGGACGGGCCGCTTCATCTGGACCCGTCCGTGCGCCCGCGCGCTCGCCCTGTCCGGCTCGATTGCCGGCCTGTTGTCCGGCTTGCTGGGCGTCGGCGGCGGCTTCGTGATGGTGCCGGCGCTGCAGCGCCATACCGACCTGGCGATGCAGTCGGCGGTGGCGACGTCGCTGGCCGTCATCGCGCTGATCTCGGCGGCCGGGGTCGCCACCAGCGCGGCCAGCGGCACGCTCGCGTGGGGCATCGCTCTACCATTCTCCGCCGGCGCGCTGGCAGGGATGCTCGGCGGCCGCACGCTGTCGGCGCGGCTGTCCGGCCCGCATTTGCAAAGAGCCTTCGCCACGGTATCCGCCGTGGTCGCTGTCGGCATGATCGCCAAGACATTACTGTAAGCACCACACGACGCCCATGGAGTACGCCATGCATCTCAATCCAATTCAGCTGTTCGACACCGAGTCATCGACCTTCACCTATATTCTCTCGGCACCGGGAAGTCCCGAAGCGGTCATCGTCGATCCTGTCGACCGCCAGCTCGAGCGCGATCTGCGCCATCTCGAGAGGCTCGGCCTGAAGCTGGCCTACGTACTTGAAACGCACGCGCACGCCGACCACGTCACGTCGGCCGGCGAACTACGGGACCTGACCGGCGCCAAGGCGGCGGTGCCGAGTGGGTGCGGTATCGCGCCGGCCGAAATGCAACTCAACGACGGCGACGTTCTCACGTTCGGCAACGGTGAAATGATCGAGGTGATCCATACACCCGGCCATACCGCAGGCAGCATGAGCTATGTCTGGCGCGGCAATGTGTTCACCGGCGACACGCTGCTGATCGACGGGTGCGGACGCACCGACTTCCAGAGTGGCAGCGCCGACGCCCTGTACGACAGCGTAACCCGCAAGCTCTTCGCCCTGCCCGACGATGTGCGCGTCTGGCCAGGTCACGACTACAAGGGACAGTCGGTGTCGACGGTCGGCTGGGAGAAGCGCCACAACGCGCGTCTCGCCAAACGCAGCCGGGAAGAGTTCATTGAACTGATGGGAGAGCTGAATTTGCCGAAACCCAAACTGATCGACATCGCCGTCCCCGCCAACCAGAACCTCGGACTGCCTCACGGCGGGTGAGCCGACAGAAGAAACACCACCCCGATGGATCAAGGAGCCGACATGCGGCCTGCCCAGCCTTGCGGGCTCGACGAAGAGGAAGCCGGACGACGACTGCGCGAACAAGGTCCGAATGAACTGCCCACATCGAAGCCGCGCAGCGTCCCGCGCCTGCTGCGCGACATTGTCTTCGAGCCGATGTTCCTGCTGCTGGTCGCCTGTGGCGCCATCTCCGCTCCTGCATTGACATCACCGCGGTGGCAAGACAGCCAGCGATTTTTATCATGAGGCGTTATTGAATAAACTGTTTATATCGATCTGCAATCAGCACATGCGCAGCGCCAAGCATGCAAACCGAACAGCCGCGACGTCGCGGCATATCTGAACCAACGACTTACCCCGACCGTTGAACCGCCCCGGATTTGGTGGAGGCTCCAACTCTTGAGAGAATGGAGCTATGAACAAGAAGCCAAGCAAATTTTCGCCGGAAGTCCGGGAGCGCGCAGTCCGTCTGGTACGGGAGCAGCGTG
>Ga0187844_10001485_pt1 | contig 17792 bp, 17 predicted proteins | sample SpaLakP09_SKY_50_FD_134517 | JGI IMG/M metagenome (GOLD analysis project Ga0187844, IMG submission 134517) | Oligotrophic lake water microbial communities from Sparkling Lake, Wisconsin, USA - SP09_SKY_50 | ecosystem: Environmental > Aquatic > Freshwater > Lake | place: USA: Sparkling Lake...
CCTCTTGATTGGCGCACTGCATTTCGGCCATCTGCCCTGCGTCTTCGTGCCGGCCGGGCCGATGAGCAGCGGCTTGTCGAACAATGCCAAGGCCAAGGTTCGCGAGCAGTTCGCCCAAGGCCTGGTCGGCCGGGAGGAACTGCTGAAGGCCGAGTCCGCCGCCTATCACGGCGCCGGCACCTGCACCTTCTACGGCACTGCCAACAGCAACCAGATGCTGCTCGAAGCGATGGGCCTGCATGTGCCCGGCGCGGCCTTCGTTCACCCGCATGAGGACTTGCGCGAGGCTCTGACGCGCGAGGCCGTGCGCACCGCGTTGTCGATCACGCCGAAGGCTCGTTACACGCCTATCGGCAAGCTGGTCGACGAACGCGCGATCGTCAACGCGATGGTGGCCCTGCTGGCCACCGGCGGCTCGACCAACCACCTGATCCACTGGGTGGCCGTGGCCCGTTCGGCCGGCATCCTGATCGACTGGAGCGACTTTTCTGAGCTCTCCGGCGTAGTGCCGCTCTTGAGCCGCGTCTACCCTAACGGCTCAGCCGATGTGAACCAGTTCCAGGCGGCCGGCGGCCCTGGCTTCGTGATCCGCGAACTGCTCGACGCCGGTCTGATGCATGAAGACGTGCTGAGCGTGGCTGGTGCCTCGCTGCGGCCTTTCGCTCGGGTGCCCTCGCTGCAGGGCGAGGCGCTGGTCTGGCAAGACCTGGCCCCGGCCAGCGGGGATGACACGGTCGTGCGCACGGCAGCCGCGCCCTTCAGCGCGACCGGCGGCCTGAAGCTGCTGCAGGGCAACCTGGGGCGCGCGGTGATCAAGGTCTCGGCCGTGCCGGAGGACCGCCACATCGTCGAAGCCCCGGCCAAGATCTTCAATGACCAGGACTCCATGCTGGCCGCCTTCAAGGCCGGCGAGCTGGAGCGTGATGTGATCGTCGTCGTGCGCTTCCAGGGCCCGCAAGCCAACGGCATGCCCGAACTGCACAAGCTGACCCCGCCGTTGGCCGTTTTGCAGGGCAAGGGCTACAAGGTGGCGCTGGTGACCGATGGCCGCATGAGCGGCGCCTCGGGCAAGATCCCGGCGGCCATTCATGTCAGCCCCGAGGCTTTGGCCGGCGGACCGCTGGGCAAGCTTCGCGATGGGGATCTGGTGCGCTTGGATGCTGTCACCGGCGAACTGCTGGCCCTGGTGTCTGAAGCCGAATGGGCCGCGCGCGAGCAGGCGCAGATCACCCCCGAGCAGGCTGATGACAACGGCCACGGCCTCGGCCGTGAGCTGTTCGCCGGCATGCGCCGCAATGTGCGTACGGCCGAAGAGGGCGCCGTGTCCTGGCTTTGAATTGAAAGAACGACAAGATGAGCATCGAGAACACCCTCAGCCTGGCCAGCCACGGCCCCGTCATTCCCGTCATCGTGATCCAGCGTCTCGAAGACGCAGTGCCCTTGGCGCAGGCCCTGGTGGCCGGCGGGGTGCGTGTGCTGGAAGTGACCCTGCGCACGCCCGTGGCCCTGGCGGCCATGGAGGCGATGGCTCGCGCCGTGCCCGAGGCCATCGTTGGCGCAGGCACCCTGCGCACGGTGGCCGATGTGGTGGCGGCAAAGAACGCCGGCTGCCAGTTCGGCGTCAGCCCCGGCTACACCGATGCGATCGGCACTGCCTGCCAGGAGCATGGCCTGCCGCTGCTACCCGGTGTGTCGACGGCCAGTGAGGTGATGCAGGCCAATGCGGCCGGCTTCTCCTTCCTGAAGTTGTTCCCGGCCGTGGCTGTGGGCGGAATACAGCTGCTCAAGGCGCTGGGCGGGCCGTTCCCCGATGTGTCCTTCTGCCCCACCGGCGGCATCACCCTGGAGACGGCGCCCCAATTCCTGAGCCTGCCCAATGTCAAGGTCTGCGGCGGCTCCTGGCTGACGCCGCATGACGCGGTCGATGCGGGCGACTGGGCCCGCATCACCAAGCTGGCGGCCGAGGCCGCCGCGATCAGGCGTTAGGCATCTCGAATACGAGGCAGGTGGTGCTGGCGTGGGCATAGAGCTTGCCGTCATGCCCCACCAGTGAGGCCTCGGCAGTGGCCACCTGGCGCCCGCTGTGGACGACCCGGCCGATAGCGCGCACCAGCGGCACCTTGTCGCTTAGGGCTCGCACCAGATTGACCTTGAACTCCAAGGTTGTGTAGGCCCGGCCGATGGGCATGGTCGTGTGCACCGCGCAGCCCAACGCAGAGTCGAGCAGGGTGGCAAACCAGCCGCCATGCACGCCGCCCAGGGGGTTGTAGTGCTTGCGCATGGGGCGCCCTTGGAACACGGCTTCGCCGAAGGCCACCGACACGAGCGTGAAGTCCATCGTCAGCGCGATCGGCGGCGGCGGCAGATCGCCGTCCAGCAGCGCCTGCATGGTTTGCAGGCCGGTGCGGCCGCGCACCTGATCGGGCCTGGCGAAGCCGGGCTCGGTCTGCATGCGGGTGCGCAAGCCAGCTTCCTCCTCGATCCATTGCTGCAGGATCTGCTCGTGGGATGTGGTGTCCATCATTAGCTCCAACTATTGTATCTACAATCATTGTAGATACAATCAGGCAATGAGCCCTGACACCCCGGAGACAGCCCTCGCCATAACGCCGCAGGGGTGCACCAATTTCAAGCTGCGCCAGCTGACGCGGCTGGTGTCCCAGCACTGCGAGCCATTCTTTGCCTCGACCGGCCTGAAGACCACGCAGTATTCGCTGCTCTCGCACATCGACAAGCTGGGCCCGCTGGCGCCTGGTCAACTGGCGCGGCGCATGGATCTCGATGCCTCGACGCTCACGCGCAATCTGCAGCCGCTCCTGGCAGCCGGTTTGGTCACGCAACTGCCCGGCGAAGACGCCCGCAGCCGTCTGGTGCAGGTGACGCCAGCCGGCCATGCCAAGCGCGAGGCCATGAAGGCCGACTGGAAACAGGCGCAGCTGTCGCTCAATGCCCGCTTGGGCGAGGCGCGCGTGCTGCGCCTGCACGCCATGCTGGATGAATGCCTGGCGCTGCTGCGCGCCGGGGATTGAATCGCCTTAGGCGGCTTTCTTCGGCCGGAGCTCGCGGCGCAGGGCCACGGCATCGGGCAGCTGCTGCACGGGCGCGCCCCGCTCCAGCCGGAACACCCGCAGTGCCGCGCTGACCTCATCGGTCTGCTCACGCATCTCGGCAGCCGAGCGAGCCAGCTGTTCCACCAGGGCGGCGTTTTGCTGGGTGATGCCTTCCATCTCCTGGATCGAGCTGTAGACCAGGGAAATGCCCTGCAACTGCTCGCGTGCACCGTGGTCGATCTCGCCGATCAGAGTGGTGAAGTGCTCGACGGACTTTAGCGTCGCATCGATGCTGGCCTTGGCGTTGGCGGTCTGGCGCTCGCCGGCATCGACCTTTTCGGAGGACTCGTTGATCAGCTGCTTGATCTCGCGGGCCGCGCTGGAACTGCGCTGGGCCAGGGCCCGCACTTCGCCTGCCACTACGGCAAAGCCGCGCCCATGCTCGCCAGCACGGGCCGATTCCACCGCCGCATTGAGGGCCAGGATATTTGTCTGGAAGGCGATGCTGTCGATCACCTGGATAATCTCGCCGATGCGGTGCGAGGAGCCTGAGATCGCGCCCATGGTGTCGGTCACAGAATGCACGACATCGGCGCTGCGCCGCGATACTTGGCTCAGCTCGCCCGCCACGCTGCTGGCCTGGGCCGCCGATTCCGAACTTTGGCGCACGGTGGCAGTGATCTCTTCCATGCTGGCCGCGGTCTGCACCAGATTGCCTGCCTGCGCCTCGGTGCGGCGCGCCAGGTCTTCATTGCCCTGGGCGATCTCATGGCTCACGGACACGATGCGTGCCAGTTCGCCGCGTGTGTCGGATACCAGGGCCCGCATGTTCACGGCCAACTGGCGCAGTGCGCGTTCCAGGCTTTGCGTCTGCGGCTGCGCGCTGGGCTTGAGCTCGCTGCTGAGGTCGCCGGCAGCCAACTGATTGGCATAGTGCTCTACCTGCGCGAGCGCCGAGCCGCCACGTGACTGAGCCCAGGCGCTTGCTGCGACCGCGGCCAGCAGGGTGGCCAAGGTAGTCCAGAGACTGAAGCCAAAGCCGCTGGCAAGGCCAAGGCCCAGCGCACCGATGGCGGCATGGCTCAGGCTGCTCCGCCAGGGCAGTCGCGCCAGCTGCCGGGCCAGCGCGCTACGCCAGGTATTGCGCAAGACCTGACCCTCCTGCAGGCGATGCAGCAGTTCGCCTTCCTTCTCGCCGCGCATGAGGGCATAAAGCCGCTCGGCGGCATCTATCTGCGCACGGCTGGCTTCTGAGCGCACCGAGAGGTAGGCCAAGGGCCGGCCGCCGTCCATCAGCGGGGTCACATTGGCCAGCACCCAGTAGTGGTCGCCATCCTTGCGCCGGTTCTTTACCAGGCCGGACCAGGGCTTGCCTGCGGCGATGGTGGCCCACATATCGCGGAAGGCCTCGGTCGGCATGTCCGGGTGGCGGATCAAGTTGTGTGGCTGGCCCAGTAGTTCCTCGCGTGTGAAACCGCTGACAGCGATGAAGGACGCATTGCAATGCAGGATGCGGCCCTTCAGGTCGGTGGTCGAGACCAGGTTCTGGCCGCGAGGGAAGGGAAACTCGCGCTGACTCACTGGAAGATTGCTACGCATCAAAAACTCTCCGGCGCCGCAGGCACACAATCGGCGGCGCTGACGAAGAATGTCAGGATAGGTGTCTTGGTCGCTTGACACAGCGCAAGTGCGCACACGCGAGTGTCGGCTCATCGCCTCCACCGTTAATAATTGCGCATGCCCAAGCCTCTTGATCTGGCCGCCTGGCCGCGCCGCGCCGCCTTCGAACATTTCCGCCAGCTTGCCCATCCCTTTTTCAGCCTGTGCGCGCCGGTGGACGTGACTGCCTTGGCCTGGCAGGTGAAGCGCCATCCCGGCGCGACGCTGTTCCTGGCCTATCACCATGCGGCCCTGCGCGCGGCCAATGCGGTGGACTCCTTCCGCCTGCGGCTTGTGCAGGATCAGGTCATGCTCCATGAGCAAGTGGATGCCAGCACTACCGTGCTGCGGGCCGACGACAGCATCGCGTTCGTGACCCTGCGCTACGAGCCCGACTTCGGCCGCTTCGTCGAGCGCGCGTTGCCGGCGCTCGACGCGGCCAAGCGCTCAAGCACCGGCATGGGCGAGCTGTCCGACGAGCCGGTCCTGCTGCATATGACCACCATCCCCTGGCTGGCTTTCAGCAGCTTCAGCCATGCCCGCAGCGCCGGCGGCACGGACTCGGTGCCCAAGCTGGCCTTCGGCAAGATCACGCAGGAGGCTGACGGCCGGCGCTGGATGCCGGTGGCCGTCGATGTGCATCATGCGCTGATGGACGGCCTTCATGTGGGCCGTTTCTACGCCGAACTGGCCGCGGCGATCAGCTCAGCGTGACGATCACCGGCGCATGGTCGCTGGGCCGTGGGTTCTTGCGCATCTGCCGGTCGATCACGCATGATTCGACACTGGCCTTGAGTGCGTTGCTCACCAGGATGTGGTCGATGCGCAGGCCCTGGTTCTTCTGAAATCCGAGGTTGCGATAGTCCCACCAGCTGAAGCTCTTGGGCGCCTGTTCGAACAGTCGGTAGGCGTCGACCAGGCCCAGATCCAGCAGCGCCTGGAAATGCGCGCGCTCCTGAGGCGACACATGGGTCATGCCAACCCAGGCGGCAGGGTCGTGCACGTCCCGGTCTTCGGGGGCGATATTGAAGTCGCCCATTAGCACCAGCTTCTCGTGCGTCTTGATCTCGTTCTCGAGCCAGGCGCGCAGGCCGTCCAGCCAGGCCATTTTGTAGACGAACTTGTCGCTGTCCAGCGCCTGACCGTTGGGGAAATAGGCGCCGATCACGCGCACGCCCGCCACGGTCGCCGCGATCACCCGGGCCTGCTCGTCGGCAAAGCCGCTGATGTTCTTGACCACCTCCTGCGCGGGCGTCTTGCTGATCAGGGCAACGCCGTTGTAGGTCTTCTGGCCGAACCACTGCACCTGGTAGCCGGCCGCGCCGATCTCCATCGTGGGGAACTTGTCGTCGGTCAGCTTGGTCTCCTGTAGCACCAGCGCGTCGACAGGATTGGCGGCCAGCCAGTCCAGCACCTGCGGCAGGCGCACGGCCAGAGAATTGACGTTCCAGGTGGCAAATTTCATGGGTTTCGTAGGCGGAAGAAGGGTAACTGGAGGAGCTGCTCGCGAGGCTTCAGTTTCCCCGGGGCGGTGTCCTACAGCAGTGTACCGATGCCATCCCGCCGCCGTGCGCTTCAGCCTGCCTGGCCCAGCCCGATCGGCGCCGGCACCAGATGAACGATGCGCGAGAACAGCGCCTCGTAGACCGGGTCGGGCGCATGGCCCGTCAGCGGATCCTGGTTGGCCGTGAACGCCTCATTCAGTTCGGCCCAGTCATCGGGCGAGAGTTCGGCTTGTGCCAGCGGCAGGATCAGGCGCTCCTCGGTGCTCATGTGGGCGAGGTAGAAGTCCACATAGTCCTGGGCGGCGCGCTCGAAGGCCTGGCGGCGGCAGTCGCCCATGATTTCGAAGGCCAGCAGCGCATGTTCGAGATGCCGGATCTTGCGCTCGCCGTAGGCGTGCTCCTGATCGAGTTGATCGAGCAGTTCGCGCAGGCGCGGCGTGCGGGCCCGCAGCTTGGGAAACAGCAGCTCTGACTCCTTGCGGTGATGGCGCCGCTCGGGGAACTCGTCCAGATAAAAGAGCATCGCGCGCAGGGCGGCAAAGTCGGGCAGGCTGCCTAGGCGGCGATGCTGCGCCAGCAACAGCAAGACGGACTTGAGCATGGCGGCCAGGGCCTGATGCTCGTCACGGATGATGCGGATGGTGACGGGCGTCATGGCGTGCTCCGGTGGTGGTCAAGAGGCAGCGGGTGTCAGCGGCGTTGTTGCCCCGAGCAGCCAGGCGAGGAGTTCGCGCACGCTGCGGATCTGGTGTCCGAAGGGCAGGGCGCCGCGGCCGCTGAAGAACAGCCCGCGTTTGACGTCGCCGCTCAGCGCTGCTGCCAACTGCTGGTCGATGCAGAACTGCCCCCAGCCCGCGTTGCCGTCACGCAGGCCGCACTGGGCCAGGCAGTCGAAAACCTGGTTGCAGCGCTGCTTCTTGTGCGCCACGGCCTGCAGCCGGGGCTCGGCGCGCAGGTAGTTGCGCAACCAGGGCGTCAGCACCGCGCGGGCAGGCAGACCGGCCACGCTCATGAACTCCACTTTGTCCGCGTCGGCGCTCTCGGCGAGCACACGCTTGAACTCGGGGTGTGCATCGCATTCCGTGGTGACGGCGAATGGTGTGCCGAGCTGCACGCCGCTGGCCCCCAGGTCGACGACGCGCCGGATGTCCGCCAGTGTGCGGATGCCCCCCGCGGCGATGATGGGGGTGCACGCTTCGAGGCCGGCGGCACGCAGCAGGGCCACCGTCTCCGGGATCGAGCGCTCGAAATCGAAGCGCGGATCCTTCAAATCCTCGACCTTGGCCGCGCCGAGATGGCCGCCGGCCCAGCCCGGATGCTCCAGCACGACGGCGTCGGGCATGCGCTTCTTGCGCTCCCATTTGCGCACCACGAGATTGACGCCGCGCGAGTCCGACAGGATGGGTACCAGCGCTGTACCGGGGTGCTCGGCGGCCAGCTCCGGCAGGTCAAGCGGCAAGCCAGCGCCCACCACCAGCGCGTCGATGCCTTCTTCCAGCGAGCGGTTGACGTAGGCGGCGTACTCGCCCACCGCCCGCATGATGTTCATTGCCAGCAGGCCCATGCCGCCAGCCAGCTGGCGCGCCAGGCGGATCTCCCGGCCCAGCGCTTCGAGATTGGCGGCGTCGATGGCCGTCTTGGCCTCCGGGCCGACGCCCAACTCGCGCGTTCGGGCCATCAGGTCCGGGTGCTGACGGCGCAGATCGACCGAGCTCAGCGTGCCCACGCCGCCCTGGCGCGCAACGGCGCCGGCAAGACCGTGGGCGGACACGCCGATGCCCATGCCGCCCTGGATGATGGGCAGCACCGTGCGGCCGGCCAGGTGCAGCGGCGCCAGCCCGCAGGCCGCCAGCAGCGCTTTCATGTCGTCAGGAATCATTGAGGTACTTTCATGGCTGGAACCGTGGCACAGGCCTCAGTCTAGAAATCGGCGCTACCGCCTGCTTTGACCTGGCTCAGGAGTCGGCCGGAAAGCATGCAAAATGCGCCGATGACGGCAGCCTCCGCTGCCGGGACGGTTTTCCCTTTGACTTTGAAGCACATCGCGGTCCTCGATGACGAGGCCGACATCACCCAGCTGCTCGCCACCTATCTGGTCGGCCACGGCTTTCGCGTAACGCAGTTGCACAAGGGCGCGGCCTTGATGGACCTGATGCGCAGCGACCCGCCTGAGCTGGTGCTGCTCGACCTGGGGCTGCCGGGCGAGGACGGCTTCACCATCGCGCGCCAGCTGCGCGAGCAGTGGCGCTGCGGGCTGGTCATCATCACCGGTCGCGGCGACGCGGTTGACAAGGTGGTCGGTCTGGAGATCGGCGCCGACGATTACGTGACCAAACCCTTCGACCTGCGCGAGCTGGTGGCGCGCATCAAGGCCGTGCTGCGCCGACTGAGCCCACCCGCCGAACCGGTCCTACCAGTGGCCCTGGCCGTCGCAGCAGCAGCAGCGCCGCCGCCCGGCGAACGCAGCGCCCAGCGACTGGGTTTTCTGGGCTGGCAGCTCGACCTGGCCGCCCGCCGGCTCGACGACCCGAGCGGGCGCGAGGTCGCCCTGACCGCGGGCGAGTTCGATCTGCTCGCCGCCTTTGTGCGGCACGGCGGCCGCGTGCTGTCGCGCGACTTCCTGCTGGAGCAGACGCGGGGGCGCGAGGCGGCGCCGTTCGACCGCACGATCGACGTGCAAGTGGGACGCCTGCGCAAGAAGATGGAGGCGGACGCCGAACGCCCGCAGATCATCAAGTCGGTGCGCGGGGCGGGCTACATCTTCATCCCTGCTGTCAGCGCCGGCTGAACCCCCATGCATGACGCCCCTCTGCCCGGCGGCATCGATGAGCGCACTGTGTTCCGCTCGTTGTTCACGGCGTCGCCCGATGCGCTGCTGCTGGTCGACGCGGCCGGGCTGATCCTGCTGGCCAATCCGGCTGCCGCCTCGCTGCTGGGCTACCCGCTCGACGAGCTGGTGGGCTCCAGTGTCGATGCGCTGGTGCCTGACAGCATCCGTCCGCGCCACGCCGCCTACCGCCAGGCCTACGGGCAGGCGCCTCGTGTGCGCCCGATGGGCACGCATATGGAGCTGGTGGCGAAGCGCCGCGATGGCTCCGAGGTGATGGTCGAAATCGCGCTGAGCCCGCTGCAGAACCAGGGCCAGCCGCTGGTCGTCGCGGCGATCCGTGATATCGGCGCCTACCCGCGCGTCAAGCAGGCCTTGCAGCGCGCCCGCTATGCCGAGCATCTGGCCCAGATCGGGCGCATCGCGGTCGATGCACGTGACCCGCAGCTGCTGCTGCAGCAAGTGCCGGCCTTTGCGGCCGCGGCGCTGGAGGTTGATGAGGCCAGGGTCCATCTGCTGGCAGCGAACGGGCTCGAATTCCGCGTCGCCAGTGCCATCGGTACGGAGCTTCGCAGTCCGTTGGAGGAGGCGCGCACGCCCAACCGCGCGGACAGCGGGCCGGGCTTCGTTTTGGCCCAGGGGCATCCCGTCCTCATGCCGCAGTGCGATCTGGCAGGCGGCCTTGTCAGCGCATTCGGTGTGCCACTGATCGACCGCGGCCGCTTCATCGGCGTGCTGGAGGTCTGCTCACGCCAGCCCAAGAACTACGGCGAAGATGAGCTGCGTTTCCTCGAAGCGATGGCCACGCTGCTGGCCAGCTGCCTGCAGCGTGCGCAGACGGAAGAGGCGCTCAAGCATGCGCAGCGGCTGGAGAGCGTGGGGCAACTCACCGGTGGCATTGCCCATGACTTCAACAACCTGCTGACCGTGATCCAGGGCAATCTTCAGGTCGTTGACGAATTGCCGGCGCTTGCCGACGACGCCCTTGGCCGCCAACTGGTGGCTGCGGCCCTGCGCGCCACGCGGCGCGGTGCCGAGCTGACTGGCAAGCTGCTGGCCTTCTCGCGCCGCCAGGTGCTGCAGCCGAGCGTCGTCGACGTGGACGAGCTGCTCGCCTCGCTGGCCGACATGCTCCGTCGCACGCTCGACCAGCGCGTCAAGATCAGCGTCGAGGTCCAGCCGAGCTGCCCGCCGGTGCTGGCCGATGCGGGGCAGCTCGAGGCGGCCCTGCTCAATATCGCCATCAATGCGCGCGACGCGATGCCGGAGGGCGGCCATCTGCGCTTTGTGGCGAGCTGCGGTCCGGTGCCAGACGATCCGCAACTGCCGGACTCGCGGTTGGTGTGCATCGCCATCTCGGACGACGGGGCAGGCATGGCCGAAGACGTGAAGGAGCGCGCGTTCGAGCCCTTCTTCACGACCAAGCCGGTCGGCCGCGGCACCGGCCTTGGCCTGAGCACCGTCTACGGTTTTGCCACGCAGTCGCGCGGCGCGGTCACGATTGTCAGCGCACCGGGCCAGGGCACTACGATCCGCCTGTATCTGCCGCCGCCCAGCGACCAGTCGGCCCTATTGCCCGACAACGAGGTGGACGGTAAGGCGGGACGTGCCACGATTGCGCCGGGGCTGCGCGTGCTGTTGGTCGAGGACGACGCGGAGGTGCGCGCGGTGGCCCGGCAGTTCCTGGACACGCTGGGTTGCGTGGTCACCCCGTGCGCGAACGCCGAGCAGGCGCTGCCCCTGCTGGCACCCGGAGCCCCCTTCGACCTGCTGCTCAGCGACATCGCCCTCGGGGCCGGCATGCGCGGCACCGAGCTGGCGCAGATTGCGCAAGCGAGCCTGCCCTCGATCGCCATCCTGCTGGTGTCGGGTTTCTCGGCCGAGCTGCTCGATGCCGACCGCGATTCACCCCGCAGCTGGGAACTGCTGCCCAAGCCCTACAGCCGCGAGCAGCTGGCGCAGGCGATGGCACGGGTGATGGCGAACTGATCGGGCCGGCACAAGCGCGTCGCCGTTTGACCCGCATCAAGCCGCTTGGCGCCCGGCTCGCTACGCTTGCTGCTGTGACTTCCCAGCCATTCCCTGCCGACGATTCGCCCGACTTGCGGCTCAGCACGGGGCAGGCCCACGCCCTGCTGCTGCGGGCCCGTGCCGTGCAGGCCCAGGCGCAGGCGGGCGCGCTGCAGCCACTGCTGAAGGGCAAGAACGTGGCATTGATGGGTACCTGCGGCTGTTGCGACGATGAGGGTAATGTAGAGGAGGCCCTGATGCGCCGCGCGAGCACGGAGCTCGGCGCCCATGTGTCGACCATCACGCTGGCGCTCGACGCGCACAGCAGCGATGCCCAGGTGGGCAGCACTGCGCGCCTGCTCAGCCAGCTCTACAGCGTAGTCGACTGCAGCGGCCTGCCGGGTCCGCTGGTGCAGCGGCTGGCGCAGGCGGCCTCAATCCCTATCGTTGCCGGCCTGGCCAGCGCCGCGCACCCGGCGGCGGCCCTCGCAGCGCGGCTGCCCGGTGATGCGCCGACCGCCGACAAACGGCGCTGGATACTGCAGGCCTGCCTGCTTGCGGCCACCGATTAGCTGGCCGCCCCGTTGACCAGCCGCTCCAGCGCGGCCTGATCCATGATTCGAATCTGCCGCTGCTTGACCTGCAGCACGCCATCTTCCTGGAACTTGGAAAAGCAGCGGCTGACCGTCTCCAGCTTGAGCCCCAGGTAGGTGCCGATCTCTTCGCGCGACATGCGCAGCACCAGCGCCGACGGCGAGAAGCCGCGCGCCTTGAGGCGCTGCGCCAGGTTGAGCAGGAATGCCGCCAGCCGCTCCTCGGCCCGCATGCCTCCCAGCAGCAGCATTACGCCATGGTCGCGGACGATCTCGCGGCTCATGATCTTGTGGAACTGGCGCTGCAAGTCCGCGAACTCGCGCGACAGCGTTTCCAGCTGCTCATAGGGAATCACGCAGACCTGGGAGTCCTCCAGCGCCACGGCGTCGCAGCGGTGCGCGTCGGCACCGATGCCGTCCAGGCCGAGCAGGTCGCCGGCCATCTGGAAGCCTGTAACTTGGTCGCGGCCGTCTTCCGAGCCCACCAGGGTCTTGAAAAACCCGGTACGCACCGCGTAGACGGAGGTGAACGCCTCGCCACTGCGGAAAAGTGCCTCTCCGCGGCGCAGCGAACGGCGTGTGCTGACCAGGGTGTCGAGCTGGCGGGACTGCTGCGGCGTCAGCCCGACCGGATCGACCGGCAGGCAGAGCTCGCGCAGGCCGCAACTGGAGCAGTTGACGGTGTTCGCGTTGGCAGTCGGGGTGGCACAAGAAGGAGCGCTTTTCATGCTGCTTATTCTTCCGCCGCCTGCGCGCGCAAGGCTTGCGCGAGATCAAGGCCAGCGTCTTCGAGGCTGGGCAATATCGACGCCATGAAAGCATCAATCACTGCCACCAACGCCGAACTGCCGCCCGTGCTGAGCGATGCGCTGCTGCGCCGGTTCGACGCGCCGGGTCCGCGCTACACCTCCTACCCGACCGCCGACCGCTTCGTCGAAGCCTTCGGCGCGATCGACTGCCTGCGTGCGCTGTCCCAACGCGGCCAGCGCGGTGCGAGCGGTCCGGCGCCGCTGTCGGTCTATCTGCACATTCCGTTCTGTGAATCGGTCTGCTACTACTGCGCCTGCAACAAGGTCATCACCAAGCACCACGAGCGCGCCGTCGAGTACCTGGACGCGCTGGAGCTTGAGCTGCAGCTGGTGGTCGATGCCGTCGGCCCGGGCCGGGCAGTGTCGCAGCTGCACTTCGGCGGCGGCTCGCCGACCTTTCTGTCTGATGCCGAAATCAGCCGTTTGTTCAGCCTGCTGAAGGGCGCCTTCCAGCTGAAGCCCGGGGCCGAGGTCTCGATCGAGGTGGACCCGCGCACCGTCACCGTCGAGCGCCTCGTTCATCTGCGCCAGCTCGGCTTCAACCGGATCAGCTTCGGCGTGCAGGATTTCGACGCCGCGGTGCAGCAGGCGGTGCACCGCATCCAGCCCTTCGAGCAGGTGCAGGCGCTGATGCTGGCCGCGCGGCGCCTGGGCTTCGAGTCGATCAATGTGGACCTGATCTACGGCCTGCCGCGCCAGACGCCCCAGAGCTTTGCACACACGGTCGCCCAGGTCAGCGGCCTGCGCCCTGACCGCATCGCCCTGTACGCTTATGCCCACCTGCCGCAGCGCTTCAAGCCGCAGCGGCGCATCGTCATGGACGAGCTCCCCGGCGCTGCGCAGCGCGTCGCCATGCTGGGCGGCGCCATTGCCGGCTTCATCGCCCATGGCTACAGCTATATCGGCATGGATCATTTTGCGCTGCCTGACGATTCGCTCGCCGTGGCCAAGCGCCAGGGGCGGCTGCACCGCAATTTCCAGGGCTACAGCGTGCAGCCCGACGGCGACCTGATCGGCCTGGGCGTCAGCGCCATTGGCCGCGTGGGCGCCACTTACTACCAGAACGCCAAATCGCTGCCCGAGTACTACGACGCGCTGCGCCAAGGCCTATTGCCGGTGGTGCGCGGCATCGCGTTGACGCGCGACGACCTGCTGCGCCGCGCGGTCATCATGGCCTTGATGTGCCAGGGCCGGGTGGACTTCGAGTCGGTGGAGTTGGCCCATCTGATCGACATGCGCAGCTACTTCGCCGAGGAGCTGGCGCAGCTGGCCCAGATGGCCGCTGCAGGCCTGGTGGAGATCGAGCCCGGGGCAATCCAGGTCACCGCCGCGGGATGGTTCCTGGTGCGTGCAGTCGCGGCGGTGTTCGACCGCCACCTGCGTACAGATCAGCAGCGCGAGCGCTTCTCGCGCGTGATCTGAGCACGGCTCAATGCATCAGCGGCTCGGCCGGGCTCAGGCAGCGCTGGATGAAGTCATCCAGCGCGCGGACATCGGGGATGGCGATGTCGCGGCGGCCTTTTTCGATGAAGGTGATCAGCTGCGCGCGGGCCAACCGGGAGAGCGCGCGGCTGACCGTTTCCAGCGTCATGCCCAGATAGTTGCCGATCTCGGCGCGGGTCATGCGCAGGCTGATCTGGTCGGCGCGCAGGCCGCGCTCGGCGAGCGAGTTGGCCCAATAGCGCAGGAAGTCGGCCACGCGGGCGTCGGCGGGCAGGGTGCAGACGGACATCAGCGAGTCGCGGTCGCGCATGATCTCGCCGCTCATCGCCGTGTGCACAGCAGCCAGCAACTCGGGATGCTTGGCACAGGCCTTCAGCAGCTCGTCATAGCGCAGCGACCAGACCTCACCGGTGTCCATCGCTACCGCGTCACAGGCATAGCGGCCCTGCGCGATGGCGCTGAAGCCCAGCCAGTCGCCGCGGAACTTCAACCCCACGACCTGTTCGCGCCCGTCGGCCGAGCGGGTCAAAAGCTTGAAGATGCCGGAGTTGAGCACATGCAGGTGGGTGAACGGCGAGCCGGCCTGGTAGAGCACATCGCCGCTGCGCATGAGGCGACGCTGCGGGTTCAGCGTGGCTGCCACCTGCGCCAGCAGATCGGCAATCCGCTGGCATGCGGCCTCGTCGTCGCGGTGCCTGGCGCGGGCTGGCGGTGTGGCGACGGCATTGGCGATTGAGCTGAACATGGCGGGCTCCGGGTCTGTTTGTTGATATGGCTCAATGCTAGGCATCGCCCGACAATGCAGAGGCAACGGACGGCCTCGCTGCGTAACGTTCGGTGAATGCTCTGTAAATGGCGGGCCCCGGGCCGATGCCGCCCGGCGTCGGTGGCACACTGGCACAGCCCTGTGATGAGACCCACCCATGCACACCCATGACCTGAGCCCCTGGCAGCACAGCCACCGTTTCGATACCGGCAACCAGGCCGGCGAGCGTGGCGCGCGGGCCGTGCTGGTGATCACCGCCGTGACCATGGTTGTGGAGATCGCCGCCGGCTTGTATGCCAACTCCATGGCGCTGCTGGCCGACGGCTTCCATATGAGTTCGCATGCGCTGGCCATCGGCCTGAGCGCGTTTGCCTATGCGGCCGCACGTCGCTATTCAGGTGACAGCCGCTACGCCTTCGGCACCTGGAAGATCGAGGTGCTGGGCGGCTTTGCCAGTGCCCTGATGCTGCTGATGGTGGGCCTGCTGATGGTGGCGGGCTCGGTTGAGCGGCTGCTGGCGCCGCAGGCGATCCACTACCCGCAGGCGATTGCGGTGGCGGTGCTGGGCCTGCTGGTCAACCTCGTCTGTGCGCGCATCCTCGGGGCGGCCCATGATCACGGGCATGACCATGATCACCATGGGCACGATCACCATCACGCTGCGCATGAGGACCTGAACCTCAAGTCCGCCTACCTGCATGTGCTGGCCGATGCGGCGACCTCGGTGTTGGCCATCGTGGCGCTGATCGGCGGCTGGCTGTGGGGCCTGGCCTGGCTGGACCCGGCCATGGGCATCGTCGGCGCCTTGCTGATCGGCCTGTGGGCCAAGCGCCTGCTGGCTGACACCAGCAGGGTGCTGCTGGACCGCGAGATGGACCATCCGGTGGTCGACGAGATCCGCGCCATCATCGACGAATCGGGCGGTGCCGGCCAAGCCCGGCTGACCGACCTGCATGTCTGGCGCGTCGGCAAGGCCAGTTATGCCTGCGCGCTGAGCCTCGTCTCACATGACCGCCAGCTGACACCCGACGCGGTCAGGCGCTGGCTGTCCGTGCATGAGGAGATCGTCCATGCGACGATCGAGATTCATCACTGCGCGGAGCCTTAGACCTCTTTAGCCGCAGCGCACGTAGTCGACGAAGTGGTAGTCCCAGCCGTTGGCGGTGCTGTGCAGGGTTTCGCGGCCCTGTGCCTGGAAGTCCTGGCGCGGCCAGGCGGGGAAGAAGCTGTCGGCCGCATAGTCGGCGTCGATCTCGGTCAACGCCAGCTTGTTCGCCAGCGGCAGGGCCAGCGCGTATATCTCGGCACCTCCGATCACGCAGAGCTCGGGCACGTCCCCGCAGGCGGCCAGCGCGGAATCGAGATCGGCGAAGCACTCGGCTCCGTCCAACTGCAGCCCGGCCTGGCGGCTGAGTACCAGATTGCGCCGGCCCGGCAGCGGTCGGAAACGTGCGGGCAGCGAGTCCCAGGTCTTGCGGCCCATCAGCACCGCTTTGCCCGCGGTGATGGCCTTGAAGCGGGCCATGTCCTCGGGCAGGCGCCAGAGCAACTGGTTGTCGCGGCCGATGGCGCCGTTGCGGGCGACGGCGGCCACCAGGGTCAGCAGCGCAGGTCGTTCGCCGGGCAGCCCCAAGGACGACCTGATCCCCGCGGGGGATCGACCAGGTGTTCCCTGGGCGAGGGGCTCACTCATACCGCCACCGGCGCCTTGATGGCAGGGTGATGCTCGTAGCCGACGACCTCGAAGTCATCGAACTCGTAGTCGAAGATCGACGCCGGGCGGCGCTTGATGTGCATCTTGGGGTAGGGCAGGGGGGGGCGTGCCAGTTGCGTCTGCACCTGCTCGAAATGGTTGCTGTAGATGTGGCAGTCGCCGCCGGTCCAGACGAAGTCGCCCAGATCCAGATCGCATTGCTGGGCCAGCATCTGAGTGAGGATGGCGTATGACGCAATGTTGAATGGCACGCCCAGGAAGATGTCGGCGCTGCGCTGGTAGAGCTGGCACGACAGCTTGCCTTCGGCGACATAGAACTGGAAGAAGGCGTGGCAGGGCATCAGGGCCATCTGGCCGAGGTCGGCCACGTTCCATGCCGACACGATGATGCGGCGCGAGTCGGGGTTGCTCTTGAGCTGCTTGACCACCTCGGCGATCTGGTCGATATGGCCCCCATCTGGCGTGGGCCAGGAGCGCCACTGCACGCCATAGACGGGCCCCAGGTCGCCGTCTTCGCGCGCCCATTCGTCCCAGATTGTGCAGCCGCGTTCCTGAAGCCATTTCACATTGGAGTCGCCGCGCAGGAACCACAGCAGTTCCAGCAGGATGGACTTCATGTGCACCTTCTTGGTCGTCACCAGCGGAAAGCCGGCGTTGAGGTCGAAGCGCATCTGGTGACCGAAGACCGAGCGGGTGCCGGTGCCGGTGCGGTCGGTCTTGGCGACGCCATGCTCGTACACATGGCGCATGAAGTCTTCGTACTGGGAGGGTGCGGCGGCAGTCATGTGCGTATTCTAAGGATGCTCACATCACCGCAGTCACAACACGGCATAGCGACCCGGCTTGTGATTGACGGCAATGAACAGGTTCATCACCACCGCGGCCAGCACCGAGTAGGCGACGCGCTGCGGCTCGATCACGGTCAGCGCTAGCAGCACGATGCAGCAGTCGATCGACATCTGCACCTTGCCGGCCCGCCAGCCGCGCGTCTGCTGCAGGTAGAGCGAGACGATGGTGGTACCGCCCAGGCTGGCGCGGTGGCGGGCTAGGAACAAGCAGCCCGAGCCCAGCAGAAGGCCGCCCAGCACGGCGGCGTAGCCTGGGTGCAGGCGCTCGATCGCGAACAGCCGTGGCGAGAACTCGGTCATCGCAGACAGCAGGGCGATGGCGATGAAGGTCTTGACCGTGAACTCGCGGCCCATGCGCGTCCAGGCGAACCAGTAGAAGGGGATGTTGATGATGAAGAACAGCTTGCCCAGGCTGATGCCGGTGGCGTAATGCAGCACGAAGGCCGCGCCGGCCGTGCCGCCGGTCAGCAGGCCCACCTGGGTGAACAGGATCAGCGCCAGCGAGACGAACAGCACGCCGGTGAAGATCGCCTGAGCGTCCTCGAACCAGCTGTGGGAATCAATCAGG
>Ga0187844_10001486_pt1 | contig 17774 bp, 31 predicted proteins | sample SpaLakP09_SKY_50_FD_134517 | JGI IMG/M metagenome (GOLD analysis project Ga0187844, IMG submission 134517) | Oligotrophic lake water microbial communities from Sparkling Lake, Wisconsin, USA - SP09_SKY_50 | ecosystem: Environmental > Aquatic > Freshwater > Lake | place: USA: Sparkling Lake...
GCCGCCGAAGGCACCTAAACCCGACGTCACCTACGCGGGGGTCATTCACGATACAGAGGTGCCGACCGAGCCCCCCTTTGTTGCGGTGTACGATGAGAAACTGGAGGAGCTCGTTCCGCCGAAGCCCAAGGGACGCAAGAGCGTCCTTGTGAAGGACCTCGCGCTGGAGTTGGAGAAACTGGTGGTTTAAGGACGCGAACACTCGGTACTGGATGCGTACCATTTTTTAAAGATTTTAGAAATTTCTTAAGCAACCAAAGATTTAGAAAATCTTAAGCAAAACATGCAACTGTGAAAGTTAAATCTTACGATTTTGCCCAAGATTTACTGTTTTGCTTAAGATTTTCTAAAATCTTTGTTGCCCAAGATTTACTGTTTTGCTTAAGATTTTCTAAAATCTTTGTTGCCTAAGATTTTCACTAGATTTATTGTTTTGCCTAAGATTTTTCTAAAATCTTAAAATTGAGCTATTTTATTAGGTTTTAGAAAGGTAGCACTCTGTCCACGAGTATAACATGGAAAAAGTATCTGTTCTCCAAACGTACAAAGACGCGTTGACCATGCTGAACAAGACGAGCTGGCCGGGTGTTGAAGAACGCCTGGATGGCCCAGACGGCGAACAAGTTGTCGATGCACTGATGGATTACGCGTCCGCTACCATGGCGGCTGATATCATGCGCGACGAGTACAAACGCGTCACTCGTATTACGCATCCAAAGGCGAAAGAACGCGACAACGAGCAGTATCGGCTGAACACCCTCCGCATCAAGTACGAACACGAAAGCCGCGATAAACTCGTAGCACTGCGCGTGTTGCTGGTAGGTCAAGCGGTCTACGACGAGGAAACGGCAGAGTACGAGGAACGGATGGAGGCGTTTCACGCAGAATGCGAGGCGATATTCGACGAGGAGAACGAGGCCTAGAGCGAGGAGAAGAGTAGGGAGGACGGTTTCCCATTTTTTAAAGATTTAGAAAATCTTAAGCAAAACGAAAGATTAGAAAAATCTCAAGCAAAACTAGTGAAAGTTACATCATGATCTAGTGAGTTACATCAAATCCTTCTGTTTTGCCTAAGATTTTTCTAAAATCTTTCGTTTGCCTAAGATTTTTCTAAAATCTTTCGTTTTGCTTAAGATTTTTCTAAAATCTTAAAAAAATGGAAAACCGTCCTTCCTAAGACTTGTTCTTGAACCGCTTACTCCTCCTCGCTTTCTTGCTCGAACTCCTCCGCCTTGAGATGACCATCCAGCGGCGTACCCTCGACCTCCTTCACCTTCTTCGCACGTGGCTTGGGCTTAGGCTTTTCGCCATCGGTCGCCTTTGGCTTCTTGATGCGCGGAAGGGGTCGAGCTGGCCTGGGCTTGACTTCGACTTCGTCTTCGTCGTCCTTGTTCTCCTCCTTGAGCTCTTCGGGTTCACTCTCTTCGCTGGGCCTTGTTTCCCAACCCTCCACATGTTTCACTTCACTCTTTTCGTCTTCCGCGTCTAGCGACACATCTTCATGGACATCCTCGACTTCCTCCACGAGCTTCTTGGCAGGGCGTCCGCGTACCTTCCGAGACTTGACTGGGACAACGAAGTTCCGACGGTCGACGCTCAACATGAAGTTGGCTTCCCGCAGGGCTTTGTTGACGATGTCCTCCGAAATCTTGGATTTCTGACAGAATTCACCGTACGTCACTTCCTTGAAGGCCTTGACACGCGTGGGGTCCGTTTCCGGGGTCACCTGCATCTTGCCGATTCCATTGCCGTCGTCCCACTGGGTCAACCTGCTCTGGAAATCGCCAAAACCGCTTGGAACGAGATGCGCACGACACTTGGTGCCTTCTTTGCATGCCTTGGAGCATGGCGTGAAGAGACCACGGTTGTACACAATCTCGTCACAGCAAGTACCAATCTTGTAGTCGATCCGATCCGGCATGAAAGGGAGGTCGTACGCAAAGGTCTTGAGGTGCGCGATGGAAATCTTGACCTCTTGCACAGAGGGCTCGTTGAGGATCGCATTCCACACTTTCTCGACAATGTTGTCGGGCATCAGATCTTGCAACACAGTGGCTTGCACCGCAGGCACAGGCTCTTTTGCAAGGACATCCTTCAGCACATCCATCAGTTGTTCGACAGCTAGGCGCGAGAAAACTTTGAGTTGGTCCGACATGTTCGAACCGAGCACAATACCTTTAGAAAAAGAATATTCGTCTATTTTTTTACATTTTTCGCCGATTTGCAACGTTTACATCGTTATCGCCCATTTTACAACGTTACGACCGTTTTTCTATCGTTATCGTCAATTTTCAAATGTTACGATGCATTCCGCATGTTATCGCCCATTTTACAACGTTACGACCGTTTTTCCATCGTTATCGCCCATTTTCAAACGTTACGATGCAACGTTATCGCTCATTTTCTAACGTTTGACGAAAAAATCAAAAAATAGAAGACTTTTTCAAAATAGTTAAAATCAGTGTTTATGTGATGTACGAGTGCATTCCTTCCCGCAAAATGTCAATCTCTACGTGGCGCTCCGTGTTGCCGCGATACGCGATGCGGTCAGAGTTTCAACAGAAAATCATGGAATTCAACACACTCTACGCAGATACGCTGCCGCCGCCCCCGCCTAGGCTTATTCGCCAGAACGCAGACGAGCCTATCTACTGGGATCGGGTTGTCGCGATGGAGGAAGGACGGACGCCTATCAAGGTAGTCGCTGAGCCGGTCGCGCCATTCGCTCCACTCAAGGTTCAATTCAACTCTCTCTTCAACGCTCTTGCCTCGGTGAAAGTTGTGCTGGAGTACGAATCGGACGAGGACATGTACGTGTGAACATCACTTGGCTTCGGCCGCCCTCTTGGCTTCGGCCGCCCTCTTGGCTTCGGCCATTTTTTCATTTTCTAAAAAATCTTTAAAATTGAAGCTTTTCCCTTAATTAAAGGGATGTGCCCCCCAAAAAGATACAGATGTTTACGTTTCCTTTCAGCGAACTTTCAAATGACGAGCTTAGCGTGGTCTTCCTGAACGACGTGGTCGAGAACGAGGTCTACGAGAACTACGACGAGGTCGACAACGAGGTCTACTACAACGGTCACTGGTACCCCATCGGACCTTCAAACGACGAGGTCTACGAGGTCTACGAGGTCGACAACGAGGTCTACTACAACGGTCACTGGTACCCCACCGCTTGAAGCGAGTATCACACATCTACATCTGGTTAATCTTTTTTTTAAGATTTTATAAAAATGAAAAATGGCCGAAGCCAAGAGGGCGGCCGAAGCCAAGAGGGGAAGCTAGTCGATTAGGTCCGTGTCGTAGACCTCGTCCTGCCAGGGGTCATTGTAGACAAGGGGATTGAACCAGTCGTGGTATTCCTTGATCGAGTTTGCTTCGAGCGCCTTGCACGTGCGCCAGTCCGCTCGAACAAGAGGGCGCAGAAAGTCTTGAATGAGCGTTTGAAGCACTTCAGGCATGTCCATGTTTAATGTCGTGGAAAGAACTTGAGGCATGTCCATGTTTAATCTCGTGGAAAGAGGTCAACCTCCAGATTATTTTGAAAAAAGCTTCAATTTTAAAGATTTTAGAAAAATCTTTGGCAAGTGTGGAGGATTTGGTGAAAACTTTGGCAAGTGTGGAGGATTTGGTGAAAACTTTGGCAAGAGTGGAGATTGGAGCAAAAGTGCATTGCGAGAACGAATAATTCTTTTTTTGCGACACTTTCAATAAAATTGAAGAATTATCTCCAGAGGAAGGAATGTATCCAAGCAGGGAACAACAACAGACCAAGACGGGAACCGGATAATAATCCACTAGTAAGCTGATAAGCTGAAGACAAGGGTTTACCTGCTGTTGTGGCGACCGTAGGGCTAATACCCCGAGGGTAGATAGTAGAGAGGAACTGGAGAAATCCACTAGTAGGTATGAAAAACTGCCGAAGACAATAAGTTCAATCTGCTGTAGCGACAAAGTCGCAAGGCAACAGCCTTGTAGAGAGAACTGGAGAAATCCACTAGTAGGTATGAAAAACTGCCGAAGACAATAAGTTCCCTCTGCTGTTGTGGCGAAACCAATGTGGTTTGGTAAAGTAGCATGAGCACTTTATTTTTTATCGCATTATGTCGTTAAATTATAAAAAAAAGAATTGACCTTTAAACTGGGTCTAACCTTCTGGTCCGCCTTACAGACCCTCCTCTGCCATGATGGCGTCGCGCTCCTCTTGGGTCTCCGCGTTGAACCACTGTACACGGTGCTCCTGTGAAAGAAGCTCGTGCTGGTTCGTCTGACGTATGAGACGGGGGATCGGGATCGAGAGGATGTCCGGGTCAGGTCCCAACGCAGGGGAAAGGCGGACGCGAAGACGTTCGTTCCAGAGAATCTCAAACTGAGCAATGCGCTGATTCATCGTGGTACTTTTTTGAATTGGATACCGGCCAATGTCACAATTCCTATACATTCATTATTTGCATCTATTTTTTTAAATCCTTCGCAAAAAATAGATTTATATTCGATTATTCGTTTTTTGCGATAGTTTCAATAAAATTGAAGAGAATTATTGGAAGTAAGAAATGTATCCAAGCAGGGACAACAACAGACCAAGACGGGAACCGGATGATAATCCACTAGTAAGCTGATAAGCTGAAGACAAGGGTTTACCTGCTGTTGTGGCGACCGTAGGGCTAATACCCCGAGGGTAAATAGAAGAGAGAACTGGAGAAATCCACTAGTAGGTATGAAAAACTGCCGAAGACAATAAGTTCCCTCTTCTGTTGTGGAGACCGTAGGGCGAATACCCCGATGGTAAACTATAGAGAATAGGAGACGTCCTATCCCCTCTGTAGAGCGACAAAGTCGCAAGGCAACAGCCTTGTAGAGGGAACTGGAGAAATCCACTAGTAGGTATGAAAAACTGCCGAAGACAATAAGTTCCCTCTGCTGTTGTGGCGAAACCAATGTGGTTTGGTAAAGTAGCATGAGCACTTTATTTTTTATCGTTATAAGCAAGTTTTTATTTAAAATTGATACGGTCAATACTTATCTGTTCTTGTATTACAATGTCGGTCTTCTTTCAGCTTCCCATGGATCTTCGCGAGCGATGGTGGTCGGCTATCACGTGGGACGAGCGTGAGGCGGTAGAACGCGAGTTTGAAGAGCGCAAGAAACCCGCACCCGAGAAAGTCACGTTTCGTCAATGGTGTCCGACTACTGAGACCGAGAGTGCTAAGAAGAGCGGGATGAAGTGATGGAAGGCTTGATGTAGCCGTCACCAGCACTATGAGCACTTCTTTTTATCGATTTGATTAATAAAAAAGAAGTGACCTTTAAACTTGGTCAAAATCCACCCATTTGCTCTAAACCCAGACCCGCTTGAGACGTATCGTCGTCTGTCCCTCGTCACTGACCGGACCCGCAGGATAGCGGGTGATCAGCTCGTAAAGGCTCTGACCGACGATGATATCCCAGTATTCAGTACCAATCTGGTCTGCAACGGTGTGGGGTTCATCGCGGATCAACAGTTTGACGGCACGGGCTTCGGCACTCTTACACGTCCGCCAGTCTGGGCGGGTCCGGTTGTGCAGGAAGTCTTGAACCATCATCATGATCTCTACGGGCATATGTTTATACATCATGATCTCTACGGGTGTATCCATGATGATCTCTACGGGTGTATCCATGTTTATCCTCGTGGAAAGAGTGTCAAAATACTTATATTTCTGAAAAAGCCTTCAATTTTAAAGATTTTGGAAATCTTAGGCAAAAGTGAAGGATTAGTGAAAATCTTTAAATCCTTCACTAGATTTGCTTTTTGCTTAAGATTTTTTTAAAATCTTTAAATCCTTCACTAGATTTGCTTTTTGCTTAAGATTTTTTTAAAATCTTTAAAATTGAATGGTTTTCTGGAATAGAAGGAGATGGGACCCTCCAGTCATTGAGTATAAACGATGACAATTTGCGCACAGCTTTCCCTGGTAGACATGCACCTAGAGACGTACAAGAATGCGATGCTTGCGCTGGACTTGGACGAGTGGGTTGCTCTCAAGGAGAAGATTTGCGAACCCGACGTGAAAGATCTCATGGACCTGCTGGGAGACTACGTCCACGCGTACAAGGAGAAGAAGCAGGCCGACGACGACTTCGACGACTACCTCGACCGGCGCAAGCCTCGCAGTTATCCGTACACTTGCGATCTTCAAGCGCATTGGGCAGAGATGGCTCGGCTGCGAGACGAGTGCGAGGAAGCGTTCCTGTTGGCCGACGACCTCTTTCAAGAGCTGAATAAGATGTTGGAAAAATCTTAGGCAAGAGATTTCGGGTAGCGAGTGAGATAAGATGGTTAATCTTTTTTTTAAGTAAATGATCGATAAAAAAGATTAACCATCTAATCACGACGCAAGACTCTTCGCCATTACTCGTACTCACGACGCAAGACCTCTTCTTCGCCATACAACACTACCCGAAGTTCGCGAGACTTTCGTTGAAACATGTCTGCCGCCACGTTTGACTCTCGAATGAGGATTGCATTTCGGACATGGAGACAAAGTCCTACTCGGTAATGATATTCCACGTATGCGTCCTTGAAGGCCACGACTGCGGCAAAGACTTGGTCCGCCTCACGCGTACGCAGTTTTGCCTCTGTGTCTGTTAAGAGGTCCACGTAGCAACCCATAATACCTTTTATCTCTTTGAATTCGCACCAGTATCGAGTGGCGGGCTTGGACAATTCGCTGATAAATCCAAGCACGTCATCGGGTAGTACGAAAACGGCATCCAAGTTCTTAAACTGGTAATTCGAAAGGTCGCTAAACGGGAATATATAAGCCATGTTTATCCTCGTGGCAAGAGTGTCAAAATACTTATATTCTTAAAAAGCCTTCAATTTTAAATTAAAAACAGACACAATCGTTTAGAGCCACAATCGTTTAGACAGCCACAATCGTTTAGAGCCACAATCGTTTAGACAGCCACAATCGTTTAGACAGCCACAATCGTTTAGAACGAGGTTCCACGTGCCCCGCAAGTGCATCCGCAAGTACACACTTTGACCACTTGAGGAAATGCACGGACCGGCGAGTGTCGCAGCTTCCCGTCCGAACCCACTCGAGGGTTTGCCAGTTCCGTACTGCGGCGTGGAGGTGTCTTCTTGGCGTAGTGGACTTCCCAGTAACCCTCCTTGGGCACCTTCAGGTACTCGATGTGAATGTGGTGGTACTCCTCGTCGCCAAGGTATTCCGCCTTGATCCATACCGCACCATACTCGTCAAGTGCCTCGTAAAACTCGTCCCACAAATACAGACGCTGCTCATTCGACTGATCGATGTGAATGATACGACTGCCTTTGGCTTTGGTCACCTTGGCTACCGCATCACCGCCAAAGGCAGTGTTGAAGGTCTCGAGAATTTCTTTGTTGGTCATGGTCTCCTCCACAATGCGTAGCGCGGGAAAGAAACGTCCAGTGTTCATGTTTCTAATGTCACATTTATAATCATGAAAAAAGTTTCTTCAATTTTAAAGATTTTAGAAAAATCTTAAGCAAAACAGAGGATTTTGATGTTGATATGGAAAGAGATCTTGATCTAATTTTGGTAACAGAAGGATTGGTTAATCTTGGCAAAAGAGTAAATCTAGTGAAAAAACAAACCATATTCAAACTTATCTTAAGTTGTAAATCCTTCCGTTTTGCTTAAGATTTCTCAAATCCTTCCGTTTTGCTTAAGATTTTTTTAAAATCTTTATGCATCCGGTCGCCAGAAAATGGCTTCGAGATAACTCTTGTGAAATTCGCTAAGGTGGCTAAGGTCACAAGGGTCGGGGTCTTCCTTTGTCTCATCTTGGTCGGTCCTCCACAAGGATCGCACTGCTTCCACGTATTCATGGTTCACCATAAAAGGGTTGGCCAGGTAGTCCAGTGGAGACTCTCGCTGGATACTCTTGGGAAGGCGTTCGTACCGCTGCAGGTCCACGTTCCACACGACCCTCGGTCTGATTGCCATGCAGAAGCTCTTGTTGAAAAGCTTAATCTTTCGCACCATGTTGTAAGTGTCCCAAGAAGGCCACTCTTTCGGTACTGGGCGAAAAGCACTCATCGGAGCGAGATAGGAGTTCATTCTGTTCGTAAGTTTAACCTAAAATATAACACACATCAATTTTAAATAAAAATGAAATCTTTTTTATTCATAGGAAAGAGATAAGAGATGGAAATGCCAGAAGTACTTCAGAAACTGATCCAAGACTTTGCCCGCCCACGTCTGCGTCCCGACTGGCGAACCTGCAAGGAACACGAAGCCAACGAGGTACAAAAACACATTCAAGAAATCCGTTTATTACACAAGATCAATATTTTAGACGACGGCTGGGCAGGACATTGCATCGTCCGCGAGTTGGACAGTTGGACCTTGTACGGGCTTCGTAAAGTGATACGAGAACCACCTGGATGGGTTGCACGGATCGAACATATCCAACCCAGTCCCTTGTTAGCGGATTGGTACCTACACTTGTACAAGTGGGTCGTTTGCGGAGATCCGAGGTGGCATTGGGTAGACGGAGTATGGATACTGGAACCGTTCGTCTAAGATATAAAATTGAAAAATAGTTAATCCGATGTTATTGGTATAAGATGGAACGCGACTACGTTTTCGGCGACTACGTTTTCGGCGACTACGTTTTCCGCGACTACGTTTTCCCATTCTGCGATCTGACCGACGACCAGTTGGAATTGGTCTTTTTTAGACCCCGATTTTCCGTCGCACCCAACGGTTCAAGACTCAAGTTCTGTGGTCAATGGTATCCAGAAGAGGAAGACGAAGGACTAGCACGTCGATTGTGGGGGGTTTATTACGACATGTTGAAAGATCGCTAGATTAGTTTAAAAATGCGTTAGCCGTTTCAATGAAAATTGCATTAGCTTTTTCAATGAAAATTGCGTTAGCTTTTTCAATGAAAATTGCGTTAGCTTTTTCAATGAAAATTGAAGTCGCCGATTTTTTTTAGAGAGAATTAAAAAAATGAACTGGGACCAGTTTGACATGAAAGAAAAGACGGAAATCTTTGACGTGTTGTACCTGTTGCGTACCAGACCAGGGTCCATATGGGACCTAGATGAACAGTGTTACGTGCCCCTCCGTAAGCCGCGGTTTGAACGTGTCCGCCGAAGTCGGGAAGAAGTGATGTGCGAAGAAGTGACGTATCTAAGGACCCGTGGACAGCTTAGACGGCACAAGGAGATGTGTGAGCAAGTATTACGTGATCCTCTTACCTATTACAGGGTAAAGGCCAAGCATGCTCCTCCTACTTGGCCTCTCTACCGGATACGGTCCAATAGTTAAGCTGTTTTTCATCTTATAAAAAAGAGACCTCCTAGGTCGGAATGCATGGTACATCAGTCAACGTTACTCAGATCAGCCTCGGTCGCGACAGCCTCGACCTTTGACTGGAGAGGCTTGACCTTGGTGTCTGGTTTGAGCTTGGCTTCTTCCTCTGCGGTCATGATGTGAGGGACTTTCTTGGACGACTGGTTGTAATAGACCTTCCAGTAGAACTCTTTGTACCCCGTCATCACTTTCACCATCGTGTCCTTGTTCAGCTTCTGGTAGAAGAGCTCTGTCCACTTGTTCGCAGGGAGGTCCTGCTTGAAATGGATGAACATGACTTGAAAGTCTTGGCCTTTGGAGTCAACTGTCTCATGTGCATCTACATGGTCCACATAATCTCCACCAAAGATAGAGTTAAACACACGCTCCACGTCAGACGTGTCAGAGTGCATAGTTACGCGAGGAACGCAAACGGAAGGAAATGAGATAGCCATGCTTCGCAATTATACTATCCCTTAGGCTGTAAAAAAGAATTCAATTTTTCCGATGCTTACGCGAAAGTGAAACGGCGCGAAAGTGAAACGACGCGAAAGTGAAACGACGCGAAAGTGAAACAACTGGAAAGTGAAACGGCGCGAAAGTCTAAAGTGAATAAAATTGATTACTCGTTTTTTGGTATTGGACTGTAAAAAATGCCTCCCAAATCAAACGTTGTAGCTTCAAAGGTGGAGTGGAAAGACAAGACGCCTTCGCAGAAGGAAAAAGAGCTCAAACGAAAGAGTCAGAAGGAGGCAAAAAAGAGGGCCGCCGCCGGGGAGTGGAGCAAGGAAGAAGACGGACCGGTGGTCTTTGAGAAAATGCCGTGGTTTAGATGGGCAGACGAAGTCTAAGATGACAGAACCTTTGCCAGTCGAAGCACACGGTACCAGTGTCGGCAATTGCAATGACATATGTCAACTTTTTTGCTCTCTGGAACCGGGTCGTCTGGCTTGATTGGTACATCTTTGTAGTGACTGTGCCGACTGCAGCAGTGACACAACTGTAGTCGACCAAGAAGCTTGCGACGTTTTTTCACCGTATAACTCTCTTTCAGAAACGTGATAAACGAGCTTACCTTTCGCGTGTGATAGTGACTGCGACAATACTCATTCATCACATCTTCCAAGTTTGTTTTAAGTACCACACGTGCCATCTTCTCACGATGTCCGTCACCGAACCCATAAATCATCCGAACCAAATCAATATTTCCAAATACTTTAGTATATCCGTCCGACATCTTGTAATTCAGTCACCTGTATGAAAAAGAATTCAATTTTACAGGGACATGGACAATATGATTGAGGGCTCGGCGAGTAGCTTTCCCGTCATATTTCCCGCATTTCTGCCTGTGCTCTTTCGCCTTGTCTTTTCCCTTGCGCTTTACGAATTCAGTCTTTCGCGGCATTTTGTATACCATAAGTTTTGAGATGAAAAAGAATTCAATTTTACACTGCACGGTCTTGTCTGCACGGTCTTGGCCGTGCGAGCCGCTTGGCCTACGGCCCAGTATACAGATGATTTAAAAATAAAGATTTTAAAACCTTAAACTTGAATAACACTGAATAATCCACAAACCTTAAACTTGAATAACATCTAACCATCAAACCACAAAAAAGATCAAAACATTGGGCCGGAGGCCCGAAACGCAGTGCCTTGGAGCGGTCTACCCGGACAAGACCGGGTTAGATAAGACCGGGTATTGGGTCAATTTCAACTGGATGTTCCACTGAATTTGTCGCGCTAGATGCCGACATGAACATCGACAATCGTGAAAGTCCTTGTCCTCGGGTACACGTGGTCCATAGGTATTGTAACAAACCAATGTATCATTGTCTATTTTCATCCACGGCTTGCGATGACTGTGTCGACTGCAGCATCGGCAACGGACCAGCTTGTAAAATAGTCTGAACCTTTCTTGAAAGTCCGGTAGGCATTCCTTGGACAAAGGCGAAAGGTTATCCCCTTCCTCGTCGAGGACCTCTTTCAGTTTCATTCGATGCACCGGGTCGTAACCATAAATCTTTCGCACCAAGTCCATGTTTTCAAATACTTGTTTCGCCATTTTTTCTCTAAACCTATCTAAGATTTGAACAGTTCGATTTTAACCCATAACCCGACATATCCTCACTTCACCCGTAACCCGTAACCCCGACATATCCTCGGACGTAACTTCACCCGTAACCCGTAACCCCGACATATCCTCGTACGTAACTTCACCCGTAACCCACACCAGTAACCCCGACACAATCTCGGGCGTAACCCACACCAGTAACCCCGACACAATCTCGGGCGTAACTTCACCCGTAACCCAACCTGTAACCCCGACACAATCTCGGGCGTAACTTCACCCGTAACCCAACATGTAACCCAACATGTAACCCACATATAACCTATAACCCGTAACACCAAACATCCTTTGTATAAATGGGCCGGAGGCCAAGCGGCCCACCCGGCCAAGACCGGGTAGACAAGAACCGTGCTAGGCAACCACAATCTGCGTGTAATAAGCCCACAGTCCTAATCCAATGACACACTTGGACATGAGATCCAAAAGGTTGGTGGTAATTTGTTTGGTTTCTTCATCCAAGAGATAGACCACGCCATACATGCTCCACACCAAAAAATAAAGCCCAAAAAGCACCCGGTTCGCGAGCGATTTACCCACCAACCCATAAATGAGCCAAAACATGAAGAAAAAGGGAATGAAACCAATCAAGGAGGCTTGCAGGCGCGGAAGTCGGTTTGTTTCTCCCAAGTAGCCCACGACCAACATCGTGTAATTGAGTGCAACCACGGTCAGAATGAGTGATAAATGCAGATGAAGTCCGTTGTTGTAAGCCAGGGCGAGACAAACCGCCAACAACATCATCGGTGTCGTAATGGCCCAGTCTAAGTAACGTATCTTGGTAATCTCGGGCCAAGTATACGGACCTTTTATTTTTTCTAAAAAGACAGAGTAAAAATAGCAGGCCACAATCGAGATACAGGTTTCTAGATTTAAAATGTGCCTCACCATCGGATTGGTGGTGCGTAAGGCTTCGATGATGGTGATGGTGGCCGTCGTGAGCAAGAGTACATAGGTCAAATGAAATGTTTCATACAACCCCTCCATGTAAAATATAGAGAGAGTATATATGGAAACTCACCTACCGCGTAAAAGGCCACGAAAGCCACGCCCTAAGACGAAGAAGACGGAACCTAAGACCAGAAAGAAACCTATGAAGGGATCATCGGTTATTGCAGAGAGAGTGAAACAACGAAAAAGACTAGAAGAGGTACAACGAGAGATTGAAGACATTAGTCGACAATTAGAAAATACAAAAAATATTAATGAAGTGGTGAAACTCCGGAAACTACTTGCGGAAAAGGAACAAGAAAGAGATAAGCTTTATCATTTAACAAAAGAAGAGGTAAACTTGGTTAAAACCTCGGGCTTGCCCTTGAACGCGGTAAACTTGGACGCGGTAAATCAAGGTCTGAACTTGAACGCTGTAAACTTAGACGCTGTAAATCAAGGGCTAAACTTGAACGCGGTAAACTTAGACGCGGTAAACTTGGACGCGGTGAATGCGGCTCCCTTGAAGTTACAAAACCGCCGTGCCAGAAATCGAGAGACACGTAAACTTGAACGCGGTAAACTTGCAAAGGAAAAGGCAAAGATGGTCTCATTGTTGGAGAGTAAACCGATTAGGGTCAATCCACCTAAATTAAAGTTCAGCGACCGAAAGGGTATTGCCGAACTCATGTTGTTGAAATCAGACCTCTTGCGTCAGCATAACGCCCTAGATCGGGTAAAAGAACGAGCCGCACGACAAAAGAAAAACGCGGAACTGGACGAGATACAGGGTTTGTTAAAACAGATGCAGACCAAGTGGGAAAACCCGCTGCAGAAAAAAGAACGAGAGGAACAGAAGGCACTGGAACGAACCCAACATGAATACTACCTAAAAACGAGGATGAATTAAATATAATCACATTTTTCTAGTGTCCCGTCGACATATTGAAATGGTTTTCCGCACCCATAAATCTTGCCTTCTGAAACCAATCGATCGCAGTCAGGTTTCGGCAAGTGGGGTTCAACTTGTTGAAAAGTGTCTTTCAGGATACCACACCGAAAAATACCACACCGTATCTCTTCTATCCAAATCGATTGATCACACCATGGACACGACTTCAACTCGTTCATGTTATAATCCATCAGAAAAAACAATGGACTTCGCCGAAGATTATCGAAGAGTATCGAAGATTAAGCATTGTCAAACGTCATGTCATTCATCAGCGACAGCGACACCATCATCAACAAGTCACGGTCAATGTCCTTGATGCGTTTTATTTTTTGCTCCTCCATCCATAACGGCATTGTGATCAACATTGCGATCTTGTCTCGTAGATACTCGTAGTTATTGCCTTGGCCGTCTTCCCAAATCGAAATGTTCCGTAAGTACCGTTCATATCGTGTATGACATTCTTGAAAGTCATAGGCGGTAATCTTGCGTTTGGACCACTCTTGCAGAAGGGCGTACTCATCGTAACCGTTTCCAGTGCAAGCATTATCAGAACGAGCGTTAGTCGAAGACATGTTTTTCTACATAAGAGATGGGATTTATACTTGATCAATTTTTATTTTGTTTATATGGGATCGGTAATAGGATATTCATCATTTAAGATTTATACTTTTTTCTTCAATCTGTCTGTTTCAGAAATATCATATTTTTGCTAAAACATCGTATAGGTTATCCTATCCTTGTAAAAAACATATAAGTAAATTTAAAATCAGTTGTATTACCCCAAACACTAAGATTGCCTGCTTGATTATAATAATTAACGAGAGTGTAATAAATAGTTCCGGTCGTGTTCGTTTCTACATAACTCCCTGTAGCAACACCACCATAGAAACTGAATAAGTCTGGAGAAAGGGTATCTGATATTCTTGTACCATTACTATTGGTATTTTTACGGATAGAACATCCTTGAACACCTGTAAAGGTATCTAAATATACCTGGGCATTAATTAACCACACGCCTTTTGGAATGGATGCCGTACAAATAATATTAACAGTCTGTGATGCTGCTGTTGATATAGACGTTCCTGTACGAATGACATGTCCGATATGTCCTGTTCCAGGCTCCGATGTGTATCCAATCGTAATCGGTCTGTTCACTGTGATATTTCCTGTTCCCCCACTTGTTCCAATCACCGTATTTCCACTACCATACTCATTGATATTCACAGTTACCCCCCTTATATATTGAGTGGTAGAACCAACTGAACCAAGTGTAAGATTATTAGCAATACTCGTTCCAGAGTTAATCGCTGTCTCAAGACCATTGGTCTCATTTATCTTTAGAGCTGCTGTTGAAATTATCGTATTCGTTTTGAGTGCACCTGTCACACCCAAGTCATTCACAGTTGTTTCATAAATGGGTTCGAGTGAAAAATGAGTGTAGGAGATAGATCCGCCTGGTACAATCACGGTTTTAGCGGGTGTAGTAAAATATTGAGAATTTATATATATAACACTCGTAGCTAATGCTCTAAAAATATAACTATGTGTTTTGTATTCTGTTCCTACGTCGACAAACTCTATATCAGTACCAGATCCGGGATAAAACCATATTCTTACATAGTTATCCGTGAATTTCTTTACCCTGAAAGTAAACCTGTAGGATAGACCTACCGTAACATTAATATTCGTTCTAATAGTTGAAAAAGAAGTTGTATAAGTAAAAGTATGTTGTTCAGTACTCTTGTTGATAGATCCTTCAGTAGGGACATTAACTAAAAAATCATTTTTGATATCGGTTCCAGAGGGAACGAGTGGATAGGTAAATACACCTGTTGTGATATTTTGTATCCTCAACAAATTGTTGCCAGCGGTTCCGTTTGCATTGGTTGAACGAAATGTGAAGCCGCCATCCGTGATAGAGGTTCCTTGTCCATTTGGAACGTTATAAGATCCATGTGTTGTCTTTAACTCCAAATTGCCTGATAGAGAATCTGTACGGTCTGGTTTAATGGTCATACCCGTTGTTTCACTTATTAATCTAGTTTGATTGCCCACGTACAAAGTTCCAGTTACGGATGCATTCGCCAGGGTGGTTTGCCCTGTCGCCGTCAAGTTATTCACAGAAACATTCGCCAGGGTGGTTTGACCCGCCACACTAAATCCATTATTGACGGAAAGACTCGAAACATTCAAGGCATGAGTCATGTTTACAGCACCATAAATGGTGGTCGTGATGTCTGAAGAACCAATCTCAATGAATTGGGTCTCAAATTTATCTACCCCCACTTGCAACGAGGCAGCCGCAGCATCAATACTTTCTGAAATATAGATACTCGATGCATTGGTTGGGTCATAAAAGGTATAATCATTGTTGGCTGTTATTAAACCACCATCTGTAGCATAATTATAATTAGTACTCATTACACTATCACGACAAAGAATATTTACTTTTTTACTATTTTACTTTTTTACCTCACTAAAGCCCTAATGCAGATTTGACACTGTTATATGCGTCTCGTGCCGCCCGTGCGGCAGCCTCTGCTAATTCCTTCGCTTTTCGTAAGATTTCTGCATTACGGCGATCAATGTCTCGATGAAGTTCTCCAATCCCTTGATTGATTTGGCCGACTTTCGAGTTCAGTTCGTCTATTTTAACTAAAACATCCACGTTCTCTATCTTTAAAGATTGACCGTTCACTCTATTGAATGTCGCGGTTCCGTTGGAACCTATATTTCCATCTCGATTGAGATAGGCGGCCACTTGACCATTGGACCCCGCACCAATGGCCCCATTCGCATACAAGTCCCAAGTATGAATACCTGACCCCCCATTTGGATACCTGTCTGAATCCGATCGGTTGACGTGCATAAAGCTAAGGTTTGCACTGGGTGCACCCAAGGTTCCGGTGTTCACCTCTGCCTCCAAATTGAGTTTTGCTGCCTTTATCGTGAGACCATTATCATTGGTATAGATCACTGCGTCCGAGGAACGATCGTATCCGGAGGAATTGAATAACAATTGCGATTGGTTGGCCTCGAGATAGGTCAAGTCAGCACCGGTGCCTTCAATCCCTAAAAGAACGGGCCCTTGGACGGTGATATCTCCTTGAACCATGTTGCTGGGGAGCTTAATTGTATCATTCCTAGGAAAGGACACGGGAATGGTTCCATCGATAGGTTCCTTGAAGGAAGGATTCACAGTAAGAATAAAAAGAACCACAATCACAAATAGAAATAGATCCCGATATGGCATTCTTATAGTATAGGATGAAATTAGATACGACTTTTTGCATTGTTGAGGTCATTTTGTACATTCTGTAGACTTGTTTGTAGTGCATTAAGTTCTGTTAGAATATCACGGTTGCCGCCAATGAAAACTCTATTGGCCATTATGGTATTCATATTGGCCGTTCCATTGGATACAATATCACCGTCTCGACTAAGAGACGCCGCCACTTGACCATTGGATCCAGCACCGATGGTCCCATTCGCATACAAGTCCAAGGTATGAATGCCTGGACTCCATCCGTCTACATAACGTTCCGCGTCAGTTCGATTGACTTTGAGAGAGTCAAATGCGACCTTGGGTGCATTGAGACGACCCGTAATATTGACCGGCGCTTGTAGTCCAATCTGTCGCGATTGGATACGTAGGTTTCCGTCGTTATTCCCTGTGCCACCCGTGGTCTCTATCACCGCCTGTGTACCATTGTTCATAAAGTCGATCGTGGCACGATTTGGACCTGTCGAGAAATTCATATATTGATTGCCTTGGACACCGAGCCTGGCCGGACCGAGGACCTGCAGTGGTCCATTTTGAGGCTGGACATTACTGGGAAGGTTGATTTTACCCTGTTCCGGAAAGGAAATGGGGACGGTTTCGTTGATGATCGGTTCATACAGAAGGAAGGATCTTTCGACCCAAAGAACAACCCCTAGGGTGAATAAGAGGACGAGTAGAAACATTAGTATATACCTATATTGTTTGTTGGAAGGATGTCAATGGGGTCGCTGACATCTTTTAAAACTTTACAATAGTGTATCCTGAACATAGAAGTACTAAATCTTAAGGAGCTGGCTCGGGAGCAGGTTCAGGTGCAGGTTCAGGTGCCGGTTCAGGTGCCGGTTCGGGAGCAGGCTCGGGAGCAGGTTCAGGTGCAGGCGCTGGTGCAGGTTCAGGTGCCGGTTCAGGTGCAGGCGCTGGTGCAGGCTCAGGTGCAGGCGCTGGTGCAGGTTCAGGTGCCGGTTCAGGAGCAGGCGCTGGTGCAGGCTCGGGTGAAGGCTCGGGTGCAGGTTCAGGTGCAGGCGCTGGTGCAGGTTCAGGTGCAGGTTCAGGTGCCGGTTCGGGTGAAGGCTCGGGTGCAGGTTCAGGTGCAGGCGCTGGTGCAGGTTCAGGTGCAGGTTCAGGTGCCGGTTCGGGAGCAGGCTCGGGAGC
>Ga0187844_10001488_pt1 | contig 17767 bp, 15 predicted proteins | sample SpaLakP09_SKY_50_FD_134517 | JGI IMG/M metagenome (GOLD analysis project Ga0187844, IMG submission 134517) | Oligotrophic lake water microbial communities from Sparkling Lake, Wisconsin, USA - SP09_SKY_50 | ecosystem: Environmental > Aquatic > Freshwater > Lake | place: USA: Sparkling Lake...
TTGTTGAAGCTCAGTGGAATATCGGTAATTTCTTTTTTGAGCAGTGCCATGGCCGCTTGCAGGTCGTCGCGCTTGGCACCGGTGATGCGTACCGCGTCGCCCTGGATGGCGGCTTGTACCTTGAGTTTGCTGTCTTTGATCAGGCGTTGGATTTTTTTGCCTAACTCGCTTTCGATGCCATTGCGCACTTTGATCACGCATTTGACTTTGTCGCCCCCCATTTTTTGCACCTCGCCTTTGTCCAAAAAGCGGACATCGACATTGCGCTTGGTGAGTTTGTTGCGCAGCACGTCCTCTATTTGATCGAGTTGAAATTCGGCATCGCCTATCAGGGTGATCTCTTTGTCCTTGATCTCTATGGCGGCGGCCGTTCCTTTGAAATCAAAACGCGTGCCGATTTCTTTGGTGGTGTTTTCTACGCCGTTTTTTACATCGACCAGGTTGGCTTCACAAACAGTATCAAACGAGGGCATCTTCAAATTTCTCCAACAAAGGTTGATGGGTATCTCACCGCGCGCCAAGGCGGGCGAATGCGACAATCCCACCATGGTAGTCGAGAACAATGTGCCCTTGCAGGCATTGAATACGTTTCACATTGTGGCGCGGGCGCAGCAATTGGTGCGTATCCGAAGCCAAGACGATGCGACCGCCGTGTTGCAAGACGCTGCGCTGGCGGCGCTACCGAAGTTTGTGCTGGGTGGTGGCAGCAGCCTGGTGCTGACGGGGGACGTCAAGTCCCTGGTGCTCAAGGTTGAGATTGTCGGGTGTCGCCTGCTGCGGGAAACGCCCAAGGCCTTTATCGTGGAGGCCGGGGCGGGTGAAAACTGGCATGATTTTGTGGCCTGGACCTTGGACCAAGGCATGCCCGGTATGGAAAACATGGCCCTAATTCCGGGTACGGTGGGGGCCGCGCCCGTGCAAAACATTGGCGCCTATGGGGTAGAGTTGCAGGATGTGTTTGAGTCATTGGACGCTATGGATTTGCGCACTGGCGAGGTCTTTAGCCTGGATGCGGCCCAATGCGCATTTGGCTACCGTGATTCGATTTTTAAGCACACCAGCGCTGCGTCGGGCCCGGGTCTGAAGGACAAGGCGCTGATTTTGCGCGTACGCTTTGCCCTGCCCAAGGCCTGGAAGCCGGTGCTGGGGTATGCAGATATCGAAAAAATGCGTACCCAAGAGGCCTGCGAGAAGCCTGATGCGCAGCAGATTTTTGATTGGGTCTGCCGCATCCGGCGCAGCAAATTGCCCGATCCGGCGCTGTTGGGCAACGCTGGCAGCTTCTTCAAAAATCCCACGGTCAGCGCTGAGCAATGCGCCGACATCATTGCGCGGGACCCGCGGGTAGTGCATTACCGACTGGCCGACGGCTCCTTCAAACTGGCTGCCGCCTGGTTGATTGACGCCTGCGGGTGGCGCGGCAAATCGGTGGGGCAGGCGGGGGTCTATGAAAAACAGGCCTTGGTGCTGGTCAACCGGGGCAGCGGCAGCCAGGGCGCCACCGGCGGCGAGGTGATGACCTTGGCCAAGGCGATTCAAACCAGTGTGTATGAGCGCTTTGGCTTGCTGCTCGAGACGGAGCCCGTGGTCTTGTAAAGGTTTTGATGTAGTGCAAAGAGCGCCGCTGGCGTGTGTTCGACAATACGGCCACGGGCTTGGCCTTGGTCGTGAAAGTGTGGAGAAGTGTTTGCCATGAAACAGGTTTTGGTTTTGGGGGGCTCCGGTTTTGTCGGCGGCCATGTATGCGAAAAACTGGTGCGCGCCGGATACCGGGTGAGCGTCCTTACGCGCAAAGCGGTGCATGCGCGCTGCGTGATGCATTTGCCTGGGCTCACCGTCCTTGAATGCAATATCCATGACGAAGCGGCCTTGGCCCGCGCCATGGTGGGTATGCATGGAGTGATTAACCTCGTTGCTATCTTGCATGGCAGCACCGCGGCCTTTGTCCATGTGCACCAGGACTTGCCAGCCAAGATTGCGCGCGCTTGCGTGCGCAGCGGAGTGCGCCATGTGGTGCATATCAGCGCACTGGGCGTGAACAGTGCGCAGACGCAAGCCGCGCCCTCCAATTACCTAAGAAGCAAAGCAATAGGCGAAAAGCTGCTGGCCGACACGCTGGGATGGCAGCAGGGCGGCAAGGGTAGCTGCGGCTTGACCGTGCTGCGGCCCAGCGTGATATTTGGCGCAAACGATAAGTTTTTGAATGTGTTTGCCCGCCTGCAAGCCATTTTCCCGGTGATGCCCCTGGCCGGTGCCGATGCGCGTTTTCAGCCGGTGTGGGTGCAAGATGTTGCCAGTGCGGTGATCAGCAGCCTAATCCGCGGTTTGGGCCAGTCACCTGCCTTGCAGGTGTATGAACTGGCCGGCCCGCAGGTCTACACCTTGCGCCAGTTGGTGCAATTTGCAGCGCGCAGCAGCGGCATACGGCAAGGCCTTGGCCGACCGGTCATCGGCCTTCCTTTGTGGATGGGCCGCATCCAGGCTTTTGTGCTGGGTTTGATGCCGGGTGCGCCGGTGATGAGCCAGGACAACCTGGACTCTATGCGCGTGGACAATGTAGCCGCGGGTGTTCTGCCAGGGTTGGAGGCTTTGGGCATTGAAGCGAGTAGCTTGGAAGCCATAGGCCCGCAATACCTGTGCCCCGAGCCCGCAAGCCAGGGCTTGCTGGGCGTGCGCAACCGCCATCGCTAGCTTGGCGCGGTTTCGCTGCCCGGTTCGAGGTGCTTGCGGATCACGTCCTGCAAGCGGCCCAAATGCACCGGCTTGGTGACAAAGTCGTTCACGCCTGCGGCCAGTGCGTCTTCATGTGCATCGTTCATCACATCAGCGGTGAGCGCGATGATGGGTAGGTTTGCCGACGGATGCCCAAGCGCCCGTATGGCGCGTGTGGCGTCTATGCCGTTCATGACCGGCATGTGCAAGTCCATCAACACCAGGTCAAAGCTTTGTTTTTGCAAGCGCTCAATAGCGACACTTCCGTTTTCCGCGAAATAGGTCAGGTAGCCCAGACGCTTGAGCAGGATATCGACAAACTTGCGGTTGACCTCGTTGTCCTCCACCACCAGTATGCGGTACAAGCGCTCCGCTTCGGTCGGTGGGTCCAGCTGGAATACCTTGGGTTGGCTGGTGGGCAAGGGCGCTGGTGTCCGCTGCGCCCTTAGCCGCAAGGTAAAACAAGAACCCACGCCCTTTGCACTGGTGACCTCGATTCGCCCCCCCATCAAGCCCGCCAGGGACTGCGAGATTTCCAGACCCAAACCGGTGCCGCCATAGTCTTTATTGATACCGTTATAGACCTGGTTAAAGCGCTGGAACAAATTTTCCAGCGCATCACTGCTGATGCCGATGCCGCTGTCCTCAACGCTAATGTCCAGCAAGACAGAGTCTTGGGCGTCCAAGGATGCAGAAACACCCAGTTTGACCTTGATCTGGATGCCGCCATCGCTGGTGAATTTGAGTGCGTTGCTGGACAGGTTGAACAATATTTGTTTCAGGCGTTTCACGTCCATCAGCAGCCACTGCGGCACGTCCTGCTGCACCTGCGCATCAAAGCCCAGCTTTCTTTGCTCAGCCTGCGGGCGCATTACATCGCTGATCTCGCGAATGACTTGGCGCAGCTCCAAAGGCGCGTAGTGCAGCGTGATTTTTCCTTCTTCCAGGGCCGAAAGATCCAAGATGTCGTTCAAGACGTTGAGCAAATGGTTCGCCGAGGCATTGGCTATCTTGAGGTAGTCGGCCTGCATGGCATTGAGCGGGGTGGTTCCCAGCAGGCTAAGCATGCCGAAAACTCCGTTAAAAGGCGTGCGTAGCTCATGGCTCATATTGGCCAGAAAGCGGCTCTTGCCCCGGCTCGCAGTTTCCGCTTGCAATTGGGTCTCGCGGAAATACGCGGTCAATTGGAGCGACTTTTCGTGCGCCAATGCGCGTTGCCGATTCTGTAAAAACAGGGTCCCCGCCGTAAGCAAGAGCAGCACTATCAGCAACACCAAGGACAGCATCGCGACGAGGAATATATCGCTGGCATGGCTGTGCAGACGCTCATACTGCGAAGCTGCTTGCTGCAGGTAAAAAAGCAGGGCTATCGCGATACCAAGGCTGGCAAGCACCCCTGCCAAAATAGTGTTACGCGTGCGCAGGCTTAAGCTCGGCTCGGCTGCTTGTCCTTCGCGAACCGCTGGGGCGACCGTACGTTTATTTGCTGCCATCGCCAGCGTGTGCCCTTGTGCTTGCCATTGCTCGCCCCCCGTTGAAGACTGTTACGCTGTTAAAAGCTATGCGCCTAAATTGACCCGCGTTTGAATAGTTCAGTCGTCTTGGGTCAAGCCCATCATGCGGGTACCCGGATCCTGCGCGAGTAAGCCGGCCTGGCTGTAAATGCCCAGTTTTTCGCGGGTGTCGGCAATATCTAGGTTGCGCATGGTGAGTTGCCCGATGCGGTCTGCCGGGGAGAACATGGATGCGCCTCTTTCCATGGTCAGGCGCTCGGGGTGGTAGGTCAGGTTGGGCGATTCCGTGTTCAGAATGGAGTAATCATTGCCGCGGCGCAGTTGCAGCGTGACCTCGCCGGTGACGGCGCGTGCCACCCAGCGCTGCGCCGCTTCACGTAGCATTATGGCTTGGGGGTCAAACCAGCGTCCCTGGTACAAAAGGCGGCCGAGTTTGCGCCCGTTTTCGCGGTATTGCTCAATCGTGTCTTCATTGTGGATGCCAGTGACCAAGCGCTCGTACGCGGTAAATAACAGCGCCAATCCGGGGGCTTCGTAAATGCCACGGCTTTTCGCCTCGATGATGCGGTTTTCAATTTGGTCGCTCATGCCCAGACCGTGCCGCCCACCGATGCGGTTGGTTTCCAGGAGCAGGCTGACCAGGTCCGGGTACTCCACGCCATTGAGCGCGACCGGGCGGCCTTCGTCAAAGCGCACCCGCACGTTTTCGCGCGCGATGCTGACCTCGTCCTTCCAAAATGCCACGCCCATGATGGGGTTGACGATGGTGATGCCGCTGCTCAGGTGCTCCAGGTCTTTGGCCTCATGGGTGGCACCCAGCATATTGGAGTCGGTGGAATAGGCTTTTTCCGCCGACATCTTGTAGCCAAAACCCGCTTGGGTCATGAAGGCCGACATTTCCGCACGGCCACCAAGTTCATCAATAAAGGCCTGATCTAGCCAGGGCTTGTAGATTTTCAGCGCGGGGTTGGTAAGCAGTCCATAGCGGTAAAAGCGCTCGATGTCATTGCCTTTGTAGGTGCTGCCATCGCCCCAGATATGCACATCGTCTTCCTTCATGGCGGCCACCAGCATAGTACCGGTCACGGCGCGCCCTATAGGCGTGGTGTTGAAGTAGGTTAGGCCACCGGTGGAAATATGAAAGGCACCACTTTGCAAAGCGGCAATGCCTTCTGCAGCCAGCTGGCTGCGGCAGTCAATCAGGCGGGCGTGTTCGGCCCCGTATTCCATGGCTTTGCGCGGAATTTCATCGTAGTCTGACTCGTCGGGCTGGCCAAGGTTGGCGGTATAGGCGTAGGGAATTGCGCCTTTGTTGCGCATCCAGTGCAGTGCAGCGCTGGTATCGAGGCCGCCGGAAAACGCGATACCGACTTTTTGACCTGCGGGGATGTTTTGAAGAATGGTGGACATAGTGGCCTAGGCTGAAGGGGTCGGGGCTCGGAGGCTTAGCCGTAATGGCAGATGTAATGAAAGGCATCGGCCACGCGGATTTGAAAACTGCTCTGGCCAGGCACGCTAAAGCTTTGGCCGGGCTGGCAGCTGGCCCATTCGCTGGCATCTTTGAGCAAATATTCACAAGCGCCGGCCACGCATTCCATGATTTCCGGCGCTGCGGTGCCAAAGGTGAGTTCGGCGGCCAGTACTACGCCAACCGATTTTTTGCTGCCGTCGGCCATAGTGAGGCTGTGGCTGATGCATTTTCCGTCGAAATAGACACTCGCTTGGGTGGTGATGCTGGCGCTTTGGAGGTGGGTGGTGCTCATGGCTGTGACTCGGTAGGGGCCGGTATATGCCCGGCGCGGCTGGGGAATGGGCGGCTTATCAGTGCAAGCGGGCTGCCCGCAAAACCTTTGATTTTAAGGCAGCAGGTCCGCAAAGTGCTGGGGTGCAAAGCCCACGGTGATCCGGCCATCGGGCCACTGCACCACGGGCCGCTTGATGACGCTGGCTTGGGCCTGAATCAGCGCAGCAGCACTGGCCGCGTCAGCGACGCTGCCCTGCAAGGCCGGATCGAGCTTGCGCCAGGTTGTACCTTTGCGGTTGAGCAGCACCTCCCAGCCCAAGGCCTGCATCCAGCGGGCCAGAGCCTCTGGTGGCACGCCGTCTTTTTTGAAATCATGAAAGGCATGGGCCAGGCCTTGGTTTTGCAGCCATAGGCGGGCTTTTTTCACGCTGTCGCAGTTGGGGATGCCAAATACGGTGATGGCCGGTGAGGCATTGGTAGGGTTCATAGCCGCGATGATGCCACGGGCTCAGTCTAGGTCTCAGCCTCAGACCTCGGTCTGCGCGACAATCTCAGCCCTATGAAAAATTTAACCGAATGGCTGGCGTATTGCGAGCAATTGCATCCTAAAAACATCGACATGGGCTTGGAGCGGGTGCGCCAGGTGGCGCAGCGCATGGATTTGTACTTGCCCTGTACCGTGATCACTGTAGCCGGCACCAACGGCAAGGGCTCCACCTGCGCCATGCTGGAGTCGATTTTGATGCAGGCCGGTTACCGCACGGCGGTGTATTCCTCACCGCATCTGGTGCATTTTGAAGAACGCTTACGCCTGCAGGGTCACAACATCGCGTCCGATGCCTTGATGCAAGGCTTTGTCCGTGTGGAGGCTGCGCGCACCGAAGGCCCAGAGCCGGTGTCCCTCACTTATTTCGAGTTTTCCACCCTGGCCATCTTGGATGTGATGCGCACCCAGCCCCTGGATGTGGCGATTTTGGAAGTCGGCATGGGCGGGCGCTTGGACGCGGTCAACATCATCGACGCTGACTGCGCGGTGATCACCAGTATCGACCTGGACCATATGGAGTTTCTGGGCACTGACCGGGAAACGATTGGCTTTGAAAAGGCCGGCATTATGCGCACCGGGCGTCCGGTGGTGGTCAGCGACCCGGTGCCACCGCAAAGCGTGCTAGACCATGCGCTGGAAGTCGGCGCCGATTTGTGGCGCGTGGGCCGTGACTTCAACACCCGGGGCGATCCGCAGCAATGGGAGTGGGCCGGCAGGGGGCGGCGCTACAGTGGCATGGCCTATCCCGCTTTGCGCGGCGCCAACCAACTTGTCAACGCGGCGGGTGTGCTGGCGGCTTTGACTGCTCTGCGGGACTCACTGCCGGTTACCGCGCAGGCCATACGCAACGGCTTGGCCATGGTGGAATTTGCCGGGCGCTTTCAAATCATTCCAGGCAACCCGAGCCTGGTGCTGGATGTGGCGCATAACCCGCATTCGGTCGCGGCACTGGCTGCCAATTTGGATGCCATGGGCTTTTTCCCGCGTACCCATGCGGTATTCGGGGCCATGGCGGACAAAGACCTGGCGCCCATGCTGGCCCGTATGAATCCGCTGGTCGAGTGTTGGTATTTCACCGATTTACCTACTCCACGCGCTGCCTCGGGCGTGGATTTAATGCAAACCTGGCAGACCCAAAATACCCGTAAAGACGCTAACGGCAAGGCCTTTTCAGACCCGCAATCGGCCTTGCAAGAGGCCCTTCGCTGCGCCGACCCCGCTGATAGAATCTTGGTGTTTGGTTCCTTTTACACCGTTGGCGGTGTACTCCAGCAAGGGCTTCCCCGGCTTTCCGGAGCACACCTCGCATCCTCTTAAAAAATCACGCTATGGCATTTTTCAAGTTTCGCAAAGACGGTGCCGATCCTGCAGCCCCCGCACCGGCCGCCGAAAGCTTGGAAGCCATGCGCAAACGGGCCCGTCAACGGCTGATAGGCGCGGCCGCTTTGGTGCTGATCGGGGTCGTTGGCTTCCCATTGCTGTTTGACAGCCAGCCGCGCCCGATTGATGTGGATATTGCCATCAACATTCCCGACAAGAACAAAGTAGCGCCGCTGGCAGCAACGCCTACTGTGGTGGCAGCTTCGCAGGTGGAGACGCCGCAGCCGCCCAAGGTCGAGCCGGTGGAAAAAGAAACGCTGGTCTATCCTGTCCCTAGCGAAAAAGCGGTCGTGGGCACGCCTGAAAACGCACCTGCGGGCAAAGCCAGTGCGCAAACGTCGCCGCTTGCCGATGCCAAAGCCATAGCAAAGAGCGATAACAAGGCTGAGGCGCTTGCGAAGTCCCAAACCAAAGCAATCGACACCCCATCCACGCTCGAGGCTACGAAAGCCCAGACTTTGCTCGAAGGCAAAGAGCCGGCGCCATTAGCGCCTGGGCCGAGCCCGCGCTACGTGGTGCAAGTGGGTGCATTTGCCGAGGCGCAAAAAGCGCAGGAAGCGCGCCAAACCCTGGAAAAAGCTGGTTTCAGGACGTATGCCCAGATCATCACCAATAAAGACGGTAAGCGCATTCGGGTTCGCGTCGGGCCTTTTGCCATCAAAGCAGAGGCGGACAAATCCGCAGAAAAGATCAAGTCGCTGAATCTTCCCGCTGCGGTCTTAACGCTGTAGTGCAAACAGGCCATGGCCGATCTCGATTGGATTTGCTTGGCTGTGCTGGCCCTGTCGCTGTCCATCGGCGCCTGGCGCGGTTTGGTCTATGAGGTTCTGTCAGTGGTCAATTGGGTGCTGGCCTTTGTGTTAGCGCAGTGGGCCGCGCCATCAATAGCGCAATTGCTGCCTCTGCACGGTGCCAGCGACATGATGCGCTATGGGGCGGCATTTTTTTGCGCCTTTATTTTGTGCCTGCTGGCCGGTAGTGTGCTGGTGTTTTTAACCAAAAAAGTGGTTCACGTGAGCGGCATGGGCTTGGTGGACCGGATGCTAGGCTTGGCCTTTGGCAGCTTGCGGGCGATGCTGATACTGTTGTCGGCGACGCTGGTATTGCGAATGACGCCCTTGGCCCGAAGTGATTGGTGGCTGCAGGCCTATAGTCCGCGCATTGCACAATCGGTGCTGTCCGGACTCAAACCCTGGTTACCCCAGGCCTTCAGTCCCTATTTACCTTAAGCGAGCGAACCTAGCATGTGTGGAATCGTAGGCGTTGTTAGCAACGTACCCGTCAATCAACTCATTTATGACGCTTTGCTGTTGTTGCAGCACCGCGGCCAAGATGCAGCGGGCATCGTGACGCATCAGGAAAACAAGTTTTTCATGCACAAGGCCAAAGGCATGGTCAAAGACGTGTTCCGTACCCGCAATATGCGTGCGCTGCCGGGCAACTGCGGCCTGGGTCAAGTGCGTTACCCGACAGCGGGCAATGCTTTTAGCGAGGAAGAGGCCCAGCCGTTTTACGTCAACGCACCCTTTGGCATCGTGCTGGTGCACAACGGTAACCTCACCAATGCGCAGGCCTTGAAGCACGAGTTGTTTACCGTAGACCACCGACACATCAACACCGAGAGTGACTCTGAAGTGCTGCTCAATGTGTTGGCCCATGAAATTGAGCGCACCACCCGAGGTATGCCCTTGCAAGCTGCCCATTTGTTTGAAGCAGTGCGTAACGTCCACCGGCGCGTCAAAGGCTCCTACGCGGTCATTGCCTTGATTGCTGGCCATGGGGTGCTGGCCTTTCGCGACCCGTTTGGTATCCGCCCCTTGTGCATAGGGCGCGGCCCGGGGCAAATTGTGCTGGCGAGCGAATCGGTGGCATTGGAAGGCACGATGCACCAGGTCGAACGCGATGTGGCGCCGGGCGAAGCCGTGTTTATCGACCTCCAAGGCAATATGTTGGCGCAGCAGTGTGCCGATGCGCCTGTGCTCAACCCTTGCATATTTGAGTTTGTATATCTGGCGAGGCCCGATTCGGTGATGGACGGAATTTCGGTGTACCAGGCGCGCCTGAACCTGGGTCAAACCCTGGCCAAGCGCGTGGTATCGACTGTACCGCCTAGCGAGATTGATGTGGTCATTCCCATCCCAGAATCAAGCCGCCCCAGCGCTGCGCAGCTGGCGCAATTGCTGGGCCTGCCTTACCGCGAAGGCTTTGTGAAAAATCGCTACGTGGGCCGCACCTTCATCATGCCCGGCCAGGCGGTGCGCAAAAAATCAGTACGCCAAAAGCTCAATGCCATAGCGAGCGAATTCAAAGGGCGTAATGTGCTGCTGGTGGACGACTCCATCGTGCGCGGCACCACCAGCCAAGAGATTGTGCAAATGGCGCGTGATGCCGGTGCGCGCAAGGTCTATCTGGCCAGTGCTGCGCCGCCGGTGCGCTTTCCCAACGTATATGGCATTGATATGCCCACCAGTTCGGAGCTGGTGGCTTACAACCGGTCGGTCGAAGAGGTGCGCGCCATCATCGGTTGCGATGCACTGATTTATCAGGATGTCGATGCCATGAAAACTGCCATCGGTTCGCTCAATACCGCCATCAAAGGCTTTGATGCATCGTGCTTTGACGGCGTGTATGTCACCGGTGATGTCGGCCTTGCGGATATTGCACGCCTGAGCGCGGCGCGCGTCAGCGTCCAGGAAGACGAGCAGGACAGCTCGCGTCTGGCCTTGCCTAACCCGGCATAGCAAGAGCCACCGTCTAACCTCTAAAAATCCCATGCCAAGCCACCCATTGCCCCCCGGATTGCATCCTGACACCCTGGCCCAACGCGTAGCCATGGACCGTAGCCAGTATGGCGAAAATTCCGAAGCGCTGTACCTGAGCAGCGGTTATGTGCAGCCCTCGGCCGAGGTCTCGGCGCGCCGTTTCGGCGGCGAGGACGAGGGCTTCACCTATGGCCGTTCAGGCAACCCCACGGTGAGTAGCTTTGAAATGCGCCTGGCCGCTATGGAAGGCAGCGAGGCGGCCCTAGCGACTTCTTCGGGTATGTCGGCGGTGATGTTGATGCTCTTTAGCCTGCTCAAGGCGGGTGACCATGTCTTGTATTCCCAGTCCATGTTCGGCTCTACCATCAAGCTGATCGGTTCGGAGTTCGCCCGCTTTGGCGTGGACTCCAGCATCGTGTCGCAAACCGACCTTTCCGCATGGAAAGCCGCTATCCGCCCCAATACCAAGCTCCTCTTCGCCGAGACGCCGACCAACCCTTTGACCGAGGTCTGCGACATTCAAGCTTTGGCGGACTTGGCCCACAACGCGGGGGCTTTGTTGGCGGTGGACAATTGCTTTGCCACACCGGTGTTGCAGCGACCCATGGAAATGGGTAGCGACATCGTGATGCACTCGGGTACCAAATATTTGGACGGGCAGGGCCGCGTCATGGCCGGAGCGCTGTGCGCAAGCGATGCCTTGATTAACGGCAAATGCCTGCCAGTCATGAAAAACAGCGGCATGGTGCTGTCGCCCTTTAATGCCTGGGTAGTGCTCAAGGGGCTGGAAACCTTGGACATTCGTATGCGCGCCCAAAGTGCCCGCGCCCATGCCCTAGCCCTGTGGCTAGAGCAGCAGCCTTTGGTGGAGCGCGTTCACTACCCGGGCTTGTCCAGCCACCCGCAACACACTTTGGCTATGCAGCAGATGTCCAATGTGGGCGGCGCGGTAGTATCTTTTGACCTCAAGGCCAAAACCCCCGAACTGGCACGCAGCCACGCTTTTCATGTGTTGGACAGTTTGCGTGTACTTTCGCTCTGTACCAACTTGGGCGATACCAAAACTTTGTTGACCCACCCGGCCAGCACTTCGCACGGCAAGTTATCCGAGGCCCAGCGCCAAGCGGCTGGCATTGGCCAAGGCTTGATCAGGGTGGCAGTTGGCCTTGAACATGTGGGTGACGTGCAGGATGATTTGCTGCGCGGTCTGGACACACTTTGAATCTCAATTGGCATGACAAAAACACGTACCCGCTTTGCACCTTCGCCCACCGGCTTTATTCACCTAGGCAATATTCGCTCGGCGCTTTACCCATGGGCCTTTGCGCGCGCCACTGGGGGCGACTATATATTGCGCATTGAAGACACCGACGAAGACCGTAGCACACTGGCCGCAGTTGATGTGATTTTGGAAGGCATGCGTTGGTTGGGCCTGGAGCATGACGAGGGGCCTTTTTTTCAAATGCAGCGCATGGCACGCTACAAAGAAGTCTTGCTGCAAATGCAAACACAAGGCTGGGTGTATCCTTGTTATACGAGCGTGGCCGAACTCGATGCTTTGCGCGAGCGCCAAATGGCGGCCAAAGAAAAACCCCGCTACGACGGCACCTGGCGCCCCGAGCCGGGCAAAGTGCTGCCCCCTGTTCCCGCAGACGTGGTACCCGTGCTGCGCTTTAAAAACCCGCAAAGTGGGAGCGTGGTGTGGGAGGACAAAGTCAAAGGCCGCATCGAAATTAGTAATGCTGAATTAGATGACTTGGTCATCGCCCGTCCCGCACCGGAGGGACAGGTCGTGGGCACACCGACCTACAATTTTTGCGTGGTAGTGGACGATATCGACATGGCGATCACCCATGTCATTCGAGGTGATGACCATGTGAACAACACGCCACGCCAAATCAATATTTTCAAGGCCTTGGGACAAGAGCCACCGATCTACGCGCATTTGCCTACGGTGCTCAATGAGCAAGGCGAAAAGCTCAGTAAGCGCAACGGTGCCAAGGCGGTTACGCAATACGCTGCCGAAGGCTATTTGCCCGATGCCATGGTCAATTATTTGGCGCGCCTGGGCTGGAGCCATGGCGACGAGGAAATTTTCAGCCGTGCGCAATTTGTCGCCTGGTTCAATCTAGACCACTTGGGCCGCAGCGCGGCGCAGTTTGACGAAGCAAAGTTACGTTGGGTCAATGCGCAACATATGAAAGCCATGGCCGGTGAGGCATTGGCGCCATTGGTGGATCAGCATTTGCAGCATCAGGGCATCGAATCCGATGAGCGCCTTGCGCGTTTGTGTGATTTATTCAAAGACCGCTGCGATACCACCTTGGTATTGGCCGATTGGGTAGGGCGCTTTTACGCCGATGTGCAGGCCAACGCCGAAGACCTAGCCCAGCATGTGACCGATGCGGTACGCCCGGCATTGGGCTTGTTGCGCGCGCAATTGGCGCACTGCGAATGGGATAAAGCGGGCATCGGCGCCGCAATCAAAGAAGTGTTGACGCAAGCGGGTCTAAAGATGCCGCAACTGGCCACGCCCGTGCGTGTGCTGGTGATGGGCACGCCGCAAACCCCGGCGCTCGATGCGGTGCTGGCGCTGTCCGACCGGCAAAAAGTTCTGGACCGGCTTGAAGTGGCCTAAATTAATTGGCTATAATCGAGGGCTTGGAAATTGAAGGCCCTGCTTGCAGAGCTTTGCGGTTTGGGGGTATAGCTCAGCTGGGAGAGCGCTTGCATGGCATGCAAGAGGTCAGCGGTTCGATCCCGCTTACCTCCACCAAAAACTTCCAAGAAAAACGGATTAGTCCAAGGTTTTGACCCCATCGTCTAGAGGCCTAGGACATCACCCTTTCACGGTGAGTACCGGGGTTCGAATCCCCGTGGGGTCGCCAGATTCATCGCAAGATGATGAAAGCAAAAGTAGATAGCGGCAACGCTATCGCTACCAGGAGTGGTAGTTCAGTTGGTTAGAATACCGGCCTGTCACGCCGGGGGTCGCGGGTTCGAGTCCCGTCCACTCCGCCAAGTACCCCGTTCACGGGGTATTTTTTTGTCTCAGTCCCCACAAAGAACCGATCCTCTTCCTCGGGGGTTCGACTTCGGCTGTGTTTTCCCGTATCATCCAATCGCATTCATTGATGTTGGTTCTTATGTGGGGAAATAAAAAATGCCGAAAGTTGCCCGTGAATTCAAGGCCCTAGAGGTCAGCAAGATAAGCAAGCCGGGCCTGCATATGGTCGGGACTGTTGCAGGACTTGGTTTGAGTGTCAGCACTGGCGGGTCACGATCTTGGATCCTGCGCACCATGATCGGTTCCAGACGTTGTGACATTGGGCTTGGTAGCTACCCAGAGATCACCCTTGCCAAGGCGCATGAACGCGCCAGAGAGGCAAAGGACAGCATCCGTAGCGGAGCAAACCCTATTGCCGAGCGTAGAGCAAAGGGCGCAATCGTTGAATGGACGTTTGAACGCTGTGCCGATGCTTACATACAAAGCCACCGGGCCTCTTGGAAAAGCGCCAAACACGCCCAGCAGTGGGTAAACACCATTGAAACCTACGCCGACCCTGTATTTGGCTCCCTCCACGTCCGGGATGTGGGGAAAACACAGGTGTTGCAAGCTATAGAGCCGCACTGGACTACAAAGACAGAAACCATGTCCCGGCTAAGAAACCGGATAGAACTTGTGCTGGCATGGGCAACCGTGCGGGGTTACCGCAATGGTGACAACCCGGCAACTTGGCGCGGCAACCTTGACCAAGTGCTGCCTAAGCCCTCTAAAGTAAGCAAGGTAACGTCTCACAAAGCGTTAGCTTATGACCTGATGCATGAGTTCATGCCCCGGCTGGCGGCGGCAGAGGGTGGAGGTGCTAGGTGCTTGGAGTTACTGATTTACACGGCCTGCCGATCTGGTGAGGCGCGGGGTGCGCTTTGGTCTGAGATTGACCTCCAGAACGCGGTATGGCGGATCCCAGCGGAAAGGATGAAGGCCGGGCGTGAACACAGGGTTCCTTTATCTGCTCCAGCCATAAAGCTGCTTAAGAGCCTTCCCACCTTCGGCGGTACGGATTTGGTCTTTCCAAGTACCAAGGGGGAACCGCTATCAGACATGACATTAACCGCAACCATGCGGCGTATGAAGGTCGATGCGACACCGCACGGGTTCAGGGCAACATTTGCGACTTGGGCGCAGGAGCGAACCGGCTACCCCTCCGATGTACGAGAACGCGCTTTGGCGCACGCAGTCGGTAACAAGACCACTGAAGCCTACGAGCGGGGTGATCAGTTTGATCGGCGCATTAAGTTAATGGCTGACTGGGCTAAGTTCGTTAACACCGTCAACGTAGTAGGGCTGAAGGTGGTTGCTTTTCGGGGGTCAGTATGAAAAAGCAGCGTCCGGTGACACAGAGCAGCATTCAACTTGACAATTGGATTAAGGGGCTGCAAGGACAACCCGGGTGGGATGACCTACGTGAATGCTTAGAGCAAATTTCAGCCGGTCAGGACGCGAACAAGGTGTTCGGATTAAATAGAGGTCGAGGCCGAAATGCAACGCAGGCGGCGGCTACTTTCAAGAAAAACATGATCCCAGTTTGGATTGCAAGCGCTATGCGCGAATTGCAAATCACCCGGAGCGAAGCTATCGAAAAAGCAGCCTCCGCGTTTAGTATGGATGAAGAAACCATAGCCCGGTACGCGCAGGGGTTAGATGGTGCACTAGACAAATGCGGAAACTTCGATTTCGACGCACTGCTACCAAAAACCTGAGGATTTAAAAGGTCTGATTCGCGTCCTGGTGGCGCTGGTGATTCATTGTTGAAATGCAGGCACTTTGTGTAACGAGGTGCTTGCATGTCCCACCCCATATCAACCAACTGGTTTGACCAGACCCCCGACTCCGCATACCTGCGGGAACGCCAACTTGTAGGCGACACCCGTGACCCTAGCTGCCCCAAGCTACTGCCCGTAAGCCGTTCCACGCTTTGGCGGATGGTCAAGGCGGGCCGTTTTCCGGCTCCCCATAAATTGGGGCCAAACACCACCGCATGGCGCTGTGGCGAGGTTCGCAGCTACTTGATGGGGGGTAAGTGATGCCCTACTCCAACGAAAACGTTATTGACGCCGCGACTGACTGTTATTCAGATGTCTCCGCATCAATTGATGCCTTGGAAGTGCCGGTTCCCCAAGCGGACAAGAGAGCCATATTGAGTGCGCTGAAATTGATGCTTAGGCCGGGAGATGTGGTCGAGCTTCGAGCCTTGTTCAAGGGGAGCAAAAAGCGAACCGATTCAGGTTACTTCGACTCGGACCACTGGCCCCAGTTAGCAGATGCTGCCTACCGACTTAGCAGCACTGGTGCGGCCGTCTACATAACATTGAATCCAGTTGACCCGCAATTGATTGCGCGGCATTACAACCGCGTAGAGGCGTTTGTTCCACAGACCACTACAGATAAGCAGATAACAAGGCGGCGTTGGATGCTTGTCGACCTCGACCCGGTGCGTCCTTCGGGAGTAAGTGCAAGCAATACGCAGGTTGTGGCCGCGAGACGGGTTGCCGAGCATGTATCGCGTTATCTGAAGGGGCTGGGTTGGCCGACACCGGCGATTGCGATGTCCGGAAATGGCTTTCACTTGCTGTACGCCATTGACCTCCCCAACGACGATGTGTCGAAAGACCTTGTAGCCGATGCATTGAAGTCGCTGGGCAGTAAATTTGACACGGTAGACGTGAAGGTAGACAGGACCGTCTGCAACGCCGCTCGCATCATCAAGTTGTATGGAACTGTAGCGAATAAGGGAGACCATACGCCCGCAGCACCTTGGCGCTTATCGCAAGTAATTCGGGCTTCCAAGTGGGTTCCTGTAGTTGAGACTCAGTTACGGGATTTAGTGGGTTCCATACAGCTAGCGACTCGACCGCCTACTCCGACCACCGGCACGCTGTCGCATTTATTAGGCAGCTTCAATTTAGATGACTTCCTCACTCGGCATGCTATCGAGTTTAAGCTTGACCAACACGAGGGGCGAGAGCGTTACAAATTAACTACCTGCCCGTTCAACCCCGAACACGTAAATGGGGAGTCGGCTATTTTTCGCGATTCGACCGGTAAGCTGGGTTTTAAGTGCATGCATGACTCATGCGCTGAAAGGGGATGGCGTGATGTCCGTGATTTGTTGGACGGACCCCGTCCTGCGGGGGTTTCTGTAGTTTCTGTAGGTGGGGTGGACCCCACTAATCCGAATTTATGGAGCCAGCCGATACCACTGCCAAGCGGACTACCGCCAGTTGCCCTATTTGCAAAAGACTTACTGCCTGTCGCCATCGGTGAGTGGGTCATGGACATTGCACATCGTATGCAGTGTCCCGCCGACTTCCCCGCAGTAGGCGCATTGGTTGCCTTATCTAGTCTCATCGGTGCGCGTGCAGTGGTTCAGCCAAAGATGCGCGATGACTGGCAGGTTGTGCCCAATCTTTGGGGAATGACAGTTGGTCGTCCGGGTGTTAAAAAAAGTCCGGCATTGAGCGAGGTTCTCAAGCCTATGGGGCGTCTACAGGCAATAGCGTCAGAGGAGTTCACGGCAGTTCACAACACATGGGTTGCTGAGACCAAGCTGGCCGCGATGGTCGATGCTGCAAATGAAAAAGCTGCAAAAAAAATGGCAGTGAACAACCCCAAGGGAGCACTTCAGCTACTTACGCCACAAAGCACGCCCGAGACGCCCGCCGTACGCCGCTTCGTGGTCAATGATGCGACTGTGGAAAAGCTGGGTGAGTTAATGCAGCAAAACCCGTGGGGCACGCTGTCATACCGTGATGAGTTGTACGGACTGCTAACGTCGCTTGATAAGCAAGGACAAGAGGGCTCCAGAGCCTTTTACCTCCAAAGCTACGACGGCAATCAGGGCTACACGTTTGATCGCATCATGCGCGGTACGGTCCACATTTCTCGTGTATGTCTGGCGATGATTGGTGGCATACAGCCCGGTAGGGTTCAGGAATACGTTCGTGGCGCCGTATCGGGCGGCAGTGTGGACCCCACTAATCCGAATTTATGGAGCCAGCCGATACCACTGCCAAGCGGACTACCGCCAGTTGCCCTATTTGCAAA
>Ga0187844_10001489_pt1 | contig 17760 bp, 17 predicted proteins | sample SpaLakP09_SKY_50_FD_134517 | JGI IMG/M metagenome (GOLD analysis project Ga0187844, IMG submission 134517) | Oligotrophic lake water microbial communities from Sparkling Lake, Wisconsin, USA - SP09_SKY_50 | ecosystem: Environmental > Aquatic > Freshwater > Lake | place: USA: Sparkling Lake...
GAATATCGCGGAGTTCACCACTGGACACCATCTCCCCGAGTGCCGTATTGATCTGTTGAACCAACTCGGGACGGCTACGCGAGACAGCGATTCCATAAGTGATCTTACCGATCGGAGGGCCCGTGAATTCGAGCGCGGGGTCCGGAGCGGCATAATATTTAGCGATCGGAAAGTCGAGAAGCACTGCGTAGAGGCGCCCGTTGGCGACATCGTGGTAGGCATTGACCTCCTCAGAATAGCTCTTCACCACCACATTAGGGGTCTCTTGGAGCATGCGGAGAGCAGCGGTCTGCTCCAGGGTGCCGACCTTGCGTCCGGAGAGCTCTGTCAGCGAGGTGACGGCGGGTGTCCCTTTCGCAACCACCAGTTGCTCAAAGGTGATGTAGTAGGGATTGCTGAAGAGGACCTCCTGCCCCTTCTCTGCAGTGATCTCGATGCCGCAGATAACGCAGTCATAAAGTCCGCGTCCAAGACCTGGAATCAGGCCGTCCCAACTGTTCTGAATGAATTTCGGCTCGCGCGCCATGTGACGGGCGATTCCCTCGATAATCTCGTATTCGAATCCGGTCAGGCGGTTGTTCTTATCGTAAAAGGCAAACGGAGCATTACTGTCGACGGCGGCTGCCCAACGCAGTTCCTCATGGTCGCTCTTAGCGGTTTTAGGAGCAGGATCCGTCGCATGGAGCCGGCCAACGGCCAGAATCAAAAGTGCTAAAAAGCGAAGTCCCTTGATCATAAAAATCGGTGGAGGAACCGGCGGGTACGCTCGTCCTTAGGGTTGGTGAAGATCTCGTCCTCATCGGAGATCTCCACGATCTCACCGGCTTCCATGTAGATGATGTAGTCGGAGGCATCCCGCGCATAGCGGATCTCGTGGGTCACCACGATCTGGGTCATCCCCTCGGCATCGAGAGTCTTCATGACGGCAAGCACCTCATCGACAAGCATCGGATCAAGAGCTGATGTCGGCTCATCATAGAGCATCACCTTGGGATTCATCGCCAGGGCACGCGCGATGGCAGCACGCTGCTGCTGGCCGCCGGAAAGCTGCGCCGGAAAGCGCTTCGCAAAGCCGGCCAACCCAACCTTGTCAAGCTGGCGGAGGGCATTTTCCTCGGCTAATTCACGAGGTTCCTCCTTCACTACCAAAGGGGCAAGCATCACGTTTTCCAGAATGGTCTTATTGGGAAAAAGATTGAACTGCTGGAAGACCATCCCGACACGTTGCCGGAGCTCATGGGCCAGATCGTGAAATCTCGGATCGACCCGTTTCTCCCCCTCGGAACGGCGCAAGGTCACCCCTGCCATGGAAATCGTTCCGGAGTCCATCGTCTCAAGGGCATTGAGACAGCGGAGCAGGGTCGATTTGCCACATCCGCTAGGACCGATGATGGATACGAGATCCCCCTCTTCCATGTCGAAGCCGACCCCTTTCAGGATCTGGACATCGCCGAAACTCTTGCGGAGATCACTGACATGGACAATCGATTCTTCAGGCATGAAAACTGATACTGCACTCAAACCGACACCGAAATCCAGAACAAGCTAGGAGAAAGCGGGTTACGGTTTTGTAACTCAAGCGTCAGTGTTCCCCAAGAATGATGATAAAAACACCGGCCAAGAGAAGCAGTCCGCCGATCATCGTGAAGAGGTTTAACTGGCACTGCCGGAAGAAAACCCAGGTGAAGAGAACCACGAAGAACGGGTATGAGATCTCGATCAGTGAAGCCAGTGTTGGATTCTTTGCCGACATCGCGGCGTAGGTGAGATACGCACCGAGCGCCCCGATGGTGATAGAGAAGATAAACCATCCCACGTCAGAGCGCTCAAGGTTTGCAAGCTTCCAGATATTGGGAAGAGTACCGGAGGTAAGCAGAGAGACCGAGGCCACAAGCGTACAGAAGAGCGAGTAACCGAAAAAAAAGAGCAGTGGACTAAAGCCTTTTTTCAGGATCTCTGAACTGGCGGCATAACTCATGCCCCAGCAGACGGATGCGGCAACGGCATAGATGATCCACATTGTGAAAATAGGTGAGAAAGAAAGGATGAAAACGATGGCACCGATTATCCGTTTTCTCAATCGGGAACTCAGCAAGTTAGCTCTACCACTTGCCTTTTGAAGAGGAACAGGGCAACGCTAACCCCATGGGTGTTGAAATCGAGCGCAAGTTTCTTATTCGTGAGGGTTTCGAGAGTCAGTGGAAGGGCAATGTAACGGGCGTACCCTACGTTCAGGGATACCTATGCAGGGAAAAGGGACGCACCGTGCGCGTTCGGATTGCAGGTCCGAAAGCCTTCATAACCATCAAGGGAGAGGTTCAGGGGATTTCCCGTCCAGAATTTGAATATGCGATTCCGCTTGAGGATGCACACGCGATGCTACTCCTCTGCGACGGTCCGCTGATCGAGAAAACACGTCATCTGATTCCGCACGAGGGTCATGTCTGGGAGGTCGATGTTTTCCACGGTGAGAACGAGGGCCTGATCGTTGCGGAAATTGAACTTAATGAAGAGACTCAGGATGTTCCGATGCCCGAATGGGTGGGCAAGGAAGTGACCGGTGATCGCCGCTATTATAACTCAAGTCTAGCCGTTCATCCCCTCGGAGTATGGCAGGAAGAGGAAACCTTATCCCGTGATGTCTGATAAATGATGAGCACGCGAAAAAAACCACGCCTTTTTCTCAGGCGCAACAAACCCATCGGAGAGGAACTCCAAATGATCGCTCGTCTCCATCTTGACGCGGCACTCGTTCAACTTGCCGGAAACAATGTTTCCCCCGAGCCGGTACATGAGGCGCGGACAGCCATCAAAAAAGTCCGCGCTGTTATTCAACTCGCCTCTCCGGCTCTGGGAAGCGTTCGCCGAAAACTGGTCTCCGAATTACTTCATGATGCCATGATGAGGCTGGGGCCACTCAGGGATGCAGAGGTACAGGTCCAAGCTCTGGATCTCCTGATGGAAACGGAAGGTCTGATGCCGGAGGATTTCTCATCAGTCAGAGCGGGGCTTGCCGATATTGCCAAACAGCGGCGCGTAAACGATATCCGTCAGATCCCAAGAGTGCGCGAATCCCTGGGGGAATCCCTCCGATCCGTGAACAAATGGCTTCTCGACCCGCTGCAGGGAAAAGACGTGCGTCGGCGTATCCGCCGCAGCTACCGAAGGGGACGATCCCTGCTCGACCTCTGCCAGGTAAATGACGATCCGGAAACTTTCCATTCCTTCCGCAAATCAGTGAAACAGCTCTGGTACTCAATACGGATCACCTCCCAGTTCTGGCCCGAGCTAGGAGCCGATCTTATCCATGAACTCGGTCTCATCGGGGAACTCGCTGGCAAGGAAAGGGATTTCACACTGCTCTCGATGACCCTCCGCCAAGGCCCGGCAAACAAAGCTGCTCAACATTTGATTGCGATGCTAAACGAGGAACTTCCCAAATTGAGAAGGGCCACCTTGACTGCCGCTCTTTCTCTCTACGAACAGAAGCCCAAGGCCTTTGTTGAATTCCTGGATCTCTGAGCAACACCCCTGTTATTTTTCAACCATGCCACCAGTAAACCTACCACTCCCCCTACCACTCAACGAGGTACATGCACTTATTCAGCAGTCATTCGAACAGGCCATTGCCATCATCCGACCTCAATTCCACATGGGTCTTGATCTCTTCCTGGCGTTCACTCCCTTTGTGATCGCACTGCTTATCTTTCGAAAAAAAAGCAGTGTTCCGGCGATCCTCTGGTGGCCACTACTCGCCATCATGGTCTTGTTCCTGCCGAACGCTCCCTATGTCCTCACGGATATCATTCACTTCGTCGCCAAGGTCCGTGTCACTCCACCGCTACCGATCTGGGCAATGAGTCTCCTTCTTCTGGAGTATTTTTTCTATTTTTTGATCGGAATGGAGTGCTTTGTGATTTCAATGATGCTCTGGGGCAGGACGCTTCGGAGGCATCACTGGGGATGGCTTATCTTCCCGCTTGAAATCCTGATGATATCTCTCAGTGCTTTCGGAATCTACCTTGGGCGCATTGACAGACTCAATAGCTGGGATGTGGTCACCAATCCCGAGCACCTCATGAATCAGGCTCTCCGTGACGCCCTTGATCCTAAACCGCAAGAGATGACCTTATTATTTTTTCTGGTGCTCCTCGTCGTCTTCTACCTGATCAAGACTGTTAACATTCTTATCGTCCGACTACTCGCACGAGACATAGCCCCTGTGGTTTCCTAACGCAGCTTCCAGAACATTGCGACCGTGATGATCAGGCCGATCGCCGTAATGAGATATCGTACCTTCTCTTGCGAAAGGCGCTGGGAATAGGTGGCTCCGAGATAATATCCAGCGATAGCACCCACAGTCATCACGGCCATACGAGGCCAGTCGATCAATCCATTCGCTGTAAACCAGATTGCAGCGACCAGATTGATCAGGGAACCGAGAACATTCTTTAGCGTGTTCATCTGATGAATATTGGAAAAACCGAGGAAGCCAAGTGTGGCCAACATCAGAATTCCGATCCCTGCCCCGAAGTATCCTCCATAGACCGAGACCAGAAGCTGGAAGGTCATGGCAATTATTAGATGTCTTTTTCCTGATGGAAGAGGCTGGGATTGCGTCGCCTCCATCACGAGTTGATGGGCAACCCGTCTCCTCACCATTCCTTGGATCATAAAGAGCACTGTCGCGAAGAGCACCAAATAGGGAACCAAACGGGCAAAAGAGCTTTCGCTTCCATGAGTCAGCAGGAAACTACCGAGTAAGCCGCCGACAATACTTATCGGGATAAAGGAGGCAAGCCAGGGCCTGATCTCAGAGAGATGCTGTCTAAAGCCGTAGATACTCCCTGAAGTGCCGATTACAAGCGAGAGGGTGCTCGTCGCGTTTGCTTCTATGGGATTCATGCCAAAGAGGATCAGAACCGGGAAAGTAATGAGGGTGCCTCCTCCGGCAATAGCGTTGATCACTCCCGCAACGCAGGCAGCAGCCAGCAGGGAAATCAGTTCGATCCAAGGCATTAGGGAATAATGGCAGAAAACCCGGAGAGGTTGCGATCCGATATCCGAGCCAGCAATGAGTTGAGAAATCTTCTTTTGCTGGAGGTCGTCGAAGTGGATAGCCTTAGAGGCCATCGTTTTCGCCCTCTATTTTATTCCATCATGCTCACAGCTTCCGATCTTTCCAAATCCTATGGCGGACGAGCCCTCTTTGAGGAGGCCTCCCTGCAGATTAACCGCGGAGACCGTGTTGGACTTATCGGGGCCAATGGAGCGGGCAAGTCCACGCTTTTCTCACTGATTCTCAAAGAGGCCGCCCCGGACTCCGGAACCGTGGCTTTGGAGAGGAACGTCACGATCGGATTCCTGCCGCAGGAGAGTGCTCCATCGGGAGATGAGACCGTCCTAGAACTTGCGACCAATATTTCTGCCGACATGGAGGAGGCTCAGCGACAGATGCGGGAGCATAGCGATGATGATCCCCTTTACCATGAGGGAGCAGGACGTTTCGTAGAACTCGACGGCCACTCACTTCAGGTGAAAGCAAAGCGGATTCTGAGCGGTCTCGCCTTCCGCGAAGGGGATGTCAATAAGCCGGCACGTACACTCAGTGGAGGCTGGATTATGCGCGCCCATCTGGCCCGTCTTCTGGTGATGGAGCCCGATATCCTGATGCTCGATGAGCCGACAAACCACCTCGATCTTGAATCACTCGGGTGGTTCCAGAGCTATCTCTCGAAATATTCCGGCGCCATCCTGGCCATCTCTCACGACCGTGAGTTCCTGAATGAGATCTGCGTTGGCATCCTCGAAATCCGAAACCGCAAGCTCAACCGCTACCGAGGGAACTACGACGACTATCTGGCCCAGAAGGCCGCTCGTGAAGAGCAGCAGTTGGCCGCCTATAAGAACCAGCAGCGCGAGATAGCAGAACTCCAGCGCTTCATCGACCGCTTCCGGGCGAAGGCGAGCAAGGCTTCGCAGGCGCAGGACCGAATCAAGCAGCTAGCGCGCATGGAAAAAATCGAGGCTCCAGAACGCGACGAGGCGACGGTCTCCTTCTCTTTCCCTCAGCCCAAACGGAGTGGCCAGCGGGTGATCACACTGGAAGGTGTAAAACAGGCCTACGGCTCTCATGTCGTCTATTCCCACCTCGACTTGGAAGTCGAGAAGGGTCAGCGGACCGTTCTTGTGGGACCGAACGGCGCCGGCAAATCCACCATGCTCAAGATCTTGGCAGGAATGCTCCCACTGGAAGCCGGCACAGTCACTCCCGGCCATAACCTCTCGATCGGCTACTTCGCCCAGCACCGCACCGAGATGCTGGATGTGAAGAGAACCGTTCTTGCCGAAGCTATGGAGACTCAGACTCCTGTTCCTGAGCAGACCGTCCGTACTATCCTGGGATCCTTCCTCTTCCGTGGGGACGATGTCTTCAAGCCGGTGGGTGTGCTCAGCGGAGGAGAAAAGAGTCGCCTCGCTCTGGTGAAGCTACTGCTCAATCCGCCCAACCTTCTGCTTCTGGACGAGCCGACGACCCATCTCGACATGCCGAGTATCGATGCCCTGATCGGAGCGTTGAGCCAGTACGAGGGGACGCTTCTCTTTGTCAGCCATGACGTGCACTTCATCAGGGCCCTAGCAACCACAGTCCTGCATATAAGCGGAGGGAAGCTCACCTCCTATTCCGGTGATTATCAGTACTACCTTGAAAAATCAGGGGCTCTCTCCGAGAGAGCTGCGCTTGTCGCTCCTGGGAATTACCGTCCTGAGACTTCCGGAACTCAGGATGCGGCACCACGTATCAAGATGGGACTCAAGGAGATCAAGGAACAACGTCGTGCCGAGGCCGAGGCTAGAAAAGCGGCCAATAAAATCATCCGGGAGAAACAGGCACGCCTCAAAGTTGCCGAAGAGAACATCACCAGACTAGAGACTCGCCAGCGCGAACTGATCCTGGAGCTTGAAAATTCGGGAGGAAAAGCCTTTGAGCTCAACCGCGAACTGGCTGGACTTCAGGAACGTCTCAGCTTGGTAATGGAAGAGTGGGAAACGCTCTCGGCATCACTTCCTCCTGCGGAAGAGGAGCAGGAGGAAGCGGCCGAATCCTTAGTCTAATCTCCAATTTCTAAACTCTAATCTCTAAGCCATGATTACCCGATACCTCCAAGCACGTATCCGGAGCTTCGGCTATGCGTTCAATGGACTGAAGGTTCTCTTGCTGACACAGCCCCACGCCAAGCTTCACGCCTTGGCAACCATTACGGTCCTCGCTCTCGGAAAAATACTTCACCTTCGTCGTTGGGAGTGGGTGTCAATCTTGCTCTGCATCGCAATGGTCTGGATGGCGGAGGCCCTGAACACGGCAATCGAGTTCCTGGCGGACGAGGTCTCCCTAGAAAAAAGAGATCGGATCGGAAAGGCCAAGGATGTGGCTGCGGGCGGAGTCCTGATCGCCGCACTGATCTCGGTTACCGTTGCCGTAATTGTCTTCATAAATCACCTTCTCTGACCCGGGTTCTTCAACCCAACTACCAATCCTTCTCAAATACAGAGAAGGCGCTACATGCCCCTTCGGCGAAAGTAGGTGACTGTCACTGGACTGATCGCGGAAAATGTACCGACGAGATCCTTCTCATGCATGAGGATCCAAGGTTGGGCATAGTTGATACCATTCTTGGTAAAGACCACGTCATCGGCAAGATAGACAGCCGAATGGATGACCCCGCCGGATGAATTCAGTAGAAGAACCAGATCTCCGGCAATGCCCGGCTTGGCAATCTCATAATAATGATCAGTGATGAAGCGACCCGCAAAGTCGTTATCATTCATACGGGGATCCGGTGTAAGGCTGAAAAAATTAAGGGCCGTCCAATGACAGTCGGGCATCTTGGGATCCCCATCCGCCGGGGGCAACGGAGAGGTGTACAGTTTGTCACGGGCCATCGGTGGTAGCGCGTAGAGCAGACTGAGGGATCCGCCGTGAGGAAGCCGTTTCTGTGACTCAAACAGCGGCTTCAGATCCTTCGACAGTACTCCTGGCATTGAGAGGGCCCAGTAGTTTAGGGGCTTGTCGATATCAGTGTCGGGTCGGATGAGAAGCCGGGCGAGCGTGGCGTTCTGACTCGTCAGACTCCTGAGAAAATCATCTCGCTCCTGATCGGAATCGAGTCCCTTGAGAACTGACTCCGGATCACTGAAGTAGCTGAATCCGTTCCTTTGATAAAGCAGGCGCTTCATAAGTCCCTTCGCTTTTTCATTCGAGAAATAACTGTTGTCAAAGAATTTGGCGACATCACCGTTGGGAATAAAATAGGGCGTTCCCTGAAAGCGGTTTACCGAATTACGGGCGAGCTGCAGATAGAGCTTGGAGCGGACTTCTGGCGAAAGATTGAGAACGGTTTCAACATCAGGCTTCAAGATGAAGATTGCTCCCATACCCTCCATCCGTTTCGCGAGCAGCCTGGCTGATTGTTCTTCGGTGCAACCGCTGGCGGTCAGAATGTCATGGACGGCTTGAGGAGTCGTGGCACCGAAGCTCCAGAACGGACCATCCGCGGTGGTCTTCTCGAAGCCAGCATATTCCTGTGGTTGCTCGACACGAATGTCCCATTCCTGAAGATCTCCCCATGCTCCGGAGTGAATGATCCCATCAGTACCTTCAGCCTCCTGTGCCAGATGCCCGTCGATCAGATGGGTCACAAATATGCACACGGCAACAATCAGTATCCAGAAACCTAACTGACGCTTCCGTGAGGCGATCCAAGAGCTCCATGGTAGTTTTTGCTTTGTAAGCGGATGATCTTGAGACTGGTGAGATAAAGGTGAATTCACAGCATGGACCGATTGAGACAACGGTACTGTGAGGGCAGACCAGAGATGGAATTACGTATTCTAATAAACAAAATCGGCTTTGCTATCGAAATCTTCAGGAGCTTTCCGGTTGACCATGAGGAAGAGCTTCATCAATCTAATGAAGACCAAGGTGAGGTGGCTGAGTGGTCGAAAGCAGCGCTTTGCTAAAGCGCCGTACTCCAAAAGGGTACCGAGGGTTCGAATCCCTCCCTCACCGCCATTCAACATCGTTGAATGGAATGAGCCGAGGAGAGGCGAACACAGGTTCGATTGACTCACTCGCTCCCTTTCGTACCGCCCCAAAGGGGCTGTTTATGAAAGATTTATCTGAGCCATGCCCATGGTTACATGTTGGCGTGCCGCGATCAGCGGCAAATCAAAATGGAGGAAGCCATGTTCTAAAGCCCGTGCAAGGCACGGGATAATCCCTCCCATCGAGATATTGATTGTCACTGCGGAAGAAGTGATACTTTTCAAATTCATGAGCAAGGTGACCAAAAAAACGCAATTCACTAACTCCGTCACGGTCTCCATCCCCGGCACCACGGCGAATCTGGGTCCTGGATTTGATTCGTTTGGATTGGCTCTAGATGTGGCAAATCTCGTCACGATCACTGCTGAGCAAAAGCCGGTTATCCTACCTGCGATGGTAGCAGCCACGGGAAAAAGCTATTTCCTAGGTAGCGGACTCACACCCTTTCCATTTTCCTGGAAAATCAAAGGAACAGTTCCTCAGGCGCGAGGTCTGGGAAGTAGCGTCACCGTCCGTCTCGGAACCCTCATGGGGCTCAATGCCCTCTGCGGCAATCCACTCTCACGACTCGGCATCTATCGCCTCTGTGCGGAACTGGAAGGCCACCCCGACAATGCGGCTCCAGCGATGTTCGGAGGATTCACGATTGCCCGCTCCCATCTTAATCCCATCCGTCTGCCGGTCTCGCCAAGACTCCGCTTTGTTCTCCTCATCCCGGACTTTGAGGTAGCCACTCCCGATGCGCGCAAAGTCATGCCCAAGTCGATAAGCATCAGCGATGCGGCATCTAATGCGGCGGATGCAGCCGTGATCGCGACGGCCTTTGCTACCGGAAAATACGAACTGCTACGAGGAGCCTTCGGCGACCGTCTTCACCAACCCTATCGCGCCAAGCTAGTACCCTTCTTGGGAGATGTTGTGACAGCGGGTGAGCAGGCCGGGGCCATTGGAGGATGGCTTAGCGGATCAGGTTCGACCATCTGCTGTCTCGCTCCTGATGCCGTTTCCGCAAAAAAAATTGCTGCGTCGATGCGTACGGCTTCACCAAAGGGTGCCAGGATGGCCATTGTTACCGTCGATAACAAAGGGGCTAGGATCGTTAAATCCTGATGAGGCAGCTACTCGACAGACTCGAGCAGTTTGCTGTCGATGTCATCTTGGAGAGGAGGGCCGGTAAAAGAGCAGGCCTACTCCGAATCGTGCTTCGAGGGCTTTCCTTCCTCTATCTCGCCATTGTCTCCGTCAGAATCCGACTCTACACCTCCAACATCCTGAGACCGCACCAGGTCGGATGCCCCGTTGTAAGCATTGGTAATCTTACGGTTGGCGGTACTGGAAAGACCCCGGTTGTTGAAAAACTCGCCCAAGAGCTCTCCTTGCGTGGAAGGAAGGTTGCCATTCTCAGCAGAGGATACAAAAGCACGCGCCGACAGATTCCTGGGAACGACCCCTCTCCCGTGCGTGTCGTCTCCGAAGGAGGGGCTCTTCTACTGGATTCCAAGAATGCAGGTGACGAGCCCTTCATGTTGGCAAAGAACCTTCGAGGGGTCGCAGTGGTGGTTGATAAAGACCGTGTCGAATGCGGACGCCATGCCATCTCGGAATTCGGAAGCGACCTACTGATCCTCGATGACGGACTCCAGTACCTTCGCCTGCAACGCCGCTTCGATCTTGTCCTGATCGACCGGGAGGCCCCCTTCGGCAATGAGTATCTTCTTCCCCGAGGCACACTGCGGGAACCACCTTCTCACCTGAGACGGGCCACCCATATCCTGATCACCAAATGCGACGGAAGTGATCTCTCGGAAATCTACCGCCGCATCAGGCTCCATAACAGAACGGCCGCCATCATCGAATGTCGGCATCGTCCGGTAGAACTTCAGGATTTCTCGACCGGCAAGAAAATCCCCGTCTCCTCTCTCCAGGGTCTCAAGGCCGCCGCTCTCTCCGCCATTGCATCACCGGAAAGCTTCGAGCAGGGACTTCGCCGGCTCGGCGTCTCTCTGGAATTGACCCAGAGCTTTGCTGACCATCATCGCTATTCGAAACGAGAACTCGACCGCTTCATCAAACGCTGCACGCGACGCGGTATCTCCTGCATCATCACCACGGAGAAGGATGCCGTGCGGATGCCCCACCTGCTAAATCAGGAAATTCCGATCCATTACCTGAGAATTGAGATTGAAATCATCAAAGGTCAGGAGCATTGGGATCGGATGCTCAACCAACTCCTCCACCCACCTCATCCGATCATCAAGGATTCCGAAACAAACGGAGAGGAACTCCGTCAGGCGGCCGAAGGCCTCGTGAGCGCGGCTTCCTGAACGCTATTTTCGGCCTCAAAGCTGTGAATGTAGTCTCGCGTGATGGGGACAACATCCGGACGCTTGGCCAACTGGATCTGGAAGACCATTTGTCCCTGATGCCGGAAACTGAGCTCGCTGGTAACCAGGTAGAATTCCCACATCCTGCAGAACCGTTCGTCATAAAGGCCTCGGATCTCTTCCCTTCGCGCCTCAAAGCGTTCGCGCCAGAGTCGCAGGGTGTCGGCGTAGTGCATCCTCAGGATCTCGATGTCTGTTACAAACAACCCTGCTTTCTCGATCGCAGGAAGGACTTCGGAAAGTGCCGGGGAATAACCTCCGGGAAAAATGTGTTTAGCGATCCAGGGATTCGTATGTCCTGGTCCCTCCGGCCTGCCAATGGAGTGAATCAGTGCGACACCATCCTCTCTCAGTAACTCCGAGATCTTGCGGAAAAATTCCCCGTAATGGTTCACCCCCACGTGCTCGAACATTCCGACAGAGACGATCCTGTCATAGCTACGCGCCTCATGACGGTAGTCCCGCATCTCGAATCGCAAACGATCTGCCAACCCTGCGTGGAAGGCGCGGAGATTGGAATGAGCATGCTGCTCAGTCGAAAGTGTCAATCCCGTCACATCGGCACCGAACTTTCCGGCAAGCGTGAGTCCCAGTCCTCCCCATCCCGATCCGATATCAAGCACCCTGTCACCGGGGCGAAGCACCAGCTTCGCGGCGATATGAAGCTTCTTGAGCTCCTGGCACTCCTCTAATGTCTCCTCACCGGTCGCGAAATAGCCGCAGGAATACTGCCTGTCGGCATCCAAGAAGAGAGCGTAGAGATTGTCCGAGAGATCGTAGTGGTGAGCCACATTCCTTAGCGAGCGTGCGACCGGATTGAACTGGTGAAAACCACTCATCAGATCGCGCAGTCTTTCCGTGATCCCACTCATCGGGTAGTGCAATGCTTTCAGCCCGATCGAACGGAAGAGCAGATCAAGGAAGTCATGGAGCGTCCCCTGCTCTATTGTCAGTCGCCCCTCCATGTAGGCCTCGCCGGCCTCAAGTTGCGGATCAAGAAGTAGCCTCCATCCGGTTTTCTGATCATGAATCCGGATGACAATCTCCTCTTCCTGACCATCCCCATAGGTGTCAGAAGATCCCCTCCAATCAATGAGTCGCAGAGAACCGTGCCGTATCAATCCCCGAAGAACAGGATCAAGTAGCCCCTTGCCTCGAATTTCATTCCCATTCTGATGCGGGGAATTTCGGTTTCCAATAGGCATCTGCGTTAACCGCCCCTTCCTTTTTACGAGCGTGTGCATGCAGAAACGATGCCACCTTCTTTCTGATAGCGTCCATAATCAGAACGCTTAGATTATGCCCTGAGATCTAAGATCTAGCCGGGCGACTGTCCCTCACTTATCCCGCGACGACAGGAACAATGACGGCATCGCTCATGCCGTGTAGGATTTTTTTATCCGCTGGACAGACCGTGGCCAGCATACCCCCGAGCATGGCCTTTCCTTCGTTCACAAAGAAATAGGGACTTAGGCGTGCACGCCCCTTCATGGTGGTAACGTTCCCTTCGGCATCGTAGAGAGCTTGCTCCGTAAGCATAGAATGACGGAATTCCTGAAGGATGTATGGATGCTCGGGGAACTCGTTTAGAGCACGCTCAATAGCACCTTCCCACTCGACTCGAGAGAGATCAGAGCCCAAGAAAACACCTCGCGCACCCCAGGCACGCCCGTCGAAGCCGCTGATTTTAATGATCAGATCACGGGCTTTCTGGCTGAATGTTCCCAGCTCCCTCCAATCTTGGATATCAAGACGCGGATAGACCGCATGATGAGGAAGCGGGGTTGGATCGAGAACCCAAGTGTAGGGGATCCACTTTTGCAAGGATTGCATGCCGCGTTCACCAAGCTGACGGATCCAAAAATCACGGAGTGGAGCCATCCAGAAAAGAGCCATCCAGATCTTCTCCTCAAGCTGCGCCTTGGGCGGAGGAGTCATGGTAACGCGCCCCTCGGAGGCATCCTGAAAGAGTCCTTCGGAGCATGGAACATTCAGCAGATCAAACATCTCGAAGAAACGGTAAATATTTCCGCTCCACTCCTTGCGTGAAGTGGCATCCGTCACTTTCCAAGCAGCACTCCCATTCCGCTGCGATAGGCGCGTAGCAAGCCACTCCATCTCCGGTCGGTACGTGGCCGCTTCCTCGGAAACTACGATTTCTCCTTCCGGCAATACCGAGGAAAACCCTTCGAACATTCCTTGCGGACCGCCGAGCACATCGAAGCCGAAGGAGGCGTAGGTCTCGTTCAACCAGGCGGTTAGGCCGATCCCTCCAGGAATCTGGTCGAGTTCGCAGATCGAGAAACCCTCCTCCGTCACGATGAGATCAGGGCGGATCACCCGGGCAATCTGTCCACGGAAGGCAGGATCCCTACCAAGCGCGACAACCTCCGGCGGCTTGCCCCGATCGAGAAGCTCAGCGATCCAAGAGGGCTGACGCCCGTCAACGCTCTGCCTGTAGAGCAGATCACAGGCGTCGGCGAACTGAAGCAACCGGTGGCCCATGGATTCAAGCTCTCGGGCGAGTTTCGAATCCAGACTATAGGGGGAAGGAGCCCAGAGCCATTCCTTGCCGGCGAAGAGTTCCCCCTCAGGGATTCGTCGACGCAATTCTTCGAGCGGCACGGGAGCCGGTATGACGGAGTCGCTTGCGATCACGAGAGCAGATTCCTGAGTGCTTCGCGCACCACATCCTCCGCGGGGGAATCGGGCGAGAGTTTCGGCATCACGGCTTTCACAGCCTTGTGGGCATCCACCTGTTTGTACCCAAGCGATATCAGGGCCAGCACGGCATCGTGGAGATGACGCTCGATACCCGATGGTGCATTCCCGCTGCTTGCAGCCTCCCATTCCGCAGCCACGCCGAGCTTGTCCTTGAGTTCCAAGACTACGCGCTCGGCAGTTTTCTTGCCGACTCCGGAGATCTTCGAAATCGCCGCAATATCGGAAGTGACCACGGCCGATTTGAAATGCCCAACTTCCATCCCACTCAGGATGGCTAAAGCTAGCTTCGGGCCGATGCCTGAGACATGAGCCATAAGGAGACGGAAGAGGTCGCGCTCTTCGACAGAGGAAAAGCCGTAGAGGATCTGTGCATCCTCGCGCACATGATGATGCGTCAACACTCGAACTCTGGCTCCCGTGGAGGAGAGTTTGCTGTAACTCGATAAGGGTATGAGAATCTGGTAGCCGATTCCACCAGCATTGACGACGATTTGGTTCGGAAGCACATCTTCCAATATCCCTTCGACAAAAGTGATCATGTTACCCATTTTTCTACTCATCTTAGCCGTTAAAGACCAGAGCTTGTCGTTCCCACAGGGGATTCCAGTCTTGATGGTGTGTGCAATCTTGTTCCTGGGAGCATCTCACCAGCTTCATGGAAGCGAGGAAAAGGAGGCTCCAGCCCTACTCTTGGGAGGTTACTTTGAGCGTCCGCCGATTCATCGTTTCCTTCCAAAGTCGAAAAGAACCCTGCTCTTTCCCGCCCGCGTCGGTAGACACAGCGAAGTGATCCCCCTGGGTTCGGATGCCGGGATGTCACCGAAAGCTTGGGATCGCTTCCTGAAGGAATCCCGGGAGGAGACTTCCCTTCTGATGGCTACCCTGAACCCATTAATGGTGCGCGATAACCATCAGGTGATCCAGGCAGCGGTGATGAGTTCGGACGATCCAAGGCTTGCATCCTGCATCCTGAATCCCGGATTTCTCCGCCGATTCAGCGCAATCTTCGGACCGGAATTAATCGTGGCTATTCCATCCCGTACTAAAATCTACGTTTTTCCCAAGCTGGCAAACCGTCTTCCAGAGATGAGCCAGGCGATTCGCGACGACTACCTGATCTCGCCGCAACCCGTCTCCAAAGAACTCTTTGAAGTTTCCAAAAAAGGATTGAGGGCCATCGGCACTGTCGATCCCGATGACGAGTGAGCGAAAATCAGACCGCTTCCGTCAGTAAGGCCTGCTCGGGCGTCAGTTCGTCGCCACCGCGGCGTGCCCTCTCGACGCGCTCCAGATAATAATCCAGCACCCTGTCCGGAATGCCTGGAATCCGCGCGGAGGCGAAGGCCTTGATTGCCTCTTCCCACTTGCGCTCACGGAAAAAAATAACTCCCTTCCAGAACTCGTCGCGACTGCGCTCACGCTCCGGCGAGAGAGAGTTCTTCGGGGCAAGGAACTCATAGAGTTCTACGCGGCGACGACTGCCGGCACGCTGGAGAAGATCAATGGGGCGACCCTCCACGTTTTCAGAAGCCATTTCATAGGATAACGGGCCGCTCAGGATCCGGCATCCATACTGAGCACAGGCCGCGGAGAGATGACGTGTAAAATCCACCACGGGACCCGAAACGCTGTACCTACCCAACCTGGCACCACCGTAGGCGGCCGCGATCATGGGACCCGAGTTCACCCCCACACGAAAATCCAAGCGCTGCTGCCAGCGGTTGTCGCATTCACGGTTGAGTTCTTCGAGCCGCGATACCAGATCGATCGCGGCACGCGAAGCCTTCGCAGCATGGTTGAGAACTCCCGAAGGCGGCAGCGGGACTCCGAAGACGACCCGAATACTCTCACCTGAGCATTCGTCAAGGTAACCGCCGACATCGACCAGGAAGTCGGAGGCCGTGCGCAAGTAGAGATTCATCAACGCGACATAATCCGCCGGCTTCAGCACCTCCATGAGTTCGACATGGTTATGTACCGAGCAGACCATCACCGTCGCCTCATGCATCTCGCCGGGAAAATCGACGGACAATTTCCCATCGACAAGTTGCCTGAATATCTCGGGTCTTAGTCGCTGACCGAAAAGACGCCTCAGAACAGGCTCTCTTGAGCCGGCCTCGGTTTTACGGAAGAGAGTGATCGCGATCACCGAAAGAAAGAGGGCCGCGATACCCGGCACAGGATTCAGATACGAATTGTAAAGGGAGGCTACCAACGAACCTCCGAGTACTAGCAAAAAGGCGGCAAGCGCCAGCAAGAGCATTTCTCGCAGGCTGGATCCAAGGCCAATCCAGAGAGAGACCGGAATAAGGAATAAAGCCAATGTCAGCGGAATCATTGACGGACAAGGATGCAGAGCGGCGGCATGAATCAGGTTTTGCCAGACGATCCCGGCACCCACAAATGAGCCAACAAAATGAAGCAGAACAACGACCGTTGCCGTGATCGACAGGAGAATCAGGAATGACTTCAGCGCTCTCATATCAATCGTGTCAGCCTTGTTGTTGTGATGAAGACGGTTGATTACGCACGGGTAGGTACATTTTCAGTAAGAACAGGGGGAATCAAGGGAAACGCTTCAGCGTTGACGAATCTTACCCGTAAGAAGATTTCTCATCAACTCTCCGAGACCTCCCACTTTGCGTTCTCGCGAACCAAGGGCGGCGAGCATTTCCTTCCGCGCCTGGGCATGAGAGGCGTAGCGTTTTCCGGGATTGGGATCGGTCATTCTGGCCAAGAGCTCTCTTGTAGCCGAGGAGACATCCATACCGGAAAGGGAAACTGGTTTTGACTTAAGATTCAGTAACTCCGGTATCGAGAGCCCTTCCGTTTGATAAGGGGGAGCAGAAGTCAAGGCGTGGTAGAGACTGCATCCAAGCCCATAGAGATCGGAGCGAAAATCACTGAGTTGACCCTTCAGTATTTCGGGAGCCACATAATCAGGGGTGGCGAGAAGGTGGGCCTGGGCAACAGGCTTTGCATCATTGCTATAGGCAAGACCGAAATCCCCCAACTTGGCGCTTCCGTCATCGGTAAAGAGGATGTTGGCGGGCTTGAGATCACAGTGCACGATTCCACGGGCTTCAGCCGCTGCAAGAGCACCGAGAATCTCCATCCCGAGCCTCAGAACACTCCCCTCGTCGAGCCGACTTATGCCTGAGTCCGACAGCCCAATTCGTTCATGGAGAGAACCTCCACTCATAAACTCCATCACCAGACGCGCCCCAAACTTGTCTTCCTCAAAGTTAAGAACTTTCACAACCCCGGGGTGATCCACCAGTCGAGCGCAAACTGCTTCATTACGAAGCATCACCAGATATTCCTCGTAATCGGGAGCCGATCTTTCGAGTACTTTGAGTGCCACGACCCCAACCTCTTCATTCTCCGTTACGCAACGCGCCCGAAAAACGCGACTACTTCCACCCTGACCCGCGATTTCCAGAAGCTCATACGGGCCGATCCCTCTCCTGACCCTGACTTCGGATCGGCATCGGGGACAGCGGACCATGGAGAAACTAGGTTCCCCTGCGGTATCAAGTATCACGC
>Ga0187844_10001492_pt1 | contig 17752 bp, 19 predicted proteins | sample SpaLakP09_SKY_50_FD_134517 | JGI IMG/M metagenome (GOLD analysis project Ga0187844, IMG submission 134517) | Oligotrophic lake water microbial communities from Sparkling Lake, Wisconsin, USA - SP09_SKY_50 | ecosystem: Environmental > Aquatic > Freshwater > Lake | place: USA: Sparkling Lake...
TATCTCTTGACTGTGAGAACATAAAACAATCGTTGAATCTGACATTTCCTCATTAATTAATTTAAATCCTTTATTTTGAAATTTTTCATCTCCCGTAGTTAAAAACTCGTCTATAAAATAATTCAATATTTTATTATTAATAAATTTTTAATTAAATTTTTAAATATTTTTAAAAAATAAATATATTTTATTTGATAAATGTATCTTATCAAAATATTTTGTTTTAATTTTGATTTTTTTTATTTCAATTTGATCATTATACAAATTAATTAATTCTTTTTTACTATTAATTTTAATAAAATCATGCATATAAATTTTTTTAGCATTATTTTTTCTACAAAAAAAATCTAAATAAATTGACTTTTTTGAAAAAACATTTATCAATCCAGATTCCACATAACTTACTACTCTTGATGAAGATGCGTATCTTAAATAATTCTTGTCAGGAAACAATTGATTATCAATTTCATGAGGTGACAAACCAAAATGATAATTGCTTAAAGCTTTAATAAATTCATCACCAAAGCAACGGCCTTCTATATGAAAAAAATTTTTATAATTTTCATTAAAATAATCAAAATCTTTTTTAAGTAAACATAAGCACCATTTATTTGTATAGATATGAACATGTATGTCCATAAGTAGAAGTTTATGGATAACATTTGTTAATTTGACTTTATCATTGTCAATCCAGCCAACGATTGCGCACCTCAATACATCATCGTTAATTTTACTCTTTTTATCATTCCATTTGATTAAACATTCAGGAATAAAAATAAAATTTTTTGAGCGACTTTTAAATAAATCCGAATAAAAAAACTTTAATCTTAAATCTCTAAAAATAAAGTTTTGAGTAAATTGTATTGTTAATTTTTCTAAGTGTAAATTAAAAGTTTTACATGTAAATCCTGCGAGAACATCATACGCACTTAATACATAATGTTTACTTATTAATGAAAAAAAAAAGGCACGATATGCTGTGCTTACAAGTAAGATCTTTTTTTTAGAAAAAAAAAAAAATAAATAAAATAGAATTGAGTTATTTAAGCAAAAATAATTATTATCGAATATATGTAAATAATCTGGTTTTTTTCTAAAAATTAATTTGTAAGATATTTGATTAATATCAAAAAGTTCTATAAAATTTTTTTCTCTTTGGTTATTATCATGTACAAATAAATAAATTGTTTTTTTATTATTTATTATGGAAAGAAAGTTATTTAATAAAATCATTTAAAGGTTTTAAAAATAAATAACTTCATTTTTCAGATGCATATAATTAATTATTCTAATATTTACAATTGCTCACACACACTCATCGCCTGAAAAATACAATCATCAATATCAACAAGATATTCATAACTTCCCGATCTGCCAATGCTAAAAGTATTTGATGGGAAAAGATCTAAATATTTTTTTGCCTTATTTTTTTCAGACATAATTGGCATAGGATAATACTTTCCGTTAGCGGATGGGATTTCTATACCTAGTAATGTTGTATTTGATTGATGGTGCGTAAATTTTTTATATTCCACTAAACGTTTAAATGGCTCTTTGTTTGCATAATAAAGAAAGTAAACATTTTTTGGAAAGCAAAATTCCATAGGCAATACAAGTAACTGCAAATCTAAACCTGTGTAAGGCAACTCTCCAAAACATTTGTTAAATAAAATATCAGGTGAAATTGTATTAACAATAATATCATAACTATGCCACTCACCTGAGTAGAAAACTCTTTTTTTCTCTATTTCATAATTATCAATACTTGTATTGAGCAAAACATTTGTTCCCTTAGTAGCAATCTCAAAATAATCATCATAGCCATTAGAATTATATGGATAAGCAGAAATCCACTCACTCCAAAAAGCTCTTTTACCCTCTTTTAAAGCAACTCCTTTTGCAGACCAATTAAAAGTATCGTGTATTTTATTGTCAGAAATCCTCCACATTTTTTTATTGTATTCTAAAACAAATTTTTCATACAAAGTTCTACCTACAGAATTAATCCAATACTCTTCTAAATTCTTCGAATTTTCAACTCCATTGGCATTTTTAATTTCATTTTTAATCTTCTCTTTATCTGGCATTCTTTCGATGTCATCTTTATGAATCGGAAAATTATAAAATTCACCATCTCTCTCAACATATGTCCAAGCCTCATGCTCTGGACACTTTCTCAATGGTAAATATTTGTTTAAAAATTCATAAACTTTCTCATGAGGTGTTAGGAAATGTCTTGGTCCAAAAGTATATGGGTGACCACCATACCACGATGTCCTAACGCCTGCGCCTAGAAAATTTCCTTTTTCAATTAAAGTAACTTCGTATTTTTTTTCTAATAAATTAATCTGGTGTGCTGTAGTACAGCCTGCAAAACCTCCGCCGATTATTAATACTTTTTTCATTTTACCAACTAATTAATTTTCCGTCGTAATTATAAAATTTACCTGAATTCTTTTTGCAAAGTTTTTTTAGCAGTCTAATAAAAAACCTTGATGACTCTTCTACATTTAAATCTGCTCTATTACCGCCCATTTTAGTTTTTACCCAACCAGGATGATATGACACAATTGTATAATTACTATTATTATTTTCGAAAGCTAAATTTTTAACAAATGAATTCAAGGCGGCTTTTGCTGATCTATATAAATTATTACCTCCAGGCTTATGATGCTTCAGTGTTCCCCTTTCAGAAATCGATCCCGCTCTACTCGAAAAGAAAATAATCTTACAGGATTTAGATAAATAACCATTACATTGTAAAAAGGATAATATTTTTACAGAGGATACTACATTGACTGTATAATATAATAAAATATCTCTTAATTTTTTTTTATAAAAAGGCTTTTTGTTTTTTTCTTGATATCCATTAAAAAAAAAAATATTTGAAATGCAAACTTTTTTTATGCGATTAAAAACTTTGAAATTAATTTCTTTTTCAAAATTTAATTTTATAATTTTTGAATAGTTCAAATTTTTTGCTTTTTTTTTATTTCTGCATATACAAATATTGTTATTTTTATTAAAATTTTTCGCAATTTCTGAGGCAATATCACTAGTTCCGGATACAAATAAATTAAAATACTTCATAATTTATTATATTTCTTCAAAATTGTCTTATTATCATTAAAATGAATTTCACATAAATTTTTATCTGGATCAAAAAATTTAAAATGTAAAGTATTATCCGTTCTTCCTCTTTTCTCATTCTCAATAAGAATTTTATTTTTCTTACATTTATTCAATATACGTTTATATTCCTTATCTGCCAAAATACAAAAGTGATTAAATGAATTATTTTTTTTGTAATTAAATTTTTTTTCTTTTTGGTAACTCAAAATTTCAATAAAATTATTTTTACCCAATAATAAGAAATAACCATAAACATTTTTATTGTTTTCAAATTTATGTACCACTTTGGCATTAAATAAATATACATAAAAATTTTTTAAATTAACAATGTTGTTTGATTTTAAAGATACATGATGTAACCTAAGCATATTACAAACTAGTTAATTTTATATTTCGGGAGAAAATTGACAAAATTCACTTTTTTGTTTTTATGTTTTTTCATTATATTTTCTGAATATCTCCATGCTAAAATGAGTATATACTGATTATTTGTTATTTGTTCAGATTTTTTTACAGAAATGTTATTTTTTGAAAAGAACAATTTATCAGTCAAAGGATTATCGTCATAAATATAATTAATGTCATCTTCTAATTGAAAATAATTTATTAAAGTTGTTGAACCTACAGAAGATCCAAAAGCACTTACAGGATAACCTTTTTTCTTAATTTTTTTCAAATTATTTTTTAAGATTTTTTTGATGTTTTCTAATTTTATTTTAAATTTCAATATTTTATTTAAATTTAATTTTTTATTTTCATATAAAAAACCTTTATTCAGTCTTTCAGATTTAAATTTATCATGATAATTATTTTTTTTACAAAAAACTCTTATAGATCCACCTTTATTTGGGAGTCTTTCAAAATCATATATTTTCAAACTATTTCTTTCGAATAATTCTTTTAGTGAGGATAGCGAAAAATAGTTTATATGCTCGTGGTAAATTGTATCGATTAGGTTTTTTTTAATTACATCTAAACCGTATTGTGTCTCAATTATAAAAACCCCATCATCTGACAATAAATTTGATACGCCTAGTAAAAAATTATCAAATTGATAAATATTTGCGAAAGTATTAAATGAAGTTATAATTTTAAATTTGTTATATTTTTTTTTGATTTTACAACTTAATTTGTGATTAAAATAGTTGTGAAGTGTATTTATACCTTTGCTATTAGCTAATTTAGCAGCTTTTTTTGAAGGGTCTACGCCGAGAATTTGTATATTTTTTTTTTTAAATTCCATTAAAAAAGATCCATCATTACTCCCTATATCCAAAATCTTGTCATCTTTAGTGATTTTAAATTTATATATTAATGCTTTTGCAAGATTTGAGAAATGTTTAGCTAAACCTAAGGTGAATGATGTTTTGTAATTAAAATTTTTATATAAAATTTTTGGGTTTATAGCTTCTCTAAGTTGAATATTTTTACAATTTACGCAGAATAATAAAGTTAGATTTATAAAAATTTTTCTTTTAAATAGAGTAGCTTTTGAGGAATTATTTGCTGTGCTAATAGATTGTTTTTTAATTTTGAAAATTTTAAAAAATTGTCTTTTTTTACAACAATTGCATTTTTTAAGTTTTGTAAACACTATTTAAAATATATAAATTCAAAATCCCCAGAATAACTTGATTTTTTAAAGATATATTTCCAAGTTTCAACATTAATTATTGTTTGAGCTGTTAAAGCCCAGCATTGTAAATTGAATTGTTCTAAATTATTTCTGTAAGACTCTACACATAAATATTTTAATTTCCCAACTCTTTCAATTTCAGTAAGGCTAAACTCTAAGTCCTGTAATTTAAAATTATGTAAAGTGTTAATAGATATCACAAGATCAAAATAATTATCTTCATAATTTAATTTCTTTCTGCAATCATAGACTCTGAGGTTAGACCTGATTTCTTTTTTTGAATTTTTAATTGCATAACTTGAAATATCTAGACCTATAATATTAATTTTAGGTAATATCTTTTTTATTTCAAATAATAAAAAGCCTTTTCCACAACCAACATCTAATATTTTTGAATTATTACTTAATTTATAATCATCAATGAGTTTTTTTGCTACTTTAAGGTGATAACCATACTTATATTTATAACCGCCATAACCATATTTTCTATCTCCATCCCAATAATCTTTTCCATACTTTTGTGAGATTTTCATGCAATGAACTTTGTTGTCTGTCATTCTATCTAAATATTTACGTTTAACTTTATTGTGATTTAAACTAACGTATTTTTTTAAAGATCCTAATTTAAATTTTTCTTTTCTATTAAATATCGATGACTTAATTAAAAATATTTTTTCTACCTCTACAAAGTCTTTTTTTGTTTTGGCACTAATATTTTCTACAGCAAAATGAATTTCTTTTTTTTTATTTATTATAGTTGAATAGACATTATGCCTGTATTCTCTCTTAGTGGGCAATTGTAATAAACTATAAAATAGCAACCCATTATAAAAATTAATATTTTTTAAAAGTTCTGAAAGAATATAAGTGCTATTTTTTTGAGTATACTCTGTTCCGCTTAATAAAAAATTATAATTATATTTATTACAATAATCCCTTAAAACTATATTTTGAACATGTTGAGGTGCCCTTTCACCAAAAAAAGGTCTGCTAAAAATATATCCTTTTAACTTCTTCATACTTATTAAAAAGGATATCTAAAATTTATACCAATCTCTGTCATAGCTCTAGAAGTTATGGGTAAAAAAAATTCTCCAATTTTTTTATCACCATATGGGGAGTGAATATTTTTAAACCTGCAATTCATTGACCATCTTGTCTCTTTTTCATTATTTACTATATTTCCATGGGGTAATCCTTGATTAAAAATTAAGAACTCACCATAATTTACTTTTAGCCACTTAAGTTTTTTTTTTGTTAATTTATATATTTCATCACTACTTTTTGTTTTTATATTTTTAATTTTTTTTTCAAAAAAAATTATATTTTTTTGTTCCAATATGTACATTGACTTAGTCTTGTAACAATCAACAAGCGGTAACCAGACATTTATTTCATATGGAGAATCTCCCGACCATACATCTGAATGGATCGGTAATAGCGAACTGTTATCATTTGGAAATTGAATGCTTAAATTGATATTTTTTTGCATCATCAGCTCGTTTCCTGATAGTGAATACAATAGTTCCTTACAGATATTAAAATAATGCAATCTTAAATATTTGTTTTTATTAATTTCTGCTATTATCTTTATCCTGAAAATATTTAGATCTTCGGCTTTGACATAATTATGAACATAATTTAAATCAATTTTTTTTAACTTTAATAATTTACAAACGTTATCTTTAATTAATTGAGAGATAAAATTTAAAGACTGTTTATTGCTTACTTTGCTTATAATATAACCTTTGTCTAAGAACTCTTTAGAAACTCTTTGCTCATTTTTTGTTAAAAAATTCATTGAAATAAAAAATTAGCTCAAAATTTAACTATATTTCTATCAGTTTTCAAACTGATAAAGCATGGTCCGTTAAGTTTAGACATTTTTTTTGTGAAATTTTCTGTTTCATAACTATTCTTTGGAAAAAAAGATTTTATATTCTTAAATAAGCTTAAAAGTTTCTTTCCATTTAACTCACTGTGTGTAGGACCTAGCGTTGGGTAATCTGCAAATCCAACTAGCTTTACATTTGCTTTTTGTTGATCAATATCTAATTTTATTTGTTCAAATGGTCTTTCGATTAAAAATGGAGTAATAGTGTAAACCCAAGGTTTACAACCCTCTAAAGCCATTCCCGAGGCAACACCTATTAAACTCTGTTCACAAATGCCCATGTTAAAAAACCTATCTGGATGATTCTTTCTAAAATCATCAAATATTCCGAAACCTATATCTCCAACCAATAATACGATTTTTTTATCTTTTTTTGCTAAAGAATCTAATACTTTTCCAAATGTTCTTCTCATATAACTTTAATTAACTACCTTGAAGTCTTTTCAAGCCTAATTTGATATCATTAGTATTTAATTTTCTTGCATGCCACACAGGATCATTTTCGAATTCCTTAATTCCTTTACCTTTAATTGTATTAAATATTATTACAGTGGGTTTCTCATTCTTAAATTTCTTCGTAAGTGAAGCATCGATGTTTTTAAATGAATGTCCATCTTTCACATCAATGACATTACAGTTAAATGCTTTAATTTTATTTCTTAAGTTATTTAATGGTAAGGCATCTTCAAGTTTTGATAAGGCCTGTATTTTATTGTAATCAATTAATATTATAAGATTTGAAAGACGCCTTGCTGAAGCAATTAATAAAGTCTCCCAAGTCGTTCCCTCTTGACATTCTCCATCACTAATAAGTACATAAATATTATCTTTTTTTTTAAAAAATTTTCTAGCAAAAGCAATCCCAGCTGCGATAGGCAACCCATGTCCAAGACTTCCGGTTGTACAGTAAATTTTATTTTTAGGGTCTAACTCTAAATGTGTTGTTAATTTTGTATTATAGCCTTTTTCTCTTAATATAAGACATAGTGGAAAAGAAGCATGAGATTTGCTAAGAATAAATTTATCATTTTTTTTAAGTGTTTTTTCAAATAAAAAAATTAAAATTTCAATCATTGAAAAACTTCCACCTAAATGAGCTTCTCCGGTCTCAATAAATTTTTTGAATGTATCCAATCGAAGTCTTTTTGATTTTAGCTCTAAACTTCTAAACATTATTTTAAATAAATTGATTGCATTTTTTTAATATTAAAGTAATCAGGATTATCGAAAGTATTTGTTAATTTTTTTTCTTGAAATGCAACTTTAAGATCATGAACTGCCTCCTTAAGTTCGAATTTTGTCTCAAAACCTATCAATTCTTTTATTTTTTTGGATGATATATGATATGATCTTTTGTCATTAGTATCTACTTTTCTAATTTGAACCTCTTGTCCAATTACTTCTTTGACAATCTTGGATAATTCATTGACCGAATGGTTTTCGGTACCTACGTTAAAAATCTGACCATTCATAGAAATATCATCTAGATCAATTAAGGTTTCATAGACTCTAACCATATCTTTAATATGTATGTTAGGTCTTAATTGATCTCCACCAAAAACAGTAATTTCTTTTTTAAAAAAAGCAAAGTTGCTTAATATATTTAGGACCAAATCTAACCTTTGTCTTCTCGAAAATCCACAAACAGTAGCAGGTCTCACAATAGAAACAAAAAAATTATCGTCTAAATATGACAAAATTATTTTTTCACAATCTGCCTTGAATTTTGAATAATCTGTTAATGGGTCCAAAGTCATTTCTTCATTAACATTTTTTTCTTCTTTTATTCCATAAACAGAAGATGATGAAGCATATATAAATTTTTTAATTCCTGATTTTTTTGAGATTTGTACCAAAGGTTCAAATGCATTTAGGTTAATTTCTTTACCTAATATCGGATTTAATTCAAAGCTAGGATCATTAGATATACAAGCAAGATGAATTACAGTGTCATGTCCTGGTATAATTTTCTTTAATATATTTATATCTCTGATATCACCCTTTATTAAATTAAGCTTCTTATGAAATTGAATTGTATTTCCATAAATAAATAAATCAAAAACTGTAATCTCATGACCAAGATTTAGTAAATATGGTACAAGCTCTGAACCTACATAACCGGCTCCTCCTGTAATTAAAATTTTTTTCATTTTAAGATATGCTCTGTTGATTTTACTACTTCTGAAAGTTTAACAACATTTTTGTTTGCAAAGGCTTCTAAGTTCTTGCTAGCACCTAAAGATGCAATTAACATTGCAACATCAGGATCAATCTTTTCAGCTAATAAAGACGTAAAAATAACTAATACGGTATCACCTGAACCCACTTTATCAATGATCTTTCCTCCAAAAGCTGGGCAAGTAGAAAATTTTTTACTGATTTTAGAGTAATAAATTAAACCACTTGAGCCTCTTGTAACTAAAATATGCTTTGCTTTTATTTTAGTTGAGAAATTTTTAATTAGTTGTTTGATTTCTAAATTTCTTTCTCTCATTTCATGTCTTAATTCGTTTTCATTTATAACTAAACTAAAAATATTTTTATTATATTTTAAAATTGAGTGATAACTTTGATTTGCGGCATTAAGTTGAATATTTAACATTATATGCTTATGTCTCTTAAAGATTTCATTAATAATGTCTTTGTTCAATAATCCGTGACCATAATCACAAATTATTGCAAATTCATTATTCTTTTTTATTTTAGATTTTAAGCGATGAGTTTCAGCTTTATCTAATTCCTTATCATTAAAGTCATAAACTCCTAAAATCTTAATATTACTATCTCTATCTACAAATCTTGTTTTAATTATTGTTGGAGAATTTTTTTTCTTTACCAAGTTAAGATAAATATTTTTGTTTAGTTTTTTTTTAAATTTTGAAAGAGCATTTCTGATGTTTCCTATATAACTAAAAATATTAACTTTTTGATAAATGTGTGAAGCTATATTTGCAACAGCAAGTGAGCCTCCTTGATATACTTCCCTATCTATCTCATTTATGACTAAAAATGGATCTTTTCCTGATTTGCCGAGAGATTTACAAAAAACATATTCATCAAGAATAATTTCACCAAAAATATTAATTTTTTTTTTTAATAAATTCTTTAAAGTACCTAACATTTTTTCTGGGGAGTATTTTTCTTTAACTCTTCTAAGAAAATCTTTTTGATCCTTAGAATAATTAGATAATTCATTAAATATATTACTTGAGCTAAATGTAATCTCATTTGTATAAATTATCTTACCTTTATATTTTTTTACTAAATTTTCTTCTTCATAAATTTTTTTAGTTAAATCTAATTTTTTATTTCGATACTCCACACCCTTAAAGTAATAATCAGGTTTTAAAATATTTATAACATCTGATGCAGATTTATTTTCATTTATAAAAACACCATCTACAATTGTTAATTCAGATAATAATTCAGCTCTTAAAAAATGATTAAATTTTGGTTGATTAATTCCTTTATTTATAAACTGATCTCTAGTTATCGAAACTATCAATATATCACATTTCTTTTTTGCAGCTTGCAAATGTTTCAAATGACCAATATGAAAAATATCAAACACCCCATGACATAACCCAATCTTTCTTTTTTTTTTTCCAAATTTAATTTTTTTTAAATCTTCTTTGGATAATAATTTTTTCATTTTAAAAACTTAAACCAATCTTTAGTTGCAATTTTAATTTTTTTTTTATCCCATATAGGTGCTTGTTTCCAATAATTAATATTTTTTAACATAAATTTTAAACCTTCATTTATTTTGACTCTTGGTTTCCATTTTAAAATTTTTTTTGCTTTGCTAATATTTGCAAGTGTGATGTCTGGCTCTCCTGGTCTTTTTGGAATATATGTAAATTTATTGCTTATTTTTTTTGCTATATAATTTATTTCAATCGATTTTCCAGTTCCAATATTTATTATATGACTTCCTCTTAGTTTTATCGATTTTATAACCGCATCAACGACATCAGTTACATAAGTAAAATCTCTACTTTGGCTGCCATCCCCAACTATTGTTAAAGGTTTATTGTTAATTTTTTGAGATAAAAATACGCCAAAAACTGCTCCGTATGTACCAGAGGTTCTGGCTCTGGGACCATAAACATTGAATAATCTAAGTGATATAGCTTCAAAATTATAAACTTTAGACCAATGCATAATCAAATCTTCACCAATTTTTTTTGTTAATGCATAAGGGTATTTCGCATCTATATTTTCATTCTCAGAAGTAGGGTATTTCTTTGGAATTCCATAACAAGAAGATGATGCTGCATACACTAATTTTTTTATTTTTTTATTTTTTACATATTCAATAACATTTTTTGTTCCGACTACATTACTTTCAAAATATTTCTCTGGATTTGTAATGCTGGGGACAATATCTGCTAAAGCTGCAAAATGTATAACTACATCAATTTTTATTGAGATTTTAGAATTTAAACTTTTAAAATCTTTAGAAATATCAAATTTTATAAATTTAACTTTTGAATTTAAAAATTTTTTTATATTTTTTAATCTACTATTACTTAAATTATCAATTATGTAAATTTTATTTCTTTTATTTAATGATAACTTTTCAACAATATGACTGCCAATAAAACCACATCCTCCCGTAACAATAAAATTCATAATTTTCAAATGGGGTTATATTCTTCTTTTTCGTTATACTCGGTCATTAGTGGATATTTATCATTGAATATTTTTTCATAATATTTTTTGTGAAAATATATATTTTGCCCGGGTTGCCATTTTAATTTATACATAAACTTCACTATTATTTTTTTCATTTCTTTAACTAAAATTGACTTTTTTGATTGATATTTATTTTTAAATTTTTTTTTGGTTTTATCTATTAAATAAAAACCAACATCCTCGGAATTATTTAATAGTAAAAATATAATTAGCTTAAAAATTTTATCAAAATTACTTTTGTGTAAAATATTATCAATATTTTTTATATAAACAGCATCTGTCGATTTTAGCATTCCATATTTTGGTTTGAGTGCTAAATTATGGAATAAATCTCCAGACCCACTATAGTCTAAATTTAATAAATTAAATCCGTGGGATGTCATAAAGCTATTAATAAAGCTAAAATTTTCATTTTCATTTTTGAAAATTTTCGAAAAAGTCACTTCTGTTCTTATCCCAATAAAATTAGTTAGCGTTTTTTCTGAAGACAAAAAAAGACTTCTTTCTCCTCCTTCGATATCGCATTTTAAAAAATCAAAATCTATTTTTTGAATTTTTATAAATTCATCTAGAGTTATATTTTTTACTTTAATTGATTTTATAATAGATGACTCTTTTTTTCTAGGACCCAAATATATTGGTGAATTTTTATATCTTTCAAACTTAGAACTCATTGCTTTATTTCTATAAATATTTAAAGTTTCGTAGGACTTTCCAGAATTTGATATAAAATAATTATATATTTTTACATTTTTCTTTTTTGAATATTTCTTTTTTAATCTTGAACATTCATTAGGATCTGCTTCAATTATGTAATAATCGACTATATTTTCACAATACTTCCATGTTGGATAGATTCCATATCTTCCACCGATATCTAAAACATTTATTTTATTATTCATATCTTCAAAATCTTACACTCTAAATCAAAATGATTGCTTCCTTTATTATATCCAAGGGACTTTTTCATACAGTTCATTTCCTGTTCCAAATGCTCTTTTTCCTTTTAAAATCATAAACCAATCATAAATGCTAATGTCTCTACTTGCAAACTGCTGTGAAAACATTGTTGGATGATCTCTGTGAATATAAAAATTGTACTTATTCCAAATTAAGCCTAACGAATAAGTATCAATAAAAATAAAATCTTTTGCAAGATAATTATAATATTCTTTCAAAGTAAATTTAATTTTTTTTAAATTATATTTTTTTTTTAAATAATTAATGCACATATAACTTCCACCACCTTGAATTCTTGCCCAGTCATTATGATTTTTTGCATTATTAAGTTGACTTTGTTTTTTAAAAATAAATTGTGGATCGAATAACTCTGATCTTTCCGAGATATCGTAAGAAAAAAAATTATTTATTTCCTCTGTCTTTGAAAACAAAAAAAAATCTGGGATATCATAAGGCCAAAAAAGATGAGAGCCAAAATTACCTGATAAAATTTTATTTTTTTTCCTATTATTAAAGCAACTAAACCAATTATAAATATTACTTAAAAATAATGGATTTAAAAATCTTTGATCTGCTCTTGTCTTTAAAATATATTGAATTTTTTTTTTTTTTAAAAAATTAATTGCAAGTTTTACTCCATAACCCTGACTCGCGGTATTAGCGAAGTTTTTACCTACGGGCAAGTAGTTAAGTAAATTAATTTTACTTTTTTTTAACTCAAGTATATCTTTGGTAGTTAACTTGCTGTCAGTGCTAATTACGATTTCATCATTTTTATAAATCTTTTTATAAAATAACGCAGTACAAATAGTATATTTTTTGATTATAGGTCCTTGAATAATTATGCCAATTTTTTCCCTTTTAACTTTATAAGTTTGCTCTACATACCCTTTATAATAATTGTTGCTAATATTATCTTTTAAAAAAAAAAAATTATTCTTAAAAATTGATAATAAATATTCTTTTAACAAATGAGTATGTTTTTTATAATTAAACATATTTGTGAGAAATAATATTTAACATTGAAAAATAGCAAATATAAAACTTTTTTTTTCTAATTGTTAATTTTTAATAATGTTATGTAACACTTTTTTTATAAACTGTTGATTTAAAAAAATTTTTTTAACCATTTTTTTGTGCTAATAATTAAGTATATTTAGTTTGATTTAAGGTACTATGTTATAAAGTTAAGTTATAACACGAGTATTTTAATAATAAAATATCTTAAGAATAGATAAAGATATGGCAAATAAAAATTTGTTTTTTTTTAATCAAAAGGAAATAAAAATTTTTAAGTTTTCATTCTTAAAAATGTTTTTATATATATATGGTTCAAAAATTTTTCATTTATTGATTAAAAAATGTCCAAATCTTTTTTATTTACCAAAAGATTTAATTAGCTCAGAGAGTATTTTAACAGGAAACCATGAGCAACATTTAAAAGAATTTATAGACAAAGCGTCTCAAAAATATAATGATTTTTTTATAGATATTGGAGGGCATATTGGTCTTTATAGCATTTTATTATTAAACAAATTTAAAAGAATTTATACATTTGAACCAAATCCAATAATATTCAAGATTCTTACCGTAAACAAAATACTAAATGACCAAAAGAATAAAATACAATTAAAAAATTTTGGGCTAGGTTTTAAATCTTCAACAAGAGAATTGGCTATGCCAAGATGCAATACTGGAGGTGCTGTAGTAAAGTTTAAAAAAAGAAATTACAATATAAGTTCTTCAAAGTTCAATTTGAAAAAAAAAGGGGGGGGGGTTATTAAAACATTTGTTAAAATTAAAACTGTTAAAAATGAATTTAATAAGATTTTAGTTGAGATAAAAAATAAAAAATTTAAAAAGGGTTTTATTAAAATTGATGCTGAAAATTCAAGTTATATTATTTTAAAAGAAATTCTTAAATTAGACTTAAAGATAGACACCTGTATAATCTCGGAGATTAACGGTGTAAAGGACTTAGAGTTAAGAAGGCTGTTTAAACTTCATACAAGTTATTATTTTTTTTTTCATACCGCTAGTAATTTCTTTTACACCCAAAAAAACAAAATAAATAAGATAAAAAATCTTTTTTTCGACAAAATAGAAAATAAATTAATACCTTTTGAAATTTTTTATAGTAATGGTTATTCAATATCTAAGAACCCTTTTTACTCCGTAGATTTAGTATTAATAAAAAAGTGAGTTAAATAAATTAACTATAAGAATAATTATTCAATAATTCAGCAAAAATATAAATCTCTACGATTTGAAAACTATCTACTTAAACTATCTCAGAAAAATTTAAATTTTTTATTACTACTGATGACTCTTAAAAAATTAATACTAAAAGTTTGAATTTATATTTGATATACTAATATTACTATACTTTATTAACAAAGTAAGATAGTAAAAATAACATTAGTATAAGTTTAATTCTTATTTTTTATATAAAAATTTAATTAAGCATTATTTATTTGTTGGTATGAAATTAATAAGTCATCGTGGTAATATTAATGGTCCAAATTATAAATTAGAGAATAATCCTATCTATATAGAAAAGGCTTTAAATAAGGGTTATGAAGTTGAGGTAGATGTAAGATTCTATAAAAATAATTTTTATCTTGGACATGATGTACCGCAGTTTAAAATTTCAAAAAAGTTTTTAAAAAATAAAAAAATATGGTGCCATGCTAAAGATTATTTAGCTTTAGAGGAGCTAAAAAAAAATAATTCAATTTTTTTTTGGCATCAAAAAGATGATTACACGATAACCTCGAATGGGTTTTTTTGGACCTATCCAGGTAAAAAACTTTTAAAAAATAGCATTTACATTTTACAAAAAAAAATAAAAGTAAATTTTGATTGTGCTGGAATTTGTTCAGATTATATAAAATTTTATAAAAAATTTGATTAATATTTAAAAATATATTCTTTAATTAAGCTGTGTTTAATTTTTTTAAGTTTAAATAGACTCTAAATTAATCTTTTAATGCTATATTGTAGTCATTTTTTAAATAGGCTATAAAATTTCTTTTTTCTCCTAAAGACCAAAATTCAGTTAAATTAAAATTAAAAATCTTACCTGCAAGATAATTGTAAACATGCGAAATGTAATATTCATTATTTTTAAAAAAAAAATCTTTTTTAGAAATACATTTATTCGATGCTTTTAAGAAGTTTTTAACTGTATTAAACCAGTAGACACCAACTGTAGCATTATTAGAAATTTTTTCTTTTTCCCTTACTAAAATAATTCTTCTAGGATCTTTTTTATCAAATTTTACATAGGAATGCCTACGAGATTGTCTATTAATCGTTGGTATTCCTCCCGCACACAAATTAGTTTTGAACCAATTTATTGCCCAATCTCCAGACCATAATATTTTTTGATCAGAATTAATAATTAAAAGTTCACTATGCATAAATTTTCTTAAAGTCTTTTCCGCTGCCAGAACTGACATTAAAGGTCCATTTAAAGTTTCATTAATTTCAATAAAAAAAGTTTTATATTTTTTTTTTTTAAAATAATTTCTATATTTTTTTTTTACATCATTTTTTTTTTGAGTAATTAAAATTAAATTATGAAAAGTTACATTTACATTCTCAATAGAAAATATAAACATAGGCTTCTTTTCCACATTTATAAAAACTTTAGGTTTTTTTTTATAATGCTGCATTCTAGTTCCTAAGCCAGCCATTGGAACTACTAAGGTTAACATAAAAATTTATCTCTCGAATCAGATGGAAATTTAATAACTATTATTTTTGCAGTTGGCGAAATACATTTTGCTTGTACTATTTCTTTTTTTTTTAATATAAATATATCACCTTTTTTTAATAATTTTTGATTTACAAACATTTTACCCTTTATTACTAAATTAATTTCAGTTGCTTTTTTATGATAATGAATTGCAATTTTTTCTTTTTTATGGTGCGTTTTTAAACATACTTCGAAATTTTTATTTTTATATAATGATGGTGTAAAATTTCCTATGTACCAGCCGCCCTTAAATTTAGAAATATGACTAACCAACATTGTTTTTATTTAAAAAATTAAAATACTTTTTCAGCGGCGGTTCGCATTTTATTTACAGCAAAATCTGCACCCTTTGGATGAGCATTTATAAATCCTCCAGAATTAATTAAAATATCATTTCCAAATAATTCAGACAAAATAGTAACGTGAGAATCATCTGCACCACATGAAAAAGCAGGCAAAGTTTTTTTGTAATAAATACCATTTGTTAAATTTTTTATTCTTTCATTTAGTACATCAATTTTTTCATTCAAATAACCTTTGTGCATTCCTATGTGCATGAAGTCTGCTCCGGAGATTCTAGCTAATTTACACATAACTGAAAAATTCAAACCATTTTTTCCTGTTGATAATGATTTATCTCCAGACTTTTGATAATGAATTGCTTTATTTTTTAAAATTACTGACAAATAATGAAATAATTCAAATCCGGCCCAATAGTTGATGTGAAAAGAGTTTACTAAACTTTTATTTAATTCTTTTGAAGACTTCAGTATTTCAGAAAGATTTAAGTTTAAGGACATTGAAAAAAAAGTTTTGTAACGACCTACTTCAATTAAATCATTTGCAACATCTAATCTCCTAAAAAAATTTGCCGAATAAATATCTCCTAGAATTTCATCTTCTTTTAAAAAATCAAGACCTGTATCGAGTAATTTTTTAAGAGAATCACGGTATTCGCTTATATAAAATCCTGTTTTTGGTTTTAAAATTCCTCCAATTAAAGGTCTTTTTTTTGCACTTACAAATCTTCTTATCTCTGTAACGCCATATTTTGGGCCAAATTCTTTATTAGAAAAAAAGCCGTTTGGAATATCGACATCAATTAGTTTGCACTGTTTTATAATATCAATATCTAATTGTCCACCCTGTAAAATCGTTAAAAAATGTAAAATAGAATTTTTGCTAAATAAACTCTCTGGAAAATTAATTTTACAAATGTATTCTTTCGAACCAATTTTTTTTTTCTTATCAAGAAAAGCTCCAAATTTTTTTGCTATTAAATGATCACCCTTAATTCTAACAAAGGGATTACCATAAGACTGCCCAATAGTTATTGCTTTTATACTTTCTTTTATAGAGTCAGATTTAATATGGTAAGTGGCTGTAATCATTTTTTTTTAAAGTTAACTTTAATACTATTAATAAATTTATTTGTAATTATTAAGATGATTTGAGGCAATATTATAATAGCTTTTTTTTTATTCTTTATGTAAAAATTATACTGTTTTTTTAAAAACAAAAAACATCTTTAAATAACAATTTGTATCAATAAAAATTTTTTCAGTGCATAAATCAAGCCAATTGAGCTATTAGTAACGGTAAGCTTAACGTGTTACCACGCTTCCACACCCGTCCTATCAACGTCGTAGTCTACGACGGCTCTATAGGAAGA
>Ga0187844_10001493_pt1 | contig 17752 bp, 18 predicted proteins | sample SpaLakP09_SKY_50_FD_134517 | JGI IMG/M metagenome (GOLD analysis project Ga0187844, IMG submission 134517) | Oligotrophic lake water microbial communities from Sparkling Lake, Wisconsin, USA - SP09_SKY_50 | ecosystem: Environmental > Aquatic > Freshwater > Lake | place: USA: Sparkling Lake...
ACAGCTGGCGCCGTCTGGCTGGCGCGCTGGCAGCTGGGCAGCAGCACCAGCACGCTCAGCGGCATGCTGGGCGGCATGTTCGTCGGCATGACCTGGGGCATGGTGCTCAGCGTGGCGCTGTACCGTGGCTTCTTCGCCTGGCGCAGCCGTGCCTGAAGGAAGCAACCGTCCGCGTTGAGCCGGTCATAACGCAGCGCCTGCACGCCCCAGCAGCTTGGGCTAAAGTGAGCGTCGCTCCCCACTCACCCACCCAACCGCCATGAACACACTCGCTGACTTCCCCATCACCCGCAAATGGCCCGCCCAGCATCCGGAGCGGCTGCAGCTCTATTCCCTGCCCACGCCCAATGGCGTGAAGGTCTCCATCATGCTGGAGGAAACCGGCCTGCCCTACGAAGTGCACCTCGTGGACTTCGAGAAGCAGGACCAGTTCTCCCCGGAGTTCCTGAGCCTGAACCCCAACAACAAGATCCCTGCCATCCTGGATCCCAACGGCCCGGGCGGCAAGCCGCTGGCGCTGTCCGAGTCCGGTGCCATCCTGGTGTATCTGGCCGGCAAGACCGGCAAACTCATGCCCAAGGACGATGCGGGCAAATACGAAACGCTGCAATGGGTGATGTGGCAGATGGGTGGCGTGGGCCCCATGTTCGGCCAGCTCGGCTTCTTCACCATCTTTGCCGGCAAGGACTACGACGACAAGCGCCCGCAGGAACGCTACGTGACCGAGTCGCGCCGCCTGCTGGGCGTTCTGAACGAGCGGCTCAAGGACCGTCAATGGATCATGGGCGACGCGTACACCATCGCGGACATTGCCGTCTTCCCTTGGGTGCGTAACCTGCTCGTGCGCTACAAGGCCGGCGAACTGGTTTTCATCGAGGATTTCCCGGAAGTCACCCGCGTGCTGGCGTCCTTCGTGGCACGGCCGGCCGTGCAGCGCGGCCTGAACATCCCCAAGCGCGACTGAGCGACCGCCATGTCACGCGAAAGCGAATTCCAGGCGGTGGCCCGCGAGCTGGGTTACGACTTCACTGGCGAACTCCAGAAGGGCGGCAACTACACCCCGTTCGTGCGCCACGGCGGCCAGGTCTTTGTCAGCGGCCAGGTGCCCCGCGTGGGCAGCGAGATCGTGGTGACGGGGCGTGTGGGCGGCGACGTGACGCTGGCGCGCGCCCAGCTGGCCGCCAAGGTGTGTGTGATGCGTGCGCTGGTCCTGCTGCGCCAGTCCCTGGGCTCGCTCGACGCGGTGGGCCGCGTGCTGCGCGTGACGGTGTACGTGCAGGCGGCCGACGGGTTCACGCAGCTCAGCGAGGTGGCCGACGGTGCCTCCGAGGTGCTGTTCCGCGTGCTCGGCGAGGCCGGCGTGCACACCCGCACCTCGGTCGGCGTGGCGCAACTACCCAAGAACGCGGCGGTCGAGCTGGACCTGATCGCCGCCGAGAACTAGCCCGGGTTCAGCGCGCCAGCCAGCCCAGCCCATGCGCGTGCAGGCTTTGCACGTACAGGCGGTCTTTGGTTTCCGTGACGCTGGTGACTTCGGGGTAGGCCCCGCTGGGGTCTTGCAGGTCCATCACCACCTGGCCCGCCTCGTTGAAGGCAAACACATGGCCATAGGTCTTGGGGATAGGCCACAAGGCACGCGGCAGGCGCAGCGTCAGGCTGCGCAGCCAGGGCTTTTGCGCCAGCTGGTCCACCTTGGGGTTGCGCGGCTTGACCAGGCCCACCCAGATGCGGCCGTCCAGGCCGCGCATCAGGTTGTCGGGGTAACCGGGCAGGTTGTCGAACAGCACAGCGGCCTCGGCGCTGCCGGCTTGCGGCAAGGCCGCCAGGTCCAGATTCTGTGCGGCCACGGCCACCTTCCAGATGCGGTAGCGGCCCGTTTCGTTCACGAACAGCGTGCGCTCGTCCTGGCTCAGCGCCACGCCGTTGGCAAAACTCAGGCCCCGGGCCACGACGCGGGCGGCTTGGGTGGCGGGGTCGTATTCCAGCACGCGGCCCGTGCCAGCCTGCTCCAGGATGTCTAGCACGCTGGCCTCGAAGGTGCCGCCCCAGTCCCTGGGCGCGAAACGCCCGGAGGCATCACTCAGGTAGATCTTGCCGCTCTTGGCCACCACCACCGAGTTGGCATACAGAATCGGCGTGCCCCCGGCCTGGTCGGCCAGCAGGGTGACCTTGCCATCGGGCGCGATGGACAGCAGGCCCTTCATGGCATCGGCCGCGATCAGCTTGCCAGCCGCGTCGAAATCAAAACCCAGCACGCGCCCGCCGGTGTTGGCAAACACCTGCTGGTTGCTGCCGTCGGCGTCCATGCGCAAGATGTTGCCGCTGGCCACCGTGGTGTAGAGCTTGCCGTCCTTGCCGAACACGATGTGCTCGGGCCCCACCTCGCCCTTGAGGTCGATCATCTGCAGCTTGGCCAACCGGGTGTTGACCGCATGCGGCCCGGCGTACCCCGGCTCCGCCGGCGCGTCCCAGGCCACGGGCCGGATCGGCACCGGCCAGGCCGCGAGGTAAAGCACAGCGGCCCCCAGCAGCAATGCTGCGGCCAGGCCGATCTTCTTGATGTTGCTTGTAGGCATGGGGGGCTCCTCCTCTTGTAGTGCTTATAGTGCAGCGCCCGGCTGCCCCAGCGCAGCCGGCGCCCGCCGCCGGATCAACGGCCCATCAAGGCCTGCACGTGCGCGGCGGTGCCGCTGGCCAGGCCTTCCAGGCTGTAGCCACCTTCGAGCACAGAGACCACGCGGCCCTGGGCCGTCTCGTCGGCCACCTTCATCAGCTCGCGCGTGATCCAGTGGTAGTCCTCGTCAGTGAACTTCAGGCCACCCAGCGGGTCCAGGTGGTGGGCGTCGAAACCGGCCGAGATGATGAGCAGCTCGGGCGCGAACTCGCGCAGCGCGGGCAGCAGCACGTCCGTCATGGCCGCGCGAAAGGCGGCCGAGCCCGTGCCGCGCGGGAACGGCACGTTGACGATGTTGTGGGCCACGCCCGTCTCATGCCGGGCGCCCGTGCCCGGGTAGAACTGCCCCTGGTGGCAGGAGCCATAGAACAGGTCCGGGTCGTCGTAGAAACTGTTCTGCGTGCCGTTGCCGTGGTGCACGTCGAAGTCCACCACCGCCACGCGCTGCAGGCCATGCTGCTCGCGCGCGTGCAGGGCCGCAATGGCCGCCTGGTTGAACACGCAAAAGCCCATGGCCTCACCCGCCTCGGCATGGTGGCCGCAGGGACGCGTGGCGCAGAAGACATTCTTGGCCTGCTTGGCCACCACATCGTCCACACCGGCGCAGGCCGCGCCCACGCAACGCAGCACTGCCTCCAGCGTGCCCGGCGACATGATGGTGTCACCCCCATCCAGGGCGCGGTAGCCCTGCTCGGGCGCCATGTCCTTCACCGCCTCCACGTAGTCGGGCGTGTGGATGTGCAGCACCTGCTCGAAGGTGCCCAAGGGCGCATCGCGCCAGACGGCATCGGCAAAGGCCGGCGTCTTCAGCGCGGCCAGCACGGCTTCCAGGCGCTCGGGGGATTCGGGGTGGTGCGGGCCGGGCTTGTGGTTGAAGCAGGCTTCGTGGGTGTAGATCAGGGTGCTCATGGCTCTCGTGTCTCGGTTGAATGGTCGAGTCAGGGATCAGGATGCGGCACGCATGGCATCACTTCGATCCAGACGAATTCGGACTTTAACGGAAAGGGCACACCGACCCTATGGCTCAGGGTGTTGAGCGGGTGAGGATTTCTGTTCGCGCCTGGTTCAAGCCAGGCGGGGTCTAGGTATCGTCAATACCCCAAAGCGGGGTACACACTGTGCTGCCTCACTCCTCCAAGTCGCCCCACCCACTGACCTTGCTGAAGAGCACCTCGCCGGTCGGAACATGGATGACACGCACCACACCCCCGGGTGGGTCCGTGATGCTCTTGGCGGCCAGGGACACGGCCAGTTCCCGGCTGGCCAGCAGGGAACCATCGCGCACGTTGGTGCGGGGCAGCGATGCCACGATGGGCGAGGAGCTTTCGATCTTGTAGGACAAGGTGTTCATGGCAGCCTCTCAGGGACGGGTTCACGCTTGAAAAAGATAGCTTCCCATGGGAGTTTTACAAGCGTATGTGCAAAGCCCCAAAACTTCTCATCGAGATGTAAGTCCTGAGACGAAATGCCTATCGCCCGTCACGGCGCCGTCACGCCGGTGTTACGCCTGGAAGCATCAAAAACCGCGCCCTGCCCTCTCAAGGTGCATCCGGGGACCGCACCAGGACGACACCGCGCGCCTTGGCATTGGCCCGCAGATGGCAACTGTCGCTCACTTCCCGGCCCTGCAGGCTGTTGCAACGCCAGAGGGCTTCGGCGTGTTCCGCCTGCACCTCCTGCCGCAACTCGCTTTGCTGCAGGGAGCCGCGCACGACATGGTAAAAAACCAGCAACATGGCCACCAGCGCCAGGATGGCTACGACCAGGGGCCAACGCTGTGGCCGGACCACCGTGGCGGCCAGGCGGTCTTCCTCGGCCTCCTGTTGCAGTTCGAGCCGCAGCGCAGCAGCACCGGCGATTCTGGTGCTCGACGCTGTGGCATCGGAAAAATGGGGGTCCATGGCTTGCTCTCGTATCAGCCCGCGCAGCACGGGCCGTTCGATCCGAATGTACAGCGACCGGGCCCTTCTATATGCGCACCAGGCAAATGGCATGGCGTCACCCCGGGGAAACCGGCGGGCGGCGCCGACCTCAAGACCCCGCCAACCCCTCCGTGGGCTGCAAGCTTCTGACTTGCCCGCATGGGCACCCCGGCTGGAATGGCGCCAGCTTCCCCTTTATGTGCGATACCGCACATACAGCCCGGCCCCAGGCCGCTATTTTGGTCGCAGCCAGCCACACCGCGCCTGGGTATCACAAAGACCCGAGATGTCAGAAAAACAGATTGAGGCATTGAACCGAGCCGTTGAAGCCTTGCAGGCGCCTTTCAGATCAGCGAGCGGCTCCAGCGCTCTGCTGGCCGCCGGTGCGCTTCAAAACGCCATCTTCAACAGCGCCAACTTCTCGCTCATTGCGACCGACGACAAGGGCATCATCCAGCTGTTCAACGTGGGGGCCGAGCGCATGCTGGGCTACCAGGCCCTGGAAGTGGTCAACCGCGTGAGCCCCAGCGACATGCACGATCCGCTGGAGGTGCGTGCCAGGGCCGAGGCACTGAGCACTGAACTCGGCACCCCCATCGCCGCCGGGTTCGAAGCCCTGTCCTTCAAGGCCTCACGCGGCATCGAGGACATCTACGAGCTGACCTATCTGTGCAAGAACGGCAGCTCGTTCCCGGCGATCGTGTCGATCACCGCCTTGCGCGACACCTATGGCGATCTGATCGGCTACCTGCTGATCGGCAGCGACAATTCGGCCCGCAAGCGTGCACAAGAGCTGCTCAAGGAGGCCGTCACCGCCGCAGAGGGCGCCAATCTGGCCAAGACCGAGTTCCTCTCCAGCATGAGCCATGAGCTGCGCACGCCACTCAATGCGATTCTTGGTTTTGCACAGCTGGTGGCGTCGAGCACGCCCGTGCCCACCATCGCCCAGCAACGCAGCATCGACCAGATCCTCAAGGCGGGCTGGTACTTGCTGGAGTTGATCAATGAGATCCTGGATCTGGCCCTCATCGAGTCCGGCAAGCTCATCATGTCGGCGGAGCCGGTGGCGCTGGCCGATCTGCTCGCCGAGTGCCGCGCCCTGGTCGAGTCGCAGGCGGTGCAGCGCGAGGTGACCTTGCACTTCGCGCCGATGGACTCGCCGCTACACGTCAAGGGGGACCGGACGCGGCTCAAGCAGGTCCTGGTGAACCTGCTCTACAACGCCGTCAAGTACAACCGCAAGCCCGGCCGTGTGGATCTGACCTGCCTGGCGCTGTCGCCCGATGTCGTGCGCATCATGGTGCGAGACACTGGCCTGGGCCTGTCCGCGGAGCAGCTCGGCAAGCTGTTCCAGCCTTTCAACCGCCTCGGGCGCGAGGCTGGCGTCGAGGAAGGTACGGGCATAGGCCTGGTGGTCACGCAAAGGCTGGTGCATCTGATGGGGGGGCAGATCGGGGCCGAAAGCAATCCGGGGGTGGGCAGCATGTTCTGGGTCGATCTGACCCGCGTGGCCCCCGCCCAGACGGACCATGGCGGCGCCGAATGGATGCCTGCCAACGACGCGTTCATCCGTCAAGGCCAGGCCGTCCAGACCGTGCTCTACGTCGAGGATAACCCCGCCAACCTGGAACTGGTCGAGCAGATCATCGTTCGCTACCCCAACCTCCGCTTGCTGAGTGCCGCAGACGGCAGCACCGGCATCGAGTTTGCCCGGACCTATCTGCCGCAGGTGATCCTGATGGACATCAACCTGCCGGGGATCAGCGGTATCGAGGCGATGCGGGTGCTACGCGCCGATCCGATCACGGCCCGCATCCCCATCATTGCGCTCAGTGCCAACGCGGTGCCGCGAGACATCCAGAAAGGACTGCAAGCCGGATTTTTTGCCTACATCACCAAGCCGATCCGTGTGCCTGAACTGATGAAAACCCTCGAGCTGGCGCTGATCCAGAACGAGGCCGCCACCGCATCCCCTCCCCTACAGGCAACACCGTGACCCTCACCGAAAAAGACATCCTCAACGCGCGCATCCTGGTGGTGGACGATCAGCAGGCCAACGTGAGCCTTTTGACGGAAATGCTCGCTTCCGCCGGCTATACGCAGGTTTTCTCCACGCTGGACTCCACGGTCGTGTGCCGCATGCACCGGGAGACGCCCTTTGATCTGATCCTGCTGGACTTGCAATTGCCCGGCATGGACGGCTTTCAGGTGATGGAGGGGCTCAAGGCCAACAGCACGGACAGCTATCTGCCCGTGCTCGTGATCACCGCCCAGCCCGGCCACAAGCTGCGCGCCCTGCATGCGGGGGCCAAGGACTTCGTGAGCAAGCCTTTCGATCTGGTTGAAGTCAAGGCCAGGATCCACAACCTCATCGAAATTCGCCTGCTCTACGAGCAACTGAAACGGCAGAACCTGGAGCTCGAACGGCAGGTGCAGTCCCGCACGGCCGAGCTGCAGGAGAGCGAGGCGCGCTACCGCGCCTTGACGGAGTTGGCCACCGACTGGTACTGGGAGCAGGACCACGCGGGGAATTTCACCAAGGTATCGGGGCCGGTACTTGAGATGCTGGGCCTGCGCGTCGCGGGACTGGAGGGTGAGACGCAGGTGTCGCTCAGCGAAGGCTGGAACGAAGCAGGACGCCGGGCCTTGCAGGAGCGCATCGAATCGCGCATGCCCTTCATCGACTTCCTGCTGGAGCGCAACGGCCCGGACGGCAACCGCCAGACATTTCGCGTCAGTGGCACCCCCATGTTCAACAACCTCTGCGACCTGATCGGCTACCGCGGCATCGGTGTAGAAGTGAGATCCTAGGAGTGTGACGGCTGCGCAGACGGGATCGCCTGCCGGCAAGCCGCCTACTTCGGCCGCGGACGCGGCTGGTCCGGCTGCACCGCCTGTAGCCGGCCCGAGCGCAAGTCGCCCACGGCCTTGCCCACGGCGCGTGCCACGTTGCGCGCCTCCTCCTGCACGGCCTCGTCGCGGTCCAGCGCGTCATGGCTGGTGGCATAGGGCTCGTAGTAGCCGATGTAACGCCCCAGGCGCGCCTGGGCCCCGGCGTCGATGAAGCCCATCCAGTCCAGCCAGTCCGAGAGCGCACGGCGCGCATCGTCCACACCGGCCACGTCGCCATGCACGATGAGCCCGTACGTGCGCCCGGCCAGGTGCTGCGGGTAGTCCCAGCCGGCCATCTCCATTTCCTTGGCCTTGGTGGCCTGCTTGCCCAGGGTCGAGGTAGGGTCCGGGTTGCCGCCGTCGGCGCAGACCAGGCGATCGATCATGAGTTTGAGCGGGCTCGGGCTCTGGTACCAGTACACCGGGGTGACGATGATCACGCCATGCGCCGCGGCCCAGCGTTCGTAGATCTCGGCCATCCAGTCATTGGTCTGGTTCAGGGCGTGGTTGGGGTAGCAGCTGCAGGGCCAGTGGCACAGGGGCATGGCCGTGGACGCGCAGCCCTTGCAGGGATAGATATTGCGGCCGTATTCCGAGGTAATCAGGCTCAGGTCCAGCACGTCGACCTCGACGCCGCTGGTCTCCAGCGTTTCGCGGGCAATCTGCAGCAGGCGGAAGGTCTTGGACATCTCCCCCGGACAACTGCCTTCATTGCGGGCCGAGCCGCAGATGAGCAAGACGCGCGAGGGGCTGGCCGGGTCGGCCCAGCGCCACTGTGCGGCTTCGATGCGCTGCTGGGTGTTGATCCACTCGGTGGAGAGCTCATAGTCCGGACTGGCGTAGGCCAGGCCGGCCTTCTGCCTGTGGGGCGCCTTGCGACCCTCGCTGTAAGCCGCCCAGGCAATCGCCTCCAGCCGGTCGATGCACAGGTCCTCGACGCGGAAGGCCGGGTCCACGTAAGACGCACGAAAGCGCTGGCCGAACTCGGCGCGCTCCAGGGGGTTGAGGATCTGGCCTTTGCGGATATCGATCATGGGGCGGTCCACAGGCAGGTCGGCTTCATGGGTGTCCTTCAGGCGCGTCGTGTGGGGTGCGAGGCTGCAGGAGCGCCATCTTGCGCGCCTCGGCATTGACCCGCGAAAGGCAGATACCGCTGACGACGTGGTCCTGCAGCTTGTTGCAGCGCCAGAGGGCGCGGGCATGCAGGGCCTCGGCCTTCTGGCGCAACTCGTTGTGCTGCAGCGAGCCGCGCACGACGTAGTGAAAGACCAGCAGCAGGCCCATCAGGGCCAGGATGGTCATGACCAGTGGCCATCCACGCGCGCGGTTGCGCATGGGCCGGTGGTGGTGCCCATTGCGCTGAAGCCCGTGCCCCCAGGCAGACGCGCTGCGGGTCTTGTCGCTCGGGTGGGTGGCGATCGGTAAATGGTGTTCCATGGACAGCTCTCAGGTCGGCCCTGCCGCGTGGACAGTTCGGACCCAATCTACAAGCGCATGGCATCCCTGTTTGTGCGTTGGGCAACATTGCGACCCAAGGAAAACCCCGCCCCGGTTGGCACCTGGGCGGGGTTCTTGTTGCGCTACGCCAGTGGCTCAGGCCGGCTCGAAGCGGGACGGGGCCACGGCCATCAGGCGCAATGGCCGGGCAGCGTCAGCTCGGCCTGGAGCCCGCCCAGAGCGGCAACACCAAGTCTCACCTCGCCCTGGTACAGGCCGGCCAGCTCGCGCGCAATGTCCAGGCCTAGGCCGGTACCGGGGGTGCGCTCGTCGGCGCGCACGCCGCGCTCGAAGACGCGGCTGCGCTCGGCCTCGCTCAGGCCGGGCCCGTCGTCTTCGATGCGGATGTGCAACCGGCCGTCGGCATGGCTGGCGACCAGCAAAACACGGCTATGTGCCCACTTGCAGGCGTTGTCGAGCAGGTTTCCCACCATCTCCTGCAGGTCCTGCGCCTCACCGGCAAACTGCAGGCCGGGCGGCAGCGGCGCCACGGTGATGACGAGTTCGGGCCGGCCTTCGCGCTGGGCGTGGACCTTGCGCATGACACGCACCAGCCCGTCCACCACGGGCGCAACGTCCGTGCGCAGTCCAGCGCTGCCAGCACCCGCAGCCCGGGCGCGGCCCAGGTGCCAGTCGACCTGGTGGCGGATGCTGGCCACCTGCTCCTGCAAGGGGCCGGCACAGGCGCGCCGGTCCGCGGCCGGGTCTTCTGCCAGGTGGCTCAAGACGGCCAGCGGGGTCTTGATGGCGTGCGCCAGGTTGCCGGCCATCTGGCGCGCGCGCTTGACGACCTGTTCGTTCTGGTCGAGCACGTGGTTGAAGTCCTGCACCAGGGGGTCGACCTCGGCAGGGAAGGCGCCGCGCAGGCGCTGCTCTCGGCCCTGGCGGATGGACAGCACGGCGGCCTGCAGCTTGCGCAGCGGCAAGAGGCCCAGGCTCACCTGCACCCAGGCCGCGAGCAACAAGGCGATGCCCAGCACCGAGAGCGAGAGCGCAAGCTGGCGCGAGAAGCTGGCCACGGCGCGCTCCAGCTCGGCCATGTCGGCGGCCACGGTAAGGCGCCAGCCCGGTGCAGCCTGGGCCGGACCCTGGTCCGCGCTCACGAACTGCACACGGCGTTCCAGCGCCAGCAGTCCCTGCCCGTCGGGCCCCGGGATCTGGTGGTGATGCAGCTCGCCACGTGCCAGCTCGTCGGCGGGCAAGGCCAGTTCGCTGTCCCACAGGGAACGCGAGCGCAGCAGCGGCCGGGCCGCTGACGGTGTGGCGCCGGCCGGGGCCAGGGCCTCGATCTGCCAGTACAGGCCGGAGTACGGTGTGTGCCAGCGCGGATCGCTCAGAGGCGCCTTGAGTTGCGGGCGTTGCTGCGCATCGGGCTCCAGCGCAGCGGTCAGCTGGTCCAGCTGGCGCAGCAGCTGGGTATCGAACTGCGCGGTGACATGCGTACGAAACAGGCCGGAGATCAGCAGGCCCGCGCCCAGCAGCGCCAGGGCCACCGCCACCAGGGTCAGTCCCAGCAGGCGCCAGCGCAGGGAACGTGCCCAGGCTTTCATGTGGCCGCGGCCGGGCCGGCCGGCACGTTGAGGCGGTAGCCCAGGCCGCGCACAGTTTCGATCATGGCGGCCGGCAGCTTCTTGCGCAGGCGCGCAACGAAGACCTCGATGGTGTTGGAGTCGCGCTCGAAGTCCTGCGCGTAGAGATGCTCGGTGAGCACCGTGCGCGAGACCAGCTCGTTGGGGTGGTGCATGAGGTAGGACAGCAGTTTGAACTCCTGCGCGGTCAGGTTCACGGGCTGGCCGTCCAGCGTGACCTTGCCGCTGCGCGTGTCCAGCGCGAGCGGGCCGCAGGCCAGCAGCGCGGAAGACAGGCCGCTGGCGCGGCGGATCAGCGCGCGCACCCGGGCCAGCAGCTCTTCGGTGTGAAACGGTTTGGTGAGGTAGTCGTCGGCGCCGGCGTCGATGCCGGCCACCTTCTCGTGCCACTGGTCGCGCGCGGTGAGGATGAGCACCGGCGCGCTCATGCCTTCGCTGCGCCAGCGCTTGAGCACGCTCAGGCCGTCTAGCACGGGCAGGCCCAGGTCCAGCACCACGGCGTCGTAGGCCTGCACACCACCCTGGACCCAGGCGTCGCGGCCGTTGTCGGCCCGGTCCACGGCGTAACCGGCATCGAGCAGCACCTGGCGCAATTGCGCTGCCAGCGTGGTTTCGTCTTCGACCAGCAGCACGCGCATCAGCGTTGAACCTCGCGCTGCCGGATGATCGCGGCGGTCTTGGCGTCGACCTTGAGCTTGAGCAGACTGCCGCCGCCTTGCAGGATCTTGAGTTCGTAGATCCAGACACCCTTCTCGCGCTCCAGCTCCACTTCCAGCACGTTGCCGGGGTGGTCCTTGGCCACGCGCTCCAGCACCACGTGCAAGGGCAGCACTTCGCCGGCCTGCAAGGCGGCGCGGGCGCGGTCGTGGTCGCCGTCGGCTCGGCTGGCCAGCGGCATCAGGGCCGCGGCGGCAAGCAAGGTGGCGATGGCGAGGGTGGTGCGCATGCAGGGGTTTCCAGGGTGGGATCTTATGCCCCCCATTGTGGGCAACGAAGCTGAACGGCAGATGAACGACGGCTTCAGCCTGGGTACAGGCAGCGGGGCGCACCATGCATGCCATCCCGAAACCCCACCCCAACAACAGGAGTCGTTCATGAAGAAGATCAAGTGGATGTCGGCCGCCGCCGGGCTGGCCATGGTGCTGATGCTGCAGCTGGCCCAGGCGGCGGACACCAGCATGGCCCAGGAACAGGCCCGCTGGAATGCCCTGGCCGGCGCACCCGGCAACGCGGCCCAGGGCGAGGTCTTTTTCAGCAGCCAGCACGGCGGCGAATGGTCCTGCGCCTCCTGCCACGGGACGCCGCCCACCGCCCAGGGCAAACACGCCAGCACGGGCAAGACCATCGCCCCGCTGGCGCCGGCCTTCAACCCGCAAGGATTCACCGACAGCGCCAAGGTGGACAAGTGGCTGCGCCGCAATTGCAAGGACGTGCTGAGCCGCGAGTGCACGGCCGCCGAGAAAGCCGACGTGCTGGCCTACCTGGCCAGCCTGAAACCCTGAGCCCGCAGGAGCAACACCATGCCATCTCTATCCCCCATCCGAAGCGCAGGCCTGCGCACCCTGCCGGCCCTGGCCTTGCTGCTGGGCCTGACCACCGCTGCCTTGGCCGACAGCGGCAAGCTGAACCCGCGCCAGATGCTGCCGAGCTACCAGCAGGAATGCGCGGCCTGTCACCTGGCCTACCCGGCGGGCCTGCTGCCGGCGCGCTCCTGGGACCGCATCATGAGCGGCCTGGACAAGCACTACGGCACCGACGCCTCGCTCGACGCGGCCACGGTGCAGCAGATCGGCCAGTGGCTGCAGGCCAACGCCGGCACCTACAAGCGCGTGAGCGCGCCGCCGCCGCAGGACCGCATCACCGAATCAGCCTGGTTCCTACGCAAACACCGCAAGCTGGACGCGCCCGTTTGGCAACACGCCAGCGTCAAGAGCGCGGCCAACTGCGCGGCCTGCCACACCCGCGCCGAGCAGGGCGGCTTTGACGAGCGCGAACTTCAATTTCCCCGTGGCCTGGACGCGCGCTACCGCCGCGCCTTCCAGGACTGATGAACCCGAACCGGAGTGACCCCATGAACACCACCGCCCCCCACACCACCGTGGCCGGCACCGCGCCGCGCCAGCCCGCGGCGACCCGCCGCGTCATCGATGCGCCCACGCGCATGTTCCACTGGCTGTTTGCCCTGTGCTTCGTGGGGGCCTACCTCACGGCCGACGGCGAGCGCCTGCGCCTGGTGCACGTTGTGCTGGGCTACAGCATGGCCGGCCTGCTGGTCCTTCGTGTGCTCTACGGCCTGTTCGGGCCACGACAGGCGCGCCTGTCCCTGCTCTGGGGCAAGGTGGCGGCCGCGCCGGCCTGGCTGCGCAGCCTGAAGGCTGCCTGGTGGGGCACGGGCCAGGCCACTGCGCCGGTGAACTGGCGCCAGGGCCAGTACCTGGCCATGGCGATGACCGTGGTCGCCCTGCTGGCCGTGGTGCTGCCGCTCACGCTGAGCGGCTACGCGGCCTTTCACGAATGGGGGGGCGAGTGGCTCGAAGAGGTCCACGAAGCGATTGGTGAATTCATGCTCGGTCTGGTGCTGGGTCACCTGGCCTTTCTGCTGGCCCTGAGCGTCTTGCGCCGCAAAAACCAGGCTACGCCCATGCTCACCGGCCGCATGGAAGGCAAGGGGCCGGACCTGGCCAAGCGCAATCACGCCTGGCTGGCCATGCTGCTGCTGGCGACCGTGCTCTCCTACTGGGCCTGGGAGTGGCAGCAGGCGCCCCATGCTGCGCCGACCCAGGTCAGCTGCAGCAAGGATCGTCAAGCCGGCGACTGCTGAAACCTGAAACCCCGGACGTGAGAAACCCGCCCCGGCTGGAACCGCGGCGGCGATTCTTTGGCGTGGAGCGACGGGGGGCCCTGCTATCTGCGCCGCATGACCTGATCCAGGCGCTGCCTGAAGGCTTGCTGGACTTCGTCCCAGTCCTTCTGCCGGTCCTGACCGATGGGGCGCTCCAATTCCAGCGCTTGAGCACGGAAGAGATGCCCGAATGCAGAGTGCGCGTCGATGAAATCGGTGGTGCCCAGCGGTTGGCCTTCATGCCTGGCTTCACTCATATCCGAAATGACAGAGCTATGCGCCGGGTAATAGCCGAGGAACCAGCGTTCGAAGGTGCGGCCATCTTCCAGCGACACCTCCTTCATGGTTTCGTAGAACACCTTGCCTCCCTCGAAAGCCAGCAGATTTTCACGCTGGGCAGGCGAAGTGCGCCGATCAAAATAGACATCCTTGAAACGAAGCATGGCCCCGCTGGCGGACAAGGGACTGACGTTGTCATCCGGGAAACGCCCGAACTGCACATGGGTGGCCATCCAGTCCATCAACTCTGCGTCCTTCATGCCCCTGAGCACGTCGACCACCACTACACGATCCTCGCTGCGCCAGTCGCTGGCCCAGTTGACCACATTCAGCTGGCGAACCACCTGAAAGTCATTGGGATTTCCAGGGTAGCGCCAGCCATAGCCGGGGGCCGGATAGAACTGGCCTTGACCGTCCCACACGACGTTGGGCAAGGTCAAATGCGGTGTGCCATCCGGGTACAGCATCACGCGAAAATCATTCGGGTCGTTCGGATCGACCCACCGGTAGCCGTAGGCGGGATGAAATTGGCCATTGCCAGCCCAGACGACATTGGGCAAGGTCGGATGCGGCGAGCCATCTGGCTGCGGCTCGACGCTGAAATCATTCGGGTCGTCCGGCTTGACCCAGCGATAGCCGTCTGCAGGCCTGAACTGTCCGTTGGTAGACCACACCACGTGCCGTAGGCTCGGATGCGGTGTACCTGCCACAGGCATTGGTTCACCATCATCACTTGAAGGACGACCGGGGTTGGAAGCGCAACCCGGCCCACTGCTGCGGTGAGGGGATGGCTCAGTGTCATCGCGCTCCCGGGGCGGGCGCTCTCCCGACCCGGGTGTCGGCCGCACGTCGATGCAAGGGCCGCCCTCCCAGGGCGCGCAGGCGGCGTGACTATCTCTCGGCGGTGGCGCGAACAGCCAAAGCACCACCCCGAAAACAAGCCAAAGACGCCAATGCATGCCAGGCACAACCCAGTTGGACAGGCGACCCAGCAGTACTCGCAGCGGTTTCATATCGGCATCCCCCTGCAATGCATATTAGTTTGCGAAACGCAGAGTTCAATCCGTCCTGCCGGCTCGGCGTCGTCATCGCAAGGAGAATCCCCCTCAAAAAAACAACCCGCCTCCTGCCCATGCAAGAGACGGGTATCTCTACCCGGTTCAGCAGTGGCTATCCCGCCACTCAGCCCTTCTCGAAGCTGAACTGGCCCGGGTTCTTGATCGGGTCCACGTCCACGGCAATCACGTCCTTGGGCGCGAAGCGGCCTTCCAGCAGCAGTTTCGAGAGCGGGTTCTCGATGCGCTGCTGGATGGCGCGCTTGAGCGGCCGGGCGCCGAACACCGGGTCGAAGCCGACCTTGGCCAGTTCGGCCAGGGCCTTGTCGGACACCTGCAGCGCCAGCTCCATCTTGCCCAGGCGGTCCTGCAGGGCCTGCAGCTGGATGCCGGCGATGCTGGTGATGTGCTCGGCGTCGAGGGCGTGAAAGACCACGGTCTCGTCGATGCGGTTGAGGAACTCGGGGCGGAAGTGGTTCTTGAGCTCACCCCACACCGCGTCCTTCACGTCCTCATACGGCTCGCCCACCATGGCCTGGATCAGGTGCGATCCGATGTTGCTGGTCATCACGATCACGGTGTTCTTGAAGTCCACGGTGCGGCCCTGGCCGTCGGTCAGACGGCCATCGTCCAACACCTGCAGCAGCACGTTGAACACGTCGGGGTGGGCCTTCTCCACCTCGTCGAGCAGCAGCACGCTGTAGGGCTTGCGGCGCACGGCTTCGGTCAGGTAGCCGCCCTCCTCGTAGCCCACGTAGCCAGGCGGCGCGCCGATCAGGCGGGCCACGGAATGTTTCTCCATGAACTCGCTCATGTCGATGCGCACCAGATGGTCCACGCTGTCGAACAGGAATCCGGCCAGCGCCTTGCACAGCTCGGTCTTGCCCACGCCGGTGGGACCGAGGAACAGGAAGGAACCGGTCGGGCGGTTCGGGTCGGACAGGCCGGAGCGTGAGCGGCGGATGGCGTTGGCCACCGCGCTGATGGCTTCGTCCTGGCCCACCACGCGCTCGTGCAGCTTGGTTTCCATCTGCAGCAGCTTGTCTTTTTCGCCCTGCATCATCTTGGCCACGGGGATGCCGGTGGCGCGGCTCACCACCTCGGCGATTTCCTCTGCGCCCACCTGGGTGCGCAGCAGGCGCGGCGCGCGGCCTTCGCCCTGCCCCTGTTCGCGGGCCTGGGCTTCCTTGAGCAGTTTCTCCAGCTCGGGCAGCTTGCCGTACTGCAACTCGGACACCTTGGCGAAATCGCCCTTGCGGGTCAGCTCGGCGATCTGCGCCTTGAGCTTCTCGATGTCTTCGCGTACGTGCTGGCTGCCCTGGGCCTGGGCCTTCTCGGCTTTCCAGATTTCGTCGTAGTCGGCGATCTCCTTCTGCAGCTTGCCGATCTCTTCCTGGATCAGTTCCAGACGCTTTTGCGACGCCTCGTCCTTTTCCTTTTTCATGGCCTCGCGCTCGATCTGCAGCTGGATCAGCCGGCGGTCGAGCTTGTCCATAACTTCGGGCTTGGAATCGATCTCGATCTTGATCTTGGCCGCGGCCTCGTCGATCAGGTCGATGGCCTTGTCGGGCAGGAATCGGTCGGTGATGTAGCGGTGGCTCAGCTCGGCCGCGGCCACGATGGCCGGGTCGGTGATGTCCACACCGTGGTGCACTTCGTATTTCTCCTGCAGGCCGCGCAGGATGGCAATGGTCTGCTCCACGGTGGGTTCACCGACCAGCACCTTATGGAAACGGCGTTCCAGTGCGGCGTCTTTCTCGATGTACTTGCGGTATTCGTCCAGCGTGGTGGCGCCGATGCAGTGCAACTCGCCGCGCGCCAGCGCCGGCTTGAGCATGTTGCCGGCGTCCATGGCGCCTTCGGCCTTGCCGGCACCCACCATGGTGTGCAGCTCGTCGATGAAGAGGATGATGCGGCCTTCGTCCTGCGCCACTTCCTTGAGCACGGCCTTCAGGCGCTCCTCGAACTCGCCGCGGTACTTGGCGCCGGCCAGCAGGCCCGCCATGTCCAGCACCAGCACACGCTTGTCGCGCAGGGTCTCGGGCACTTCACCGTTGACGATGCGCTGGGCCAGGCCTTCGACGATGGCCGTCTTGCCCACACCAGGCTCGCCGATCAGCACGGGGTTGTTCTTGCTGCGACGCTGCAGCACCTGGATGGCGCGGCGGATCTCGTCGTCCCGGCCGATCACCGGGTCCAGCTTGCCGGCGCGGGCGCGCTCGGTCAGGTCCAGGGTGTATTTCTTGAGGGCCTCGCGTTGGCCTTCGGCCTCCGGGTTGTCCACCGACTGGCCGCCACGCACGGCGTCCACGGCAGATTCCAGCGCCTTGCGGGTCAGGCCGTTGGCCTTGGCCAGGTGGCCGATGTCGCCCTTGTTGTCGGCCGCGGCCAGCAGGAAGAGTTCGCTGGCGACGTACTGGTCGCCGCGTTTGATGGACTCTTTCTCGGCGGCCTGCAGCAGGCCGACCAGGTCACGGCCGACCTGCACCTGTTCCTGGCCCTCCACTTGCGGCAGTTTCTTGACGGCCGCCTCGGCACCGGCCAGCAGGCCGGCCACGTTGACGCCGGCACGGGCCAGCAGGGCCTTGGGGCCGTCCTGCTGGCGCAGCATGGCCACCAGCAGGTGGGCCGGTTCGATGTAGGCGTGGTCCTGTCCCAGGGCCAGCGTCTGTGCTTCGCCCAGGGCTTCCTGGAATTTGGTGGTGAGTTTGTCGATCCGCATGAAATCCTCCGGTTGCAGCCCAGCTTTGGGTGCATAGACTGAATTTCAAGGGCTGGGGCCTGGAATGATTTTGACGGATATCAAAACCAGGGCAAGCATACGGAACAAACACGCGCCAGGCGCCGCAAAACCTTGGCCTAGAATGACCCCGCGACGGTTCCCCGGCTTCGTTGATCCATGGTACGGGTCGGGGTGTCGCACTTCATACAAGCGCCGCGGCCTGCGCCAGCGGAAACAGAAAACGGTGAAGGGAGGAAACATGTCTGGATCGAAGTTCGCG
>Ga0187844_10001495_pt1 | contig 17744 bp, 11 predicted proteins | sample SpaLakP09_SKY_50_FD_134517 | JGI IMG/M metagenome (GOLD analysis project Ga0187844, IMG submission 134517) | Oligotrophic lake water microbial communities from Sparkling Lake, Wisconsin, USA - SP09_SKY_50 | ecosystem: Environmental > Aquatic > Freshwater > Lake | place: USA: Sparkling Lake...
AACATCGACGTGAGCCCGCCGGGGAACGATATCCTCAACCAGATCAACCTCGGGCGCATGAGCCCCGGCGTGCAGGTCAAGGATGGCTTGGCATTCCCCGACACGCTCGTCGGCACCGATTCGCACACGCCGATGGTCGATGCGCTGGGCGTCATCGCAATCGGCGTCGGCGGCCTGGAAGCGGAAAGCGTCATGCTGGGCCGCGCGTCGTACATGCGCCTGCCGGACATCGTCGGCGTCGAGCTGACGGGCAAGCCGGGCCCCGGCATCACCGCGACCGACATCGTGCTGGCGCTGACGGAATTCCTGCGCAAGTCGAAAGTGGTGTCCGCCTACCTCGAGTTCTACGGCGAAGGCGCCGCGAACCTCACGCTGGGCGACCGCGCGACGATCTCCAACATGGCCCCGGAATACGGCGCGACCGCGGCGATGTTCGCCATCGACGAGCAGACCATCAAATACCTCAGGCTGACGGGCCGCGACGACGACCTCGTGAAACTGGTCGAGCTGTATGCGAAGGAAACCGGTTTGTGGGCGGACACGCTGCAGAACGCGGAATACGAACGCGTGCTGCGCTTCGATTTGTCGACGGTCGTGCGCAACATCGCCGGCCCGTCCAACCCGCACAAGCGTGTGGCGACGACGGAACTGGCGCAGCACGGCATCACGGGCACCGTCGAGAACGAGCCGGGCAAGATGCCCGACGGCGCCGTCATCATCGCGGCCATCACCAGCTGCACGAACACGAACAACCCGCGCAATATGGTGGCTGCCGGTCTCCTCGCGAGCAACGCGAACGCGCGCGGACTCGCGCGCAAGCCGTGGGTGAAGTCGTCGCTCGCGCCTGGCTCCAAGGCCGTGCCGCTGTACCTGGAAGAAGCGGGCCTGCTGCCGGAACTGGAGCAGCTGGGCTTCGGCGTCGTCGCCTTCGCGTGCACGACCTGCAACGGCATGTCCGGTGCGCTTGACCCGGCGATCCAGCAGGAGATCGTCGAGCGCGACCTGTACGCGACCGCCGTCCTGTCGGGCAACCGCAATTTCGACGGCCGCATCCACCCGTATGCGAAGCAGGCGTTCCTCGCGTCGCCGGCGCTCGTCGTCGCGTACGCGATCGCGGGCACGATCCGCTTCGACATCGAGAAGGACGTGCTGGGTGTCGACGCCGACGGCAAGCCGGTGCGCCTCGCCGACATCTGGCCGAGCGACGCGGAGATCGACGCCGTCGTCGAGCGGGCCGTCAAACCGCAGCAGTTCCGCAAGGTCTACGACATCATGTTCGCGCGCCGCGAAGCCACCGAAGAAAAGGTCGCGCCGCTGTACGACTGGCGCCCGATGAGCACCTACATCCGCCGTCCGCCGTACTGGGAAGGCGCGCTCGCGGGTGAGCGTACGTTGAAAGGTATGCGGCCGCTGGCGGTCCTGGGCGACAACATCACGACCGACCACCTGTCGCCGTCGAACGCGATCATGATGAACAGCGCGGCGGGCGAATACCTCGCGAAGATGGGCCTGCCGGAAGAAGACTTCAACTCGTACGCGACGCACCGCGGCGACCACCTGACGGCGCAGCGCGCCACGTTCGCGAACCCGACCTTGAAGAACGAGATGGTGCGCAACCCGGACGGCAGCGTGCGTGCGGGGTCGCTCGCCCGCATCGAGCCGGAAGGCACCGTGACCCGGATGTGGGAAGCGATCGAGACGTACATGGAGCGCAAGCAGCCGCTGATCGTGATCGCCGGTGCCGACTACGGCCAGGGTTCGTCGCGCGACTGGGCCGCGAAAGGTGTGCGCCTGGCCGGCGTGGAAGCCATCGTGGCCGAAGGATTCGAGCGCATTCACCGCACGAACCTCGTCGGCATGGGCGTGCTGCCGCTGGAATTCCAGCCGGGGACGACGCGCCTCACGCTGGGCATCGACGGCACGGAGACGTTCGACGTCGTGGGTGAACGCACGCCGCGCGCGACGCTGACGCTGGTGATCCATCGCCGCAGTGGCGAGACGGTCGAGGTGCCGGTGATCTGCCGTCTCGACACGGCCGAGGAAGTGTCGATCTACGAGGCGGGCGGGGTGCTGCAGCGGTTTGCGCAGGACTTCCTGGCCTCCTCTAAAGTCGCAGCATAACAACACCGTCGCCCCGCCTCGGCGGGGACGACGGGCTAGGGACAACACTTATGACTCACGTACCGAAAATCAAAATCCCCGCCGTCTACATGCGTAGCGGCACGAGCAAAGGCGTCTTTTTCCGCCTGCAAGACCTGCCCGAGGCCGCGCGGGCGCCGGGCGCAGAGCGCGACAACTTTTTACTGCGCGTGATCGGCGATGCCACATCCGGTACGGGCAAGACCGTGATCTTGTCGAGGAGCGCACGTCCTTGTCACGACGTCGACTGCGTGGTCGGCCAGGTCCACGCCGGCGAGCCCTTTGTCGACTGGAACGGCGACTGCGGCAGCCTGTCGGCGGCGGCTGGCGCTTTTGCGATCAGCAGTGGCATCATTCACCAGGAGCGTCTCCCACGAAACGGTATGGTGACCGTGCGCATCTGGCAGGCCAACATCGGCAAGACGATCGTCGCCCGCGTTCCCGTCACGAACGGCCGCGTCGGCGAGGCGGGCGACCGCGGGCTGGACGCCGCGAGGACCCAGTCAGCCGAGGTTCAGCTGGAATTCATTGACCCGGCCGTAGAAGGAGGCAGGAGTGGCGGCGCCGTCTTCCCCACCGGGAACCCGGTCGACGAACTGGAAGTTCCCGGCGTCGGAAAGTTGTCCGCGACGCTCATCAATGCCGGCACCCCGACGATCGTCGTCAACGCGGCCGACATCGGTTACACCGGAACGGCACTGCAGGAGGCCATCGACGGCGATACTAAGGCGTCCGCGCTGCTCGAGATAATCCGCGCCTACGGCGCCGTGCGCATGGGCTTAATAGCCCACGTGAAGGAGGCCGCGCGAAGCAAACGCGCGCCGGAGCTCGCCATCGTGGCCCCGTCCACCGATTACGTCTCGTCGAACGGCAAGCGGATTGCCGCAGGCGACATCGACCTGGTGGTGCGCACACTCTCGATGGGCACACTGCACCACGCCATCATTGACGCCGTGGCGGTGGCGATCGGCAGCGCTGCCGCAATTTGCGGCACCGTGGTCAGCCTGGCTGCGGGCGGCGATAAACACAAGGCGGTACGCATTGGGTGTACATCCGGCACGTTATGCGTGGTCTCCGATGTGCGCCAGATCCAAGGCGAATGGATCGTGATCAAAGCGATGATGCGCCGAAGCTCGGACGTTCTACCAGACGCCCGCGTTGGCGTGCCAGGCGAAGCGGTCCAGGTCGATCACGACTTCAGCTTGGCCCCATAACCGCTTGGGTGTCGTCTCAAGAAAACGGCTTGGTGGCTCGAACAATCGTTGGAGCTTTATGAACTATACTCGCGCGGCGATTTGGAGTATTTGGCCGCGACTATCTTCATGGGTCAAGGCAAAAATTTAACCTGTTTGTCTGCGTGTATCAGCCTGGTTGGCGAAGGAGTGTCCACCTCCTTTCGCCAAAGCCCGGTGCGCATTCGTCGACCCTGGGAAGGCCAGTATGGGCAAATCGGGTAGGACGCCATTGCACTTGGTCGGTGAGCGCGACGATGCCGTGCTTGACGCCGCCAAATGTTTGTTTTTCGAACGGGGATTCGCGCAAGTTAGTGTCGAATCGATAGCGCGTGCTGCCGGCGTGGCCACCCGGACAATTTATACGCGATTTGGCGGCAAAAGTGGTGTGCTGTGCAAGATCATCGAGCTTGAGCTGGCCCGCGACCTCGCCTGTTCAGGCGAGATTCGGGATGCGCATCAAAATATCGGCATCGCCTTGAACGCAATTGCGCTCAACCTGCTCCGCCAAACGCTTTCGCCAATGGTGCGACGTCTACATGCCGATGCCATGGCCGCGCGCGACATTCCGCTCGCGGAGAAAATCGATCCTGTTCAGTGCGGCCCATGGCGTAGGCTCCTGGAGCAATACTTCGCCACCGCCGTGTGGTCGGAGCAGTTTGGCCGTGCGTGCGAGGCGGACGTGATGTGCGACATGTTCTTGGGATGCGTGATGGGGGCCCAGTCCCGAATGCTCAAGGTAAATTCGTCAGCCGTTTTCGACGGCAGCGAATTGAAAGCAGCGGCGGACCACGTGACGCGCAGGTTTCTCACTGCGATGGCGGTGCGCGTAACGGAAACGATCGCTTAGAGAAAACCAAACCGTCGGAGGTACCATCTCGAGATACAGAACCTCCGTCAAGCATCTCCGAGGTTCTCCCCAGGAACTGGTGCAGTGGCTCGCCGATCAGCTCCGACGCGGCCGGGCTGGCGAATCGCATGCATCCAGCCCGGTCAAACCCGCAACATCACCGTATTGGCCGTCGCCTGCAGGGCCGGCACGCATTTCGCGCAGGCTTCGGCCTTTGAGCACGCGGAGATCGACATTGACACCGACGGGGCGCCAACCAGCTGGCCGTGGCGCGTTTTGATCGGCACCGAAATGACGCGCAGACCGGTTTCGACTGTCCGTCCGTCACGACGAAGCCTTGCTCGCGAATCTGCAGCAGTTCGCGCAGCAGTTGCTCCTTGTCGGCGACGGTCTGGTGCGTGTAGGCGATCAGCGTCACGCGCTCCAGGTAGGCATGCAGGTCTTCGTCGGATTGTGCTGCCAGCAGCACGCGGCCGGCAGTAGACGTATGGGCCGGCAGGCGCGTGCCCGGGTCGAAGCCGGGAGTGACCACGCGCGGTGCGTTGCCCCGGGGTAATGTAGACGACTTCGTCGCCATCGAGCGTCGAGTAATTGGTCGATTCCTGCAATGCCGCTGCAATACTCAGTAACATTGGCAACCGAACAACTATTTTCCGGGCACCGACATCAACGCCACACGCTATTGCAACATCTGGCAACTGTCGGCCGACTAAAAGATCAGTCCACGGTTCAAGGTGGGGATCCTGTACGGCGCGATCCACGACACCACAGTCGGGGATGCGGGCGCACGCGGGGGTAACATCGGCGGCCTGTACGATCTGTCATGGTATCGAGAATGGTACTCGGCCAGGATCGACACTAAAATGCTAATCAGTTCAAAGGCTTAGCTCAGCCATTGATCATCGAGTGGGAGTGAGTTTCCTGTAGGAAATTAAATTTCGAAGTCTCTAAAAGCCCGTCTTCTCTTTGCGGGCTTTTTTTACAGGTTAACGCTGGCAACTATTCCATCGTTGAGCTCACTCAAGCTCGGTAACTAAAATTGCTGGCTGTCCCAACCGAGTACGGTTAGCCACTAGAGACCGCTGTTAATTCCATTGCGGTAGCGAAGTGATAGAGCGATCACGCGAGGTCACTTTTGCCCAGCTTTTCCATGCGTGGCCGAAAAGCGTTCACGAATCGATTCGTTATCGCCACCAAGGCACCGAGAACGCGCTCCCTTTCCGCCGCTTCGTCGAGCGATGTGTATGTGAGTGAGAACCCAATGTAGTAAGGAGTCCACGCGGCTCCCCATTGAAGCGTGGTACCGATCTCGGCTTCCAAATCATTCTTCTCCAATGCAAGCGCGTCCATGATCTCGGCCGCGCGTTCGTAGGCCGACCCCATCGCGAAATAGACGCCGGTCTCCTGTCGGCTCTTGCTTACGTACGCAGAGATCCAGCATTGGCTGCGTCCGGGTGGCAGAGGCAGGAAGATGTTCGTGCTTTTTCCCGGGGCAGCCGGCAACGGCTGCATGAGATCGTCTAGCCCCGATCTCAGTCGTGCAAGGTAGTCGCTCCAGAACGACGTGAACCACGCTGCAGCTGGATCCTCGTTGGACTTGTCGTCGAATGTATCGGGAGTTGATTCGGCAACGGCGTCTCCATTGCGGTCCACCAGCAGCACACGGCGGACCACTTCCGTGCGCGCCAGGATGCGGGCTTGCAGCAGATAGCCCATCGACGGTGTCCGGTACACCGCGGCTTCAATGAGTGCGAAGGAGAAGTGCAGCGAGCCGTGCTGTTCCAGGAATCCAACCAGAGACTGCGTACTCTCTGTGATGCCGTCGCCGACGATAATGAGGTGAACATCCGCCCGTGCGAGCGCGCGCGTGATCGCGTTGACGAACAACGCTTCGTCGAACGGCACCTGCAACCTGTCGGCGGCCGCTTGCATCCGTTCAGACACGCTTCGCTCGTCGTGTCTCGATGCTGCTCGCACTGCGCGATCGAACGTTTCGTAACCCCACGACGTCACTGCGCGGGCGTAGTCGAGGATCTGTGCGATGACTGCGCGCCTCGCCTCGGGGTTGCGATACAACTTTGTTTCGACAAGGACGATCTTGCCCAGCGGCGTCAGGTACAGGATGTCCGCGGGACCAGCGCCGGTCTCCAACTCCATGCAGATCGGTACCAGATGGCCGATGGCCGGATCGATATCCCGCATCGGGAGCGATTCGGGATGGTCGAAGAGTAGGCGTTGAAGCCAACGTTCCGAGAACTGATTGTCGTCAGTGCCGGAAAGTTTGATGCGCTCCAGCCGAACGCCTGCTCGGTCGGGTTCGATCAGGATCGGAGAAGCGTAGGGAACTGTTGTCATTTGTTGAGGACGGTATGCGGTGGCGAGCGATCCACACGTAGCGAATGGATTGCACGCCCATAATCTTGTATTGCTTGCTGCGATATATTATTTCATAATTACAATTATTAGAACATTCAGACACGTTGGGTGTACATGGCTGAGACGTGTCGTACGTATGAATAGGCTAGCGATTGCACATGAGTGAACCAATTGTTCATGCTCCGGTTCTGTTCTACCCGAAGGCAAAGGCCAGTCACTCGGATGTCGAGGGTGCACACCCGAGTTCGGTCCAACGTGCCGGGTCGCAGCCTGGCTTGCTGCCGTTCGACGTGCGACGTCTTCCGGACGGTACCCTTGTAGGTATCTCGGGGTCGGGTGACCACACCTTTTTCTCCCAATCTGAACTGGACGTACTTCAAGCAAGCCCCGCAAGCATCGCCCCGCATCGTCGAGCCGAATTGGCTGCGCGCTTTTTCATTCCAAACCATGGCCGCAATGTCGGCAAGGACCGGCTTCTCCGAGCACGGCAGGCCGCGCGCCGGGAAACCGTCACGGCCGGGCCCTCCCTGCACATCATCGTGCCAACCCTGCAATGCGGCCATACGTGCCAATATTGCCAGGTCAGCAGGGCACAAAGCGACGACGGGTTCAGCATGACTCACGCTGACCTCGACGCCGCATGCCAGCGAATTTGGGAGAGCAATGCCGATGTGCTTACCGTAGAGTTCCAGGGAGGCGATCCGCTCTTGCGATTCGACCTGATCGTGCGGGCCGTGACGACCCTGAACGATTTCAATCGGGACAGCCACAAGCGACTACGCTTCGTCGTTGCATCGACCCTGCACCAGCTTACCGACGAGATGTGTGCGTTCTTCGCTGTGCACAACGTGTATCTGTCGACGAGCGTGGACGGGCCCGCAACGCTGCACGACAGGAATCGTCCAGTACCGGGACGAAATAGCCATGCACGCGCCCTGGAAGGTATCGAACTCGCACGGCGCAGCATTGGACCGGACTCGGTATCGGCATTGATGACGTCGACGCGCGCTTCACTCGACTATCCGGAAGAAATCGTCGATGAATATGTCCGCCTGGGCTTCCGTGACATTTTTCTTCGGCCGCTCAGCATCTACGGCTTCGCAAAGCGCAACCTCGGGCGAGTTGGTTATTCGCTGGAGGAGTTCCAGGCATTTTACCGACGAGCCCTGGACCGGATCTTCTGGTGGAACCGCCAGGGGGTGGCGCTGCGCGAAGTCTACCTGTCGATTATCCTCAACAAGATCCTGTCGACGTTCGATGCCGGGTACGTGGATTTGCAGTCTCCACCGGGCGCCGGTTCCAGCGTCCTTGTCTACAACTACGACGGCTGGGTCTACCCAAGCGATGAAGCGCGCATGCTCGTCGAGACGGGAGACCGGAGTCTACGCATGGGCACCGTCGTAGAACCGCTGCAAGAGCTGCTGTCCTCGAGTACGCGCGCGATGCTCGTGCAGTCCGGTCGCGCCGCGGCTGTGGACTGCGAAGACTGTGCGTATCACCATTACTGTGCACCCAACCCTGTCGACAGCCAGGCCCAGTTCGGGCGGCCGGACATCCGGGCGCACGAGACGGAGCATTGTCAGCGCCACCTCTGGCTCTTCGACCTGGCGTTCACGCTGATCAGGAACGCCGATGACGCGACGGAGGAATTGCTGCACGCGTGGGCCCAACCGAGCGGATCGAAGGATCGTGCATGCGCAATCTGAGCGTGGTTGGAGAAGCTACGGAGCCGGGTGTCTATCGTGTGGCAAGCATGGACGCTATCGTGGCCGAGTGGGAACCGCATCTGCGCTTCATGGTCCTGGCGACCGACGCCGCGTCTCGTACCGCAGTCGAGCGGTGGCGTGCGGGCGGCTTGCAGAATGTCGTCCATGTGCAGGGGGACGGGCTGGAGGAGGGCGACGTCGTCGCGTATCGGCCCGCGCAAGGGAAGGTCATCGTGTTGTACCGCGAGAGCGACCTGCACCACACCTTGTTTCTGACCAATCGCTGCAACAGCTACTGTCTGATGTGCTCGCAACCACCGACGTCACACGATGACAGCTGGCTGATCGGCCAAGCGCTTGACGTCGTGCGGCATGTACGGCGTCCGCCGACAGTGATCGGGATTTCCGGCGGGGAGCCACTTCTCGTCGCGACCGGTTTGCGCAGGATACTTGTTGCCATCGAGGCTAGCTGGCCCGAGGCTGCAGTCGAGGTTCTGACGAATGGACGATTGCTCCATGATCCCACCGTCGTGAGCCAAGTGTTCGATGAACCCCCGAGGAACGTGCGCTGGCTCGTGCCGCTATACGGTCACGCCGACCTGTTGCATGACTTTGTAGTGCAGTCGCCTGGTGCCTTTGACGAAACCATCGAGGGGCTCTTGACCCTGCAGGCGTTGCGTCAGCCTATCCAGTTACGCATCGTGCTCGTACAGCCCGTCATCGAGGTGCTTGAAGAACTGTGTCGATTCATTGGACAGAATCTTCCATTCGTGGAATACGTCGCCCTGATGGCATGCGAGCCAACCGGCTTCGCGCTTGCAAACAGAGACTTGTGCGAGCTCGATCTGTTCGATGCATCGACTGTGCTCGAGCGGGCATCGCGCATTCTAAGCCGATACCGGGTGCCTCACTTGTTCATGAACGCGCCTCTATGCGCGCTTCCGCGGTCGTTGTGGCCGCTGGCGCGGCGGAGCATCTCGGACTGGAAAAACACGTACGCCGACGAATGTGCGGGCTGCACCGTTCGGAGCGAATGCAGCGGCCTGTTTGCCTGGCACGAAAAGAACTGGAAACCTACTAGTCTCAAGCCTGTGAAGGAAGCGACCCAATGAGCAAATTCATCCGAAACCTTGCGTTGTTCGTGGCAGGGCTACCGTTTGCGACAACGAAGGCTGCCGCCCCGGCCAACAAAGCGCCGACCTTCGACAACGACGATAAAGCAGTCTCGCTGCGGCCGCTGAATCTAAACATGGACAACCTTTTCGCTTCGCACAGGTCGCATTCGTCGCACTCCTCACATTCGTCGCACTCGAGCCATAGCTCGCACTACTCAGGGTCGGGTAGTTATTCTGCGCCTGCATACGTCGCCCCGACACCGGTCGATCCCGCCCCTGTCATCGCGCGAGAACCGGCCACGCCGGCGGCGGTCAAGAACGAGAGTGTCTCGGGCAGGGCGGCGGCGGTCGCGCCGGCCGAATCGGCGACAGCAAGGCCAGCAGATCTGACGATTGATGAAAAGCGGCGGCTGCAAGTCCTGCGCGTGCAAATGAGGCTCAACAGCTTGCGGCTCTACGATGGGCAGATCAGCGGCGTGCTCGACGAACCCACCAGGGAATCGTTGAAGTTGTTCCAGGCAGTGAAAAACCTGCCTGTGACGGGCACGATGACCACACCGACGCTGAACGCGCTTGGGGTTCCTGCGGTTAGGTAGGCGCTAGATATTGTCACGATATGCACTTCTAAGCGCAGTTCGATACCCTTCGTTCCTGCAGCACAGGACGCCAACGAGAACGCTACTTCTTATGGATGAGAAACTCTGCAACCCGGACCATTTGAAACCACTGGAAGCCCTCCACGTCGCGGATCCACGTAGCGACAACCAAGCGGTACTGGACATGTTTCAAAGCGGCGCGATCGCGCTCGACGAGCATCACCGCGCGGTGGCCAGTCTGACCTTGAACCCCGCAGTTCCCGAGGACGTCCTCGTGCAGTTTGAGACCGCAAAAAACCTTTACCTGTACGCCTGGTTTGTTTATCGCTTCTTTCCCGTTGCCGAGCACCATGCCCTGACCTGTCTCGAGCTTGGGTTGCAACACCGCTTTCCCGGCCCTTTACCGAAGACGTACTGGAACAAGCCTTGGAAGCCGACACTGCGCCCGCTGCTCAGCTTCGCGATAGACACTGGAAGCATCAAAAACGAAGGCTTCCGCCAATGGCGCGACCAGGTGACTGTTCGAGCGGAGCACCGGTATTCGCTGGAACGAGGAAGGGAAATGCGTGAGCAAGGCCTTTCCATGATCGAGTTGGACTACTCGCAGGCGATACCAAACGACCAAGATCGCGACTGGGACTACCTTTCGATTCTTCGCGAAGTGCTTCCGGAGATTCGGAATTGCTACGCACACGGCAGCGCCCTGTTGCACAACCAAGTGCGCGGTACCTTGGAGCTGGTCAGCGAGATTCTCAACCAACTGTTTGAGCGTGGTGAGGTGAAATCGAAATGAATGATCCAGTGTCACCGGTTCAATGCCGGAGAAAACGTACATCGTACCAGGTAAGCGGCATGCCTCAGGTTCGAGAAGCTGATCCCGCTACTGCCCTGAACCTGAGGTCGCTGATGTTCAGCTGATTTTCGCCAAGCTGACGCCGCCGTCCCTTCACCCGTCTTAGCCCCCATGCACATCGCACTACAACGCACATTTCGAGAGCTCCTGCGCGACGACGAGCAGGGTGACGACGCCCGGGCCCTCTCGCCTGGTACGACCACGCTGACCATGCTAGATCTGCTTGACGAGCTGCGCGTGGTCATCCTTTCGGAAGCAGGCTCCGGGAAGACCGAGGAGATCCGCGTAGCTGCCCGCCGCCTGAGGGCGGAGGGTAAACCGGCTTTCTTTATGCGCCTGGAGCACATCGTTGCCGATTTCGACGCGGCCTTCGAGGAAGGTACGCTGGAGGAATTCCAGGCATGGTTGGCATCGTCCGAGCAAGGCTGGGTGCTGCTGGATTCCATCGACGAGTCGCGTCTGCGCTCTCCGTTGGACTTCGCGACGGCGATGCGCACGGTCAGCAAGCAGTTGGCTATCGCGAAACAGCGCACGCATCTGCTAATCACCGGTCGTGCGCCGGCATGGCGACCGCGGACCGACCTGGAACTCTGCGACAAATTTTTCCCGGTCGCCGACGGCCCGACCTCGGCAGTGTCGAATGGAACCATCGACTCGATGAATCAGCACATGCCGGCCGCTGCAATTGCCGGCGCGTCCTCCTTCAAGATCGTCACGCTGGAAGATCTGTCCGCAGAGCAGATAAAGCTCTTCGCAAAAGCAAAGGGCGTCGACCGTACGCAGGCCTTCCTTGACGCCATCGAACGGACGGATGCCTGGTCGTTCACCGCTCGGCCGCAGGATCTCGATGAGCTGACGGGATTCTGGCTGGACAACGGGACGATCGGGTCTCGCCATGAGCTGATGAAGAACAGCGTCAAGCGCCGTCTGCGAGAGCCGGATCAGACCCGTGCCGAAGCGCAGCCCCTGCCGGTTGACCGAGCGCTGGAAGGCGCCCTGATCATCGCGGCGGCGCTCGTGCTCACGAACCAGCAAACCATCCAGGTCCCTGACGGCCATCGAGGTTCGCAAGGGCTGCAGCTAGACGCGTTGCTGACGGGCTGGTCCGAGAAGGAGATCACCATACTCCTCCAACGACCGTTGTTCACGCCCGATCTCTATGGCTCGGTCCGCTTCCATCATCGGTCGGTGAAGGAGTACTTGGCAGCGCAGTGGTTTCTCAAGCTACTTGGACAGGAGGTGTCGCGCCGGAGAGTTGAAGGATTGTTTTTTCGGGAGCAGTACGGCCTCGAGGTCGTCGTGCCTTCGCTACGGCCTTTGTTGCCGTGGCTTGCCATGGTTGACCATCGGGTTCTGGCGAGAGTGCGCTACGTCGCCGCCGAGATCGTGTTCGAAGGTGGGGATCCGGTTCAGCTGCCGGCAGATGTCCGCAGCAGCATACTCGAGCAGGTTTGTGATCAGCTCGTCACGGGAGTATCCACGCGGTCACTGGCAGACTTCGCGGCCATCCAGCGCTTTGCCGCGCCGGACCTGACCGATACCCTTCGTCGCCTGGTCCGGAAGTATCGGGCTAACGGTGACATCGTGTACTTCCTCATGCGGATGGTCTGGCAGGGCCGTCTGAGGGACGCTCTGCCGGAAGTGATGGACGTGGCCGGTTCGCCGAACGCCAACTACGTGTCACGCATCGCCGCGTTCCGGGCTGTGGCCGATCTGGGAACGGCGCAGGACATGGCGTCGATCCGTAAGGCGTTTGCGGAGGATAGCCAGGCCCTCGACCGCAATTGCATGGCCGACTTGGTCAGCCACATCCTGGACCCAGACGAACAAACACTTCAGTGGCTGCTTAACTGCATTCCTCGTTTGGCCGAGTACAAAGAGTTCGGAAGCACCGGCCTGTCCAGGGAGATTGCTTCGTTTTTTGAGCGCGCCCCGATGGCGCTCATTGGACGCGCGCTGACGCCCTTGCATGAACTCCTGAGTTCGTCACCGGCTGTGGGGCCGGGCTACTGCGATATCTCCACGCGCTACCAATGGCTGCAGTTGGCGACTACGGTAGCAATGCGGCGGCTGATCGACGCGCGCGACGCGTTGGCGTTGATGCCAATCCCGCTCGCGGTCTTGCATCTACTACAGGTTGGTAGTCTTTACAGCGCGCGCGCGTCCGAGCTCAGCAGACTAGGGTTGGCGGAAGCGGTCCAGCGATGGCCCGAGTTAAAGTGGGCGCTGTTCTGGCACGTTGTAGCGCATGAGCGCAAAAGCAGGGAGACGAAGAGGGAGCGCGTGGTCGACGACTGGGTCGCCTTGGCCACCTCACCCTTTCTCTCGTTTGACGGCGGTGATTTCGATGCAGCGGTTCAGGCCACCTCGCAGCGTTCAATCGCCGACGACCAGCAGGTTGCTCTGTCGCTGGCGTTCAGGCTGTACGTGCTGACGAACCGACGGCGCGGCCACATGGTCCAGCTCAAAAAGGCTGTCGGCGGCAGCGGTGTCCTGAAGGCGCGGCTGGCAGAATTGATGAAGCCGCCGAAAAAGTCAGAAGCGCTCAAGCGCATGGAGCGAAACAATGCGCGCCGGACGCGGCGTGCTGCCGCTCAGCGGGAGCGGGAGGAGAAGACCAGGCTGGACGCGCCAGGCAGGCTTGAGGCGCAAGTGGAGACGCTGCGCAATCCCGGCTTCGATGATCCATCGGCTGTTTCGTGGTCGCAGTACTACCTGTACAAGCGCATGCGCGAACTGGTGGAAAACAAGGGCAGCATCCGATGGACCAAGTACAACTGGCGCGCACTCGAACGCGAATTTGGCACAACGACGCCCCGCGCCTTCCGTGATGGCATGGTGCGCTTTTGGCGCAACCATGCGCCAAGGCTTGTGTCCGAAGGGGCAGCTGTAAACGCCGTTCCGCTCGCCGATCTCTTCGGTCTGGCCGGACTCTCGATCGAGGCCGCCGAGACTCCTGGGCTGTTTGGGAATCTATCGCCTGCAGAAGCAGCCATGGCGTTTCGCTACGCGATGCACGAGCTGAACGGCTTCCCGCCGTGGTTTCCAGCGCTGTCGGAGACACACATGGACGTTGTCAAGGCGATGGCGTTAGGTGAGGTCACTTTCGAGCTTCAGAGCGACCAGGAGGATGCCCCTAGCCAGTACCTTATTTACGATCTGAGCCACTATGGGGATTGGTTGTGGGATGCCATCGCGCCGGACGTGCTCAGGTTGCTGGAGAGTCACCCGCCAAAGGGCGCTCAGCGCTTGCTGCACCTCCTGGACATCGTCCAGGCGTCCGCAGTGCCCGACGCCACGATCGCTACGCTGGCTGCCAGGAGGGCGCCATCGGCCTCTCCGAAGCATTTGCCGCTATGGTTGGCCGCGTGGACGGGCGTGGACCCAGACCCGGCCATCGACGCGCTGGAGGCCCATCTGGCTGCCCTGGGAGATGCGGAGGCGAGCACGGAGTTCACTATGCGTTACGTTATGCATCTCGTCGGAGGCGACGGCATGTCGTCGCGCGTACGTGGCAGGTTCCACGAGCCCGCCGTCTTGAGGCGTCTCTACGTTCTCGTCCACCAGCATGTGCGGTCCCGTGAAGATATCGACCGGACTAGTACGGGCGCCTATTCACCGGGCCTCAGAGACAACGCACAGGACGCGAGGGAGCGCTTGGTGGGCATCCTGAAGGACATCCCTGGCCGGGAGGCGTACCTGGCGCTCAAGGCCATCTCCGATTCTCATCCCGAACCGAGGATGCGTCCCCGGTTCGTCCGAGAAGCCAGGGCCAAGGCGGCCGCCGACAGCGAACGGCCGGCCTGGAGTGCCGAGCAGGTAAGCCAGTTCGGCAAGGAATTCGAGCGCACGCCCAATAACCATCGCGAACTGTTTGACCTCGCGGTACTGCGCCTTGAGGACCTCAAGCATGAGCTGGAAGAGGGCGATGCCAGCACCGCGTCCATATTGATCAACGCCGAATTGGAAACCGTGGTTCGCAACTATATCGGTGCTTGGTGCAGCAAGAGTTCGCAGGGTCGATACGTTATTCCGCAAGAGGAGGAGCTGCCCGACGCCAAGCGTCCTGATCTGCGGTGGCACTGTCCCGCGTTCAGGGGGCCTGTGCCGACTGAACTCAAGATCGCAGATAACTGGACTGGTCCGCAGCTTTTTGAGCGTCTCGAAGCACAGCTTGCGGGCGACTATCTGCGAGACGATGCGTCAAGCTGCGGCATCTACCTGCTGGTCTATCGGGGCGTGCAGAAACACTGGCGACTGCCCAGTGGTGCGATGGCTGACTTCCGTGAACTGATATCGGCTCTGCAGGCGCACTGGCTATTCGTCGCAACGGCACACCCGGGTGTCGAGGAAATTAAGGTCATCGGCATCGACCTGACGAAGCGAGCGAAATCGCCGTTGTCCAAGAAGAGACGAGACAACAGGAACAGGGCAACAAGCTGTTAGCAAAACCCACCGAACCCAGTTGGTCTTAAAGCTCGGAATGGATGCGCTCGGCCGGATCGAGCGCCAGGTCGTGTCTTATTATGCGGTAAATCTGCTCCGCGTGAGGTATTGCGAGGCGTCACGCGAGTTAACCTACCGTCGATCAGATTGGGATGCAAAAGGGACGCGAGTGGCCTTCAGGTTCCGATGGAATGCCTACTTGTACATGAGTCCCGCGCCCAAGCTAGGTCGCCAATAGGATTTGCCCATCAGGTAGCGATAAGAAACAATTGGCCAGGTCTTAGCCATCCCGGTCATCTTCCATGCTCCGGATCACTGTCTTTGTCGGGCATACCGGAGACGCTTGTCGAAGAAGGCATTAGAAGATTTGTTACGGGGAGGCACCCCGAAGGTTTGCTCAGCTTTAGAATGTGAATGATTTAGTTCGTCGCTAAGCAAAAAAGCCATTTGGTGGAATCGAACGTCCGAACTCGGAATTAGGCATGCCATCGGCACAAACTGACGTGAGGTAGTACATTGACGGAAATTGGGGGGCCTACAGCACAGGCCGGAATTAGGTATCAGGATCGGGTCGCGGCGCTCTACTTAGGGCGGATGATTGACCCGAGAGCGCGTCCACGTGTGGAACGTCCGGTTGAGGTGCGGGTTGAGTCGCCCGATGATGTGGATGACTTTGTCGTACGCTTTGACGATGGATCGCGGCGGTATTTCCAGGTCAAGCTAGCATTGGAGCGCCGGGGCGAGGCTTGGAGGTCCCTGTGGCTGGCGCTCTATCGTCAGCTACGAAATAGCCCATCGCCGGACGACAGACTTGAGCTGGTTCTAGGCGAACCGTCTGCAATCGCTTCGAACCTGATTGCGCTTACCGCGCGCACTGATGGCGCTGACGTCGAAGAGTGGCATTCGCGGCTTACCGCCGAGCAGCAGGCAATTGTAGCTTCGATAGCGCAGGCAATCTGTGCAGGGTTTAAAGAAGTGCTACAGATCTTCACGCGGCTTTGTGTGAGCGTTTGGCCCGCTGCGGAGCTTGAGCGTGACTATGTTCCGCTCTGGATGCCTGATGCTAATGTGCCCGGGCTTCGACTCTTTCAAACCCTTACTGGAATTGCTTGGGCTGGTGCGGAGACGCGTAAACGCTTTGATGGCGCTACCTTGCGTGATCAACTGACTGCTGAGGCAGAAATAATGATTGCCGCTCCTCCCAGCTGGGGGGGAGAGCGATACCGTGCCGCAGTCGTAGATCTAGCAGGCATAGAGGTACCCGGGACGGGTTTTCGGCAGGCGCAAGACAGGGAGTTTTTATGGCCACGCTGTCTTCGGTACGACCGTGAACGACAGGCGGATTTTGACGACGACCTGCCTGGCTGGCGTGACTTAAGCGCCACCCAGGAAGTCGATCTGCGCGAATTTCCTTCCGTCGATCTGAATGCGGTAGTCGTCGTCGCTGGGCCCGGTTTCGGGAAGTCTACCCTTGTGAACGCGATCGCGCGTAAGACGGCGCTCTCCGGTCTTGTTCCTGCGATTGTATCCGTCACTAAATTCTCTGAATTCGATTTAACGATTGCTGAGTACCTTGAACAGGTGGTCAATACTGAATTCGATGTGGGGGTAGATTGGAGTGCGGCTGCAGCAACCGGAGGCTTGGTGCTCTTCGTCGACGGGCTAGATGAGGTTTCGAGCGACCGACGTGTAATTGTGCTTGAGCGCCTTAAGGTCTATCGCGCGGCACATCCTGGCGTTCGATGGATGTTGACCGTGCGCGATGCGGCCGCTCTCGCGCCCCCTAGCGGCGCAACTTTGCTCGAACTAGCGCCGCTGCGCGATACAGATGTCTTGCGGTACGTTACTTTTTACAGGCCAGATGAGCCAAGGCTCGCTGCGGCGTTACTTGAGCGGATGAGATCTCGGCCCGATCTGGCACAACTGGTTCGGATTCCGATCTTTTTGGCGCTGATGCTCGTTATGCGACTCGAGGATGCCGACCTTCGACGCAGTGACTTGCTCGATACGTATCTTGAAACTCTTTTCCGACCTGCCGCATTTAAGCGTACCGAAAACGAGACTATCGATGTCACAGCGTTGAGAACTGTTGCTGAACGAGCAGCTTTTAAAGCGCTCGAAACGGATACGATAGGGGTAACAAATCAATTGTTTACGATTTGCGTAAAGCAAATTCTACCTACTGCAATCACGGACGAGGTGCGCGAGGCACTCATACGCCGAGGTGTGTTACGCCCCTCTGGCTTAACTCGTTTGGCGTTTCCTTTCCCTATTGTTCAAGAATATCTCGCTTCTGCCGAGTTAATTGAACTGAACCGCCCCGGATTTGGTGGAGGCTCCAACTCTTGAGAGAATGGAGCTATGAACAAGAAGCCAAGCAAATTTTCGCCGGAAGTCCGGGAGCGCGCAGTCCGTCTGGTACGGGAGCAGC
>Ga0187844_10001496_pt1 | contig 17734 bp, 18 predicted proteins | sample SpaLakP09_SKY_50_FD_134517 | JGI IMG/M metagenome (GOLD analysis project Ga0187844, IMG submission 134517) | Oligotrophic lake water microbial communities from Sparkling Lake, Wisconsin, USA - SP09_SKY_50 | ecosystem: Environmental > Aquatic > Freshwater > Lake | place: USA: Sparkling Lake...
CGGCGGCGTGTTTATGTACCCCTGGGACAAGCGCGAGCCGGGCAAAGCCGGCAAACTACGCCTGATGTACGAAGCCAACCCCATGGCCTGGCTGGTCGAGCAAGCCGGCGGCGCCGCCACCAACGGCCAGCAGCGCATTTTGGACATCACGCCCGAGCAACTGCACCAACGGGTCAGCGTGGTGTTGGGCTCGAAAAACGAAGTGGAACGGGTGACGCAGTATTACGCGCAAACCCCCTAGCAAAAAAAATATCGCGTTTACGCCATTGTGAGTATTTCGAAAACTACTTGATTGCAAGCACGTTCAAACTTATCGGAATTCCGTAGGGTTTGTAATCACTGGTGTCCTTGAAAAGACCGAACGATTCGACCCGCTCAAATTTGTTAAAACCGGCTTGCTGAAGGTAATCAAATAGGAATAACTGGTTCCAGCCAAAGTAATGAAAGTCGTGCGCATCGACTTGGCCACCGAACATCATCCGCATAATGTGCATCCTCATTGCAGGCGTGGCAGCGGGATTGATGAACATATGACATAGCGTGTCAAGATCAGGAACTGAAACACAAAACTTACCGCCAGGTCTGAGAATTCTGTTAATTCCTGCCAGGGTGACTAAAACTTGATTCTGGGCAATATGTTCAAGAACGTGACTGGCATACACCTCGTCGCAAGAGCAGTCGCCGAACTGCGTTAAATCAGAAATACTGCCAATAAAATCGACGCCGGGACCGGGTGAAATATTTAGAATTTTCCAACCAGCTTTTATTTCCCTACCGCCCAAATGGAGCCTCAAACCATTTGAATCACCGGTTTGCATCAATTTTGAATTTTCAAAAAGGGCATCCATTCGAAAAACTCGGCAAACTGAAAAATTATCCAACGCCTCATATAATTGGTTCAGGTTGATTTGCCCCTCATACCATTCATCATTGCTGTATTCTGTGTAAAAGAATCTTGTATTCTGTAGCGTTTTTTCCGCACCCTTGATGAGGTCGATTTCAGCGCCCTGAACATCAGCCCAAATAAAGTCGACTTCAACGATACCTTGTTCAAGGGCCCAATCGTCCAGCCTAACTATTGGCACCTCAATTTTGTCTTGAAATTTAACCCAGGGCCAAACTATGGTGTGATTTTTCGGCTCGCGTATAGAACCTGATTGGTCCCAATCCTTGAGATCACCATCCCCGGACGATTGGTGAAAACTGACCATCCCGTTGAAGTCGCCAACCGCGCACTCGAATATCTTAATGTCCGCTTCAATAGCCGAAATAGTTTGCCTTAATTTTGCTGCGGCTCGTGGATCCGGTTCGAAACAATATATCCTTGCCTTAGGCATTACTCTGATAAATTCAATGGTTGATTGACCGATATTTGCACCAATCTCTAGAACGATGGGATCATCCTTTCCAACCATCCTACGAATTTCTTCAACGGAAAGATTCCCTGACTCAACCAAGGCAGTATCGAGAGCTCTTCTTGGTACATTATTCATAATTTATTTTTAAAGCATCATAAGCTTGACATAAAACGTGATACTAATACATTTATTTGAATCAAAATCAATTATTTGGACAAATCGAACGGTGTAACCATGAGTACCTCATCGGATCCTGGAATTCGCGGACTCTCCGCGCTGATGTCAGCATCTACAGTTACTTACCCTTGCCTGCGCAGTTATAATTTCGCACTGGTACGCCGGTGTAGCTCAGTCGGTAGAGCAGCTCATTCGTAATGAGAAGGTCGGGTGTTCGATTCATCTCTCCGGCACCAAAGCAATCAATGTCTTAGCCTCGTTTCATGCAAGCGGGGCTTTTTTTTGGAATTGTTGTTTAAGGAATTAGCTGCGTTCAAGCCAATCTATCGATGCAAAGGGCCAGATGGCTTGGTCACGACAGGGGTACGGCGCCATCACAAGACCATAGGCCTATGAACCGCGCGCTCATTGGATTACTGAGTTTATTCAACAGCCACCCGGCTTTAGCCTGTACCAATGAATTCAAGCCAGTCTGTGGCTATTGAATGCTCAGCCCAAAAACTGAGACATTCAAAAACGAGTGTTTGGCGCGGGCATCCGGTGCGCTGGGCACTGCCAGCAAAGTCCGTTAACGGCCGTGCCGTCTAAGGTGCCGCAGAAAGCCCAAAAGTAATTCAAAGCGCTCGGCACTCAGGGCGCAGCGCCGGCACGGCCAAAAAATCAAGCGGGGGGCGCTGGCCCCAGTGGCTTGTTAAGAGTCTAATTTCAGCCCAGCGAAGGCATAGCCAGGCAGTTTTGGCGGATCAAGACCGACAGGTTGTGCACGGCTTGGTCTAGGCCGCGTGCGGGTTGGATTAAGTTGCTGCCGGCATCTTGCGCTTTGACACGCAGAGCCATGAGGTTGTCTTGGGCGCGGACTGCGGCCATATTGGGTGTGGTAACTGACATACTGAAGCTCCCGTGGGTTCCACCTGGCCTTGGGCGGGGTGTTGCTAACTCGGACTGGCCTCGTGTCTGGGAAATGACACTATTGCCGCTCAGCCAATTAGCTGCAAGGTTCGTGCCTGCCGCTTTTGGCAAAGCTTTGCCGGTTTGTAGTCCCAAAAGTCGTTAAACGCCCAGCGGCAGGGGGCAAAGTCGGCGCGGCCCGCTGGCTAGCGGCAATCCGTGTCCGCCGTCTTTATAGGCGGCGTAGGCCGCATCTACCCCCGCGCCACGGCTAAAGTGGTGGCCTTCGGCGGCCAAAACTACTTCCAGCGCGGCGAGGGTTTGCAGCACGCAGTCGGGGCGTCCGTTGTAGCCCATGGCACCTACGCGCCAGACTTTGCCAGCAAGGAAGCCAAAGCTAGCCGTCAGCGCGCCGCGCTGGTTGCTGGGTAAAACCTGGGGCCAGGAAACCACTACTCTCAAATTTGAAAACCGCTTTGACCCGCAAGTGCTGCAAACCCTGGCCGCCGCCGGGCATGATGTGGAAGTGATGGGCGACTACAGCGACACCATGGGCCACGCCGGTGCTATCGTGCGCCAAGGTAATGGTTTGTACTTGGGCGCCGCTGACCCGCGTAGCGATGGCATTGTGGCGGCATATTAGACATGGCCGGTAAGCACCCTGCTTGCAAACGCTAAAGCTTCTCCGTCTCACCCGCCTTAGGCTGCCATTTCATCAGCCGTTTTTCGATGCGACCAACCAGGCTGTCCAGCACCAGTGCAAACATCGTCAACACCACAATACCGGCCATCACGGTGTTGATGTCAAAGCTGCCTTCGGCCTGCAAAATCAAATAGCCCACGCCCTGACTGGAGCCCAGGTATTCGCCCACTACCGCGCCCACAAAGGCCAGGCCCACCGAGGTGTGCAGCGAACTAAACACCCAGCTGGTGGCGCTGGGCAGGTACACATAGCGCAGCAGTTGCCGCCCACTGGCGCCCAGCATGCGCGCATTGGCCAAGACCACCGGGCTGACTTCCTTCACGCCTTGATAGACATTGAAAAACACCACGAAAAACACCAAGGTGACGCCCAGCGCCACTTTGGAGCCCATACCCAAGCCGAACCAGACACCAAAAATAGGCGCCAAGATAATGCGGGGCATGGCATTAAACGCCTTGATATATGGCTCTAGCACTTGCGACATGCGGGGCGACAGTGCCAGCCACAAACCCCCACCCAATCCGCTGGCGGCGCCAATGAGGAAAGCCAAAATCGTTTCGGTCAAGGTGACGCGCAAGTGGCGGTAGATATCTGCGTCGGTGACAAACCAGGCCCAGATGCGTTGGGCCACCATATGGGGTTGGCCGAAAAAGAAGGCCGCTTGCCGGTCGTTGTCAAACATCATGGGCGGTATCAGGCCCGGTTCGGTCATCCCATGCCAAAACAGCAGCAGCGCCAGTAGCAAGAGTAATTGCCACACCACGAGCGGAACGCGCCGCTGCGTTTTGGAAGCCGATTGGTTTTCGGGCACGTGGCTGCCAGACATGGTTTTCAAGCGGCCTGCAGTTGCTGTTGGTAACCCTTGAGCACTTCATCACGCAGCACCGCCCAAATGGCGCGGTGCAGGCGAGCAAACTCGGGCGTCATCTTGACCTCTGCCACATCGCGCGGGCGTGGCAAATCAATCGCAAATTCACCGATAGGGTGCGAGGCCGGTCCGGCGCTCAGAATAATCACACGGTCGCTCATAGCAATGGCTTCGTCTAAGTCGTGGGTAATAAATAGCACCGCTTTTCTGCGCGATTGCCAAAGCGCCAACACTTCGTTTTCCATGAGCTGGCGGGTTTGGATGTCCAGGGCCGAAAAGGGCTCGTCCATCAAGATGATGTCCGGGTCCATGACCAAGGTTTGCGCCAGGCTGGCGCGCTTGCGCATACCGCCGCTCAATTGGTGGGGATAGCGGTCACCAAAACTACCCAGCCCCACGCGGCGCAGCCAGTCATCGGCCTGGGCTTGCGCCTGCGCCATCGGCAGCCCACGAAATTGCAAACCCGCTAGCACGTTATCGCGGGCGCTGCGCCAGGGCATCAGGCTGTCGGTCTGAAACATATAACCGGCGCGCCGATTTAAACCTTCCAAAACCTCGCCAAACACGCGCACCTCGCCCTGGCTGGGCTGCAGCAATCCTGCGGCCACGTTGAGCAAAGTGCTCTTGCCGCAGCCAGTGGGGCCGACCACGCTGACAAATTCGCCATCGCCCACCGTGAGCGACACGTCTTGCACAGCGGTGTAACGCTGACCCGGCGCGTCTTTGCTGACGAAGGTACAGGCGACCGAGCGCAGTTCGATGGCAGCAGCCACGGGGCTTAACCTTTGGGGTATTTGGCGTTGGCCTTGCGCACAAAGTCGTTGGTATAGACCAGGCTCAAGTCCAGCTTGGTAGCGGCCAATTTTTCATCGACACTGGCCAAAGCACGAAAGGCTGTTTCAGGCGCTTTGGCAGGGAACATGCCGTCATGCGATAAAGCTTTTTGGGCCGATAAAAAGGCTTCCAAATAGACGGCGCGATCGCCTAGAAAATAGCTTTCAGGGACTACTTTGACGATATCGCTGGGCCCGGCCTGTTGTATCCACTTGTCCGCCCGCACGATGGCATTGGCCAGCGCTTGGGTGGTGTTGGGGTACTTGTCAATAAAGGCTTGCGGGCAGTACAGGCAACCGCCGGGCATGGGGCCGCCGAAGATTTTTTCTGCCTCGACCAGGTTACGGGTATCGGTGATGATTTTCATATCGCCCGAGCGGGTGAGCAAGGTCGATACCGGGTCCAGGTTGCTCATGGCATCGACCTGACCGGCGCGCATCGCAGCCACCGCGCCATTGCCTGCGCCGACACCGACGATGCTGACGTCGCTGGGCTTGAGACCGGCTTTGGCCAACACAAAATTCACCACCACATTGGTCGAGCTACCTGGCGCAGTTACGCCGATTTTTTTGCCCTTCAGATCAGCCACCGATTTGTAATTGGGCATGGTCTTAGGGTTGTAGCCCAGGGTGATTTGTGGCGCGGCGCCCTGCACCACAAAGGCGCGCATGGGCTGGCCTTTGTAATGCATGTTGACCGTGTGCTCAAACGCGCCGGACACCACATCCGCACTGCCACCCACCACCGCCTGCAAAGCCCGCGCACCGCCGGAAAAATCCACAATCGTGACGTCCAGACCCTCGGCCTTGAAATAGCCCAGCTGCTCGGCAATCGTCAGCGGCAGGTAGTAAAACAAATTTTTGCCGCCTACGGCAATACTGAGTTGCGGCTTTTCCAGCGCCTGGCTCCAAGCCAGAGAAGGGAAAACGGCGCTGGCCACACTGGTGGCGAGAATCTGGCGTCTTTGCATGGTTTTGTCTCCTGTGTTGATCAGCAGGGCCTGGTTCGCCCTCTTGCTGTAAGTCAAGATAGTAACTGCCAATGGCGCGGCGGCGTGTTTTGACTTGCCTGACGGCGATACCGGCTGCGCCGGAGTCGCGGTGTAATCAGCGTAATCCAAGGGTTCTAAGACAATCGCTAAATTCATTATTTTCGTGATATTCAGTTAGACTTCCCCAGGTAAACCGACGAGCTCTTCAAAGGAACCCATGCGCCTGCCGAACCTGCTAATAATTGAGGGGTTTTTTGCGCGTAGCCGCCCTCTGCTAGCGGCCTTGGGAATGTCACTCTTTTTTGCCAGCGCTGCGCCTGCGCAAACCACCAAAAAGAACCCTTTGCCGGTGGCACCCAATGTGGTGAACCCCTACACCTGCTCGATTGCGGAATTTCGCACCATGGCACTGACCACCCATGACCCGCAGGAGCGTGGCGACTTGGCGGCGCAATGGCTTAAGGCCAATGGTCCTTCCTGCTCCATTTCCCAGGTGCTGTTGCTGAGCAGCAACCGACCGCAATGGCTGGGCTCGGCCAATACGGTCCGGATTGCCGGCGTGTTTGACCAGATTATTGAAAACAAGCTAAAAAATGACCCGCTGGCGCTGAAATACCTCTATGGATCGGAAGGCACGACGTCGGCTGGTGGCGGCAGTAAAAAAGGCGCGGAGGAAACCAGCGCGGGCGGCGCACCGGCAGCTCCGGCGGCTGGGGCTGCGCCACCACCGGGAACAGTCACCCTGGCCGTGGGTAGCGGCGCTGCTGCCGCACCGGTGGGTGGCGCACCGGCACCGGCGGCGCCCAGCATCAATATTTCTTTGGGTGCCAGCAGCCCGCAGCCTGAAGACCTGAGCCGCAAACTGCCTTTGGATTCCGAGGCCAAGCCGGTGTTCCCGCCAGAGCGCGGCAAACAAATGAAAAACTATTTCGGCAAGTTGCGCACCGAGATGATCCGCAACTACTTTATGGAAAACAGCTCGCCGGGCAATTGCCCTGAGGGGCTGAGTTTCAGTAAATCGGCCGGCTGCGAGAGCAAGAACCCAGTGGCCTGGAAGTTTGGCGAAGCTTTACCCTCCAGCGCCAAGACTTTCCCGATCCCAGAGCCGCTACTCGGTAAGCTGAGTTTTTATCCGGGCTACCAGTTTGTGCGCTTGGGCATTGACGTGCTCGCGCTGGAAAAAGATTCGGGCAAAGTAGCCGATGCAGTGCTCAATTTGGGCAAAACCAACTAAGGGCCGACCAGGGCCGCACAACACAAGGAGTCAGGTATGCCGATATCTAATGTCAACACCTCCAACTACGTGCCCCGGCAACCGCAGCAAACGCGCGCGGACACCATGGACAAGCTCGAAACCAAAGCGCGCAACGAGCCGCCACCCAAAGTCGTGGAAGCCAGGGCCGTAGAGCGGCAACAGGAATCGCAGCCGGTTAAGGCCAAAGGCCAGCACGTAGACCGCCGCGCCTAAGAGCGAACGCAGCCAACTTCTCTATCCCGAACTAGGGTGCCAAGCCCGCCTGCGCGCGCGAGGGCGGCGCCGCTTCACCGAAAAGCAAAACCAAGTCGGCCTGCGCCACCAACTGGCGCTCCAAATCCAGATGCTCGGTGATATGGCTTAAATGCGCTTTCATCAGTTGCTTGGCCTGCGAACCATCTTTAGCCGAGAGGGCATCAACGATGGACATATGATCGTCATCACGGCAATTGGTAAAACCGGGGTCCCCATACATGCCGATGATGAGCGAGCTGCGAGTCACCAGGTCTTTGACGATGCGTAACATCACCGAGTTATCGGCCACCTGCGCCAGCGCCACATGGAACTGGCCGGAAAGCCGGATCGCCTCGCGCCGGTTACCAGCCTTGTGGGCCTGCGTCTCATTGCGCAGCAACGCCTGCAAGATCTTGACGTCGGCGCGCTTGACCCGCTCGGCAGCTAGGCGGGCCAAGGAGGGTTCGATGGCCAGGCGGGCCTCGAAAATCTCGCGCGCTTGCTGGGCGCTGGGCTGCGCCACATAGGCGCCGCGGTTAGGTTGCAAGTCCACCACTTCGCGGCTGGCAAGCAATAAAAGACAGCGCCTTATCCGCATGCGGCCTACACCAAAAGCGGTACATAAACTGGCTTCAGACAGCTTAGCGCCAGGCGCCAGGCGCTGGTCGATCACCGCCTCGTAAATGCGTTCTACGATGCGGGCTTCCTGCGCATCTTCAGGGCTCAACGAATGGGGCATAGTTACTCTAACCCTATGTTTTATATAGTTAAATTATGCAGTTTAGCCAAGCTAAGGAATCGCTCTCGCCGCGCAAAATTCCACAAAAATAGCAGGCAGTCTATGTTTTCAAGACCTATGTTTGCGCCGCAATAATCTCTTTCCTTGCCATCTTACAGGGGCTCTTACAAGCCCTTAAAAAAACCTTAAATTATGTTGACAAGATTGTTAACACGATAGAAGATATGGTTACCAAGCTGATAGGCCGTAACGACTGCCAGGTTTGGAAAATTCCTTTCCTCTTCCATCCCCAGCCAAGGAGTCTTGTTCATGAAAAAGCGTAATTTTCTAGCGATCAGCCTGTTATCCGCCACGATTGCAGCGGCCTTTAGTAGCGCAGCGTTTGCTGCCAATCCGGTACTGAAAATCGGTTTTGTCGGCGTTACCTCTGGCCCAGCTGCCAGCTGGGGTATCTCCAACCAGCGCTCAATGGAAACCCGTGCTGACTGGATCAATGAGACCGGTGGCGTGAAAATCGGCGGCACCACCTACACCGTTCAAATCGTTGCCTTTGACGACCAAAAAGACCCCAAGCGCGCTATCGCTGGTATGGAAAAAATGGCCCAAGAGGGCATTCACTATGTGGTCGGCCCCAACGTGGATGACGGCGCTGCGGCGGTGCGCCCAGTAGCCGAGAGCCGCGGCATCATGTACTTCCCCTATGCTTTCCCCAAAGAGCTGTACACCAAGCCCGCCAGCAACGCGATTTTGGGCATGGTGGCCAATTACCAATCCGGCCCCGCCATCTACAAGCACCTGATGAAGGAAAAAGGCATCAAGAAGGTCGCTTTCGTGGCAGCCAATGAGTCCGACCCCTTGAGCCAGCGTGACAGCGGCGCGGCAGCGGCAAAAGCTATGGGCTTGCAAGTGGTCTCGGCCAACGTGACTTACCAGGTTGACACCAAAGACTTTATGCCAGTGCTGCTGCCGGTGCTCAAGACCAACCCGGACCTGCTGGTCTTGTCGGGTGTGGCGCCTGCACAAGCACCGCAGCTGATCCGCTCAGCGCGTGAGCAAGGCTATAAAGGCCTCATCTCCACCGAAACCGCCCAGGACGCCAATGTCCTGAAAGAAGGCGCTGGCAAATTGGCGGATGGCTTTATTTCGGTGGGCGGTGCTTCCACCCCCCAACTGGCCTCGGACAAGATGCGCGAATTCGTCGCCCGCTACACCAAAAAATTCGGTGAGTACAACGACGAGTCCAATACCAAAGTTTATGCCCTGGAATACATCCTGGAAACCCTCAAAGCCAACCCTAAAGGCCTGACTGACGTGAAAGAATTTCAGAAAACGATGGATTCCTTCTCGGCTCCCAACCCCTATATGGTGGGGGACGCCAAGCTCAGATACGTGGGCGGTACATCCTTTGGTCAAAAGCGTCAAGTCTCGGTGCCTTTGGTGGTCAATGTGTACAAGGATGGTAAGTTTGAGACCATGTTCGTAGCCAGCGTTGACTAACTGTTAGTCCGCTTATTGAGCGGCAAGCGCGGCAACGGCTGCGCTTGCCACTTTTTTGGCTCTCTTGCAAGGCATGCATGGAACAAGTTGTTGTAAACGGTCTGTACCTGGGCGCGCAATATGCGCTTATCGCACTGGGGCTGACCCTGATTTTTTCGTTGATGAACGTGCTGAACTTCGCACACGGACAGATGTATGTCTTGGGTGGCTTTGTCACTTACACCGTGGTTGCCCAATTTGGCCTGCCCTTTATCGTGGGTCTGCTGGCCTCAGGCATTGCCTTGGCTGCCCTAGGTGCGCTGGCGGAAAAATTTTTGTTCCGCCCAGTGATTCGCAATTCCAAACGCGAAGAAAGCACCATGCTGCTAGCAGCGGGTATCGCATTTTTCCTGGACGCCGTCATTCTTTTGTGCTTTGGCGAAAAACAACGCGGCTTGCCCAAAATTGTCGATGGCGTTTTCAACTGGGATTTCATTGTGGTCATGCCCTATGACCGCATCCTGGTCGGCCTGCTGGCTATTGCCATGGTGGCCGTCTTTATTTTGTTCATGCAACATTCCAAAACCGGTCGCGCCATGCGCGCGCTCGCCCAGGACAAGATTGCGGCGCGCTTGATGGGCGTGGATGTAGACCGTTACTCCATGATCGGGTTCGCGCTAGGGGCCATGCTCGCAGGTATCGTCGGCGGCTTGCTGGTGACGATTACCGGCATCAACCTGGGCATGGGCGGGCCTACGTCCATTAATGCTTTCATGATGATCATGATCGGCGGTGCCGGCGTGATATCCGGCGCAATTTTGGGTGGATTCATTCTGGGCATGATGGAAAGCGTGGGCCTGACGCTGCTGGCCTCCTCCGGCGAAATTACCTACCTGGTAATTTTTGCTTCGCTAATGGTGTTCCTGGCGGTGCGTCCGCAAGGTCTGATGGGTAAGCCCTGGGGTTGATATGAGCAACAAGCAACGCTGGGCCGCAGTCGCCCTGTTTTTACTGGTGGTGTTCATCATCGTGCCCGCCACCATCACCGCCTCCGGGCGTGTCGATTTGTACTACACCCTAACGTCCGTAGCCCTTTTGTCGATTGCCTCGGCGGGTGTGTGGCTGACTTTTTATATAGGCCGTATCAATATCGGCCAAGGCGCCTACGCCCTGGTGGGTGCGTATGTCTCGGCCTTATTGATCACTAAAGGCGACATCAGCTTTTGGTGGACGCTGCCACTTGCTGGCGCCTTTTGCGCGCTGCTGGCGGTATTGATCGGGCTGCCCATTTTGCGCTTGCGCGGTGTGTATTTCGCCATGGTGACGCTGGTGCTCACCGAGGTCAGCCGCCTGACCGCGCTGGCCATCCCTTTTACCAACGGTGCCAAAGGCATCACCTCCATTAGGCTACCGGCTGAGCTCAATATCTTGGGTCTGACCATCATCCCAGACTTCAATACGCTGACCAATCCCAAACTGGCTTTTTATTTAATGGCCACGATGATGATGGTGCTGGCCTATGCGGTGCTGTGGCGCATCGTCAATTCGCGTCTCGGGCATTTGTGCCGGTCCTTGCAGCAAAACGAGGAGCTAGCTTCATCCATCGGCGTCAATATCGCCTGGTTGCGCGTATTGGCTTATGGGATTTCGTCCTTCTTTGGTGGCATTGCCGGGGCGAGTTTTGTGGCTATCTCGCAGTCACTCTATCCCTCGTCCTTCCAAATTACCGATAGCGTGAATTTCATGCTCAATTGCTTTTTAGGTGGCCTGGGATTTGTGTTCGGCCCCATGCTGGGCACGCTGCTACTTTACTTCGGCTGGGACTTGCTGTTTGCCACCGGGCGCTTCCAATTGTTAATTTACTCTTCGCTCATGATCGCGCTCATGCTCTGGCTACCCAATGGCGTGCTCAGCCTGATGGACCGCAAAGGAGCACGCGCATGAGTGTGATCCTAGAAGTCAAAGGTGCTACCAAACGCTACGGTGGCCTGGTGGCGGTGAACAATGTCAGTTTCACGGTTAATGAAGGCGAAATTTTGTCCGTCATCGGACCCAACGGCGCGGGCAAGTCCACGCTGTTTAAGCTAATCGCCTCCTTTGTGCAAACCAGCGCCGGCGAAGTGCTGCTGCGCGGCGAGCGCATCAGTGATTTGGCGCCGCACACAGTGGCGCGAAAAGGCGTGGTGCGCACCTTCCAGGAAACGACGATTTTCAAGTCGATGACCGTGCGGGAAAACATCATCGTGGCGCACCATCTGCGCTCGCGTGCCAGCTTGCTCGGTTTCTTTTTGGGTACCCGCCTGGCCCAAGCCGATGAGGCCTTGTTTGCCACATCGGCCGATGACATCATCGATTTTTTGGGCCTACAAAGCATCCGTGATGAATTGGCCTCCAACCTGCCGCAAGGGCATTTGCGGGCCCTGGGATTGGCCATTGGCCTGGCGACGCAGCCCACCGTGCTGCTGCTAGACGAGCCCTTCGCCGGCATGAACCATGACGAGACCATGCACATGGTGACCTTGGTACGCCGTTTGCGCGATGAGCGCGGCGTCACTGTGCTGCTAGTCGAACACGACATGCCAGCGGTGATGAAAATTTCCGACCGCATCGTCGTGCTGAATTTTGGCGAAAAAATCGCCGAAGGCACGCCCAGCGAGATTCAAAACAACCCCAAAGTCATCGAAGCCTATTTGGGCGCCGAAGACGCTGCCATCGGGATGTAGGCCATGACAGCGATGCTCACTTTCGACAAGGTCGAACTTTATTACGACCAAATTTATGCGCTCAAGGGCGTATCCATCACACTGCACGAGGGCGAAACAGTCGCCCTCATCGGCGCCAACGGCGCAGGCAAGTCTTCCATCCTGCGCGCTATCACCGGCCTTGCGCCCTTGCACTCCGGGCAAATTCATTTCATGGGTGAGCGCCTGGACGGAACGCCCACTGCAGAGATTGTCAAAAAAGGTATTTCCATGGTGCCTGAAGGCCGCCGTGTGTTCCCCTTTATGTCGGTGAAAGACAACCTGCTGATGGGCGCGTTCATCCGCCACGACAAAGCCGGTATTGCGCGTAGCCTGGATAGCGTACTGGAACGTTTTCCGCGCTTGCGCGAACGCTTTTCACAGCAAGCGGGCACCTTGTCTGGCGGCGAACAGCAAATGATGGTGATTGGCCGCGCCCTGATGGCCAAGCCGCGCATGCTGCTGCTGGACGAACCGAGCCTGGGAATTGCGCCCAAGCTTGTGCAAGACATTGCCCGTGCCATTGTGGCGATCTCGCGCGACGAGAAAGTCAGTGTGCTGCTGGTGGAGCAAAACAGCCGTATGGCTTTGTCCATTTCGCAGCGGGCTTATGCCTTGTCCACCGGCACCGTGGTAGTCCAGGGCGAATCACGCGCCTTGATGACCGACGAACGTATCAAAGCCGCCTACCTTGGCGGAGAACTCTGAAGCTCTATGCGCATACTGCTTGTCAACCCCAACACCACCGCCGGTATGACGGCCAATATCGCCGCCGCCGCGCGCCGCGTGGCAGCGCCCGGTACTGAGATTGTGGCGCTCACCTCCACCCAAGGCCCGGCCTCTATCGAAGGGTATTACGACGAGGCCATGAGCCTGGCAGGCTTGCTGCAAGCCGTGCGCGAGGCAGAGCACTACGACGCCGTCATCATTGCCTGCTTTGACGACACCGGCCTGGACGCGCTGCGCTGCCTGACCGACAAGCCGGTAGTCGGTATCGGCGAAGCGGGCTACCGCATGGCGGCCATGTTGTGCAACAAATTTTCGGTGGTTACCACCTTGGCTCGCTCCGTGCCGGCGCTGGAGCACAACCTCATGCGCTACGGTATGGACCGGCAATGCCAGCGCGTGCGCTCATCGGAAGTAGCCGTGCTAGAACTCGAACATGCCAATGCGGCCGCTTACCAAAAAATAGAAGCCGAAATCGGCCGCGCCATCACCGAGGACCGAGCCGAAGCGATTGTGCTCGGCTGCGCGGGCATGGCTGATCTGGCCGGGGCCATGTCTAAGCGCTTTGGCATACCGGTCCTGGACGGTCTGGCCTGCGCCGTCGGCTTGTGCGAGAGCATGGTGCGTCTGGGCCTGCGCACCTCGCGCGTGGGCGGCTATGCGCCACCACCGCCATCCAAACGCAGCTGAGCACTTTTGCCGCGGACCGCGTTCTGTCCCGCCCATCCCCATCGCCATGACCGGTGCAAGACCGAGTCGCCAAGGCGAAAACCAAGGGTTTACCTTGATGCCTAGCGCCCTAAGGGTTTCTTATGATGTGGTTGGCGGTAAGCCGCGTGCGGCGGCCGCCGAAATGGGTTTGTGCTTTTTGCATAAACCCGACCTCAACCCTCTGGAGACTTCACCTTGGACAATTTCGAAAGCACTACCGAATCGGGCATCATCCTGGATCGCCGTCAAATCCTCACAGGCGCTGCGGCAATAGGCCTGTCCTCCACCTTTGTCGCCATGCCGGCCATGGCCCAAGGCGCGCCTAAAAAAGGCGGCACGCTGCGCATGGGTATGGAAGGTGGCTCGCCCTCAGACAGCTTGGATCCCCTGACCTACGCGGACTCGATCCCGATCACCCTCAGCATGATGTTGTTTAACGGCCTGGTAGAAGTTGCTGACAACGGCGACGCCACCGGTGAATTGCTGGAAAGCTGGGAAGCCAAGCCAGGCGCTGCGGAATGGATTTTCAATGTCCGCAAAGGCATTACCTTTACCTCGGGCAAAACGCTGGATGCCGACGACATTATTTACTCGCTCAATCTGCATCGCGGCGAAACCAAATCACCTGCCAAAGCCCTACTAGCGGACATCAAGGACATCAAAAAACTGTCCTCGCATCAAATCCAAATAAGCATGAACAAAGGCAATGTGGACTTGCCTTTCAACCTGGCCGATTACCACCTAATGGTGCTGCCCAACGGCTTTAAAGACTTCAGCAAGCCTGACGGTACCGGCGCCTTCATTTTGGAAGAGTTCCAACCCGGTGTGCGCGCTACCTTCAAGCGTAAGCCTGGCAACTACTGGAAGCCCAACCGTGGCAACTTTGACCGTATTGAGCTGATTTACATCCAAGATGCCAACCAGCGCACCACCGCGCTGCAAACCGGCACGGTAGACGTGATCAACCGCGTCAACCCCAAGACCGCCGCACTGCTGGCCAAGAACGCAGCCCTTAAAGTGGCGCGTACCCCGGGCATGGGCAACCGCTTCTGCTTTGTGGCGCACAGTGACAAATCACCGTTTAACAACAACGATGTCATGATGGCACTCAAGCACGGCATCGACCGCCAAAAGATTGTGGATAACGTCTATAGCGGCTTTGCCTCCATCGGTAACGACAATTGCATCGGACCGAAGATGAAGTTCTACAACCCCAACCAGACCATGAACCGGTTTGACATTGACAAGGCCAAGTTCCACTACAAAAAATCGGGCCACAGCGGCGCGATTGAGTTGCAGGTGTCCGAAGGTGCCTTCTCCGGTGCCACCGACGCAGGCCAGATCTTCCAAGAGTCGCTGTCCAAGGCAGGTATCAATATGGACCTCAAGCGCGTCTCGGGCGACGGCTACTGGGACAACGTATGGCTCAAGCAGCCTTTTTGCGCGGTGTACTGGGGCAACCGTCCCACCATCGACAACCAGTTCACTTCGACCTTTTACGGTGGCAAGAGCAATCCCTGGAACGACAGCCACTTTGAAAACGCCGAATTCAGCAAGGCGCTGGAAGCGGCCCGCGTCGAACTGGATGCGAAAAAGCGCCAAGAGCTGTACTCACGCTGCCAGGAACTGGTCTCGCAAAACTCCGGCATGATCAACTACGCCGTGCAGGACTACCTGGACGCACACACCACCAAGCTGCAAGGCCTGACGCCTTCGGGCCGTTTTGACTTGGGTGATGGCCGTCTGGCAGAAAAAGGCTGGTTCGCCTAATTGGGCCATGCAAACCGTGCGAGGGCTGCTGCAAGGCAGCGCTTCGCACCGGTTTGTGTTGAGCGGCGCATGCGCCGCTCAACACAAGCTGTACCGCCACGACCATGTAGTACAGTGCGGTGATGGGGTTTCAATTCGAATCGGACACTATTGAAACCACACTGCCAGTGCGTCTGCGCCTGATCGGTGTACTCATCCTGCTCGGGGTAGGCTGGGGCAGCACCCAGGCACTGGGCAAAATGGCGGTGTCTTCCGGCTACCAGCACTTTGGTCTTATTTTTTGGCAGGCGACGATTGGCGTTGTCGTATTGGGCGCGCTCAATCTCGTGCGGCGCGGGGACTTTACTTTGAGGCGCGCCGGGCTACGCTTTGCGCTCATCATTGCCTGCATTGGCACCCTGATACCCAACTCCACGTTTTACATCTCGGTGGCGCATTTGCCTAGCGGGGTGATGTCCATCCTGATCTCTACTATCCCCATGCTCTCACTGCCCATGGCATTGGCTTTGGGCATGGACCGCTTGCATCCGCTGCGCTTGCTGGGGCTGTTATGCGGCTTTATCGGCGTGGCGCTGATCGCCATTCCGCAAACCAGTTTACCCACGCCCGAGATGGCCGCCTGGTTACCGCTGGCCATGGTGGGCCCGGTGTTTTATGCCCTGGAAGGTAATTACGTGGCCAAGTGGGGCATGGGCGGTTTGGATGCGGTACAAGCCATGTTTTGGGCCTCCTTGCTGGCGGCCTTACTGGCCTTGCCCTTGGCACTTGGCATGGGCCAGTGGATCGATCCGCGACCGCCTTATGGCCAGCCCGAACTGGCGCTACTGGCCTCGTCGGCAATCCATGCGTTGATGTATGCCGCTTACGTGTGGTTGGCCGCCAAAGCCGGCGCAGTCTTTGCCACGCAGACCAGCTATGTGGTCACGCTCTCTGGCGTGCTGTGGGCCATGCTACTGCTCGACGAGCAATTTAGCGCCTGGGTCTGGGCGGCCATGGCGGTGATGCTAGTGGGGCTATTCCTGGTGCAACCGCACCAACGATCCGTAGAGACTGTTACAGCCAGTTAAACCCCGAAGTCTTAGGCTTGGAGTCCACCGCTGGCCAGTTGCACCAAGGCCTCAGCAATAGCCGCAAAACTGGCAGCGGCACGGCGCGACATGTGGCGAGCGCGCAAATAGCCGTGTACCAGCTGCGCTTCGTTGCGGTAACGCGCGGCCACGCCATCGGCCTGCAGGCGTTCCACATAGATCCGCCCATCGTCATGCAAGGGATCTATATCCGCCGTCACCACAAAAGCAGGTGGCAGCCCGCAAAAATCAGCCGCCTTGAGCGGCATCAATTCCGGGTCGCAAGCGCTATCGCGGTCCATGCCGCCCGTGCGCAAACCAAAGTACATAGCCGACTCGGCAGTGGTCAGCATGGGCGCATTGGCATTGCTGACATAGGAGCCGATGGACATATCGCCGCCCAGCCCCGGATAAATCAGCAATTGACCGACGGGCATATTGCCGCCCTGCGCACGCTGGCGCAAGCACAATGCCGCTGCCAAATTTCCGCCGGCACTATCTCCACCCACGATGACGCGCGCGCCCTGCGCTTGCAGATGGGCAAACGCAGCCTGCACATCGTCCAACTGCGCCGGGTGCGGGTGCTCGGGCGCTAGCCGGTAGGCGATCGCCAGCACATCGATACCCGTAGCCGCGCACCAGCCACTGCACGCATCGGCATGGCTTTCCAAGCCTCCTAGCAAAAAGCCGCCACCATGCAAATACAAAAGCACCGTACCCGCATGCGCTTGGCTGGCATGGCGGTAAATCCGCGCAGCTATGGTGCGTTGCGGCCCCTGGGCGGCAATCAGGAAGTCCGTAGTCGACACCTGCGCAGGCATAGGGCCGCGCATTTCGGCCGCGTACCGGTTGTACCAAGTGCGGTTTTCATCGGCGCTAAAGGTATAAGCCTCCGCCGGATAGAAGGCATTGGTGCGGGCGATATAGGCCAGCACCTCCGGGTCGGTGGGCATGGGGTGGGGTGCTGAAGGAGCAGTGGTCATGGCAGGCGCCTTGAAATGATTGCGGCGCACCTTAGCATGCGGCGATGTGTGTCCTGCGCTACGGACCACCATAGGCCTCCAAATTCGCCTCAAACACTAGACGCCGTTGCGCCAAGCCTGCTAGGCTTGCGTCCATGAGCCCGACCGCCACTACCCATCGCACACCGCCCTACGTCCCGCAAATCCGCCTCTACCAGGAATGGCTGCAAAGCA
>Ga0187844_10001499_pt1 | contig 17720 bp, 17 predicted proteins | sample SpaLakP09_SKY_50_FD_134517 | JGI IMG/M metagenome (GOLD analysis project Ga0187844, IMG submission 134517) | Oligotrophic lake water microbial communities from Sparkling Lake, Wisconsin, USA - SP09_SKY_50 | ecosystem: Environmental > Aquatic > Freshwater > Lake | place: USA: Sparkling Lake...
AGAGAATAGGCAATTACACAGTTTATTGCACATCAAAGTTTTATGGCTTGCAACCCGCATAAAACAAGCATAGTTTGAAGAAACTGTTTTCTGTTAATCCGTAGGTCCCTGGTTCGAGCCCAGGTCGAGGAGCCAAAAAACCCAATGAAATCAATGCTTTCAAGCATTTTCATCGAGTCGAAAAACACTCTAAGTATCTAAGTCTTAAGTTAGATACTTTAAACGTCTTCAAAGAACCCGCAAACTTGTAAAAGTTGTGCGGTTTTTTTCTTTTGAACGCATTAGTTTTGCCTTACTTTTGGGCTAACCCAACACTGACACTTGACCATCCCTCCCAGCCAGTTACCCTCCTCCTGAAAGTCATCAATCACTGGAGAAACATCATGAAACGAGTTGCCGCATACATCAGGGTCAGCACAGACAAGCAATCAACCGACTCCCAGTTAGTAGCAATCAAGAACGCAATTCAGCGTTCAGGCGATGTGCTTGTGCAGGTTTATGAACCCTCCTTTAATCAAGTATCCCTATTTGTCTCGCACACGCTGAAGTCGAACAATCAATCTAATCATTCCGGACGAATGTTACCTTCACGTATGATTTTGCCCATCCGATCAAATTGAATCTGGATAAAGCTTACAGCTTCCGCATTACCTCCCAAAAATAATTCTCCACCAACTTTGGCAATTTGGTCTTTGAAATCCGGTGCATCAAGGGCTTTTTTCAAGGCATCAGATAACTTGGCAGTAATCGCCGGCGGAACACCAGTAGGCACAAACATGCCATTCCATTCGAAGGTCTCCGAATTTGCGACACCTGCCTCGGCAAGCGTAGGCACATCGGGCAGTTGAGCTGATCGACTTGAAGACATTATGGCCAGCGGACGCAGTTTGCCCGCCTTGATGTTGGTCAGCGAGGAACCAATGTTGGCTGCGAACACAGGAACATGGCCACCCATCACATCTGCCATTGCAGGGCTGCCGCCTTTGTAGGGAATATGCACCATTTGAACCTTTGCCCTTTGGAGAATCTGCTCTATGGCCAAATGTTGCGCGCCACCGGTGCCTGCTGAGGCATAAGAAATGCTACCGGGGGCCGATCGGGCCATCTGCAGTAGTTCAGTTACTGACTTCGCTGAGTAACTTGGCGTCACCACCAAAACAATCGGAAATATGGCGAGGATTCCGATCGGGGTGAAGGCCTTTGGCGCGTCATATGGAAGTTTGGGGAACAGTGTTGGGTTGATAGCGTATCCGCCCCCATCAAGCATCAGCGTGTAGCCATCTGGTTTACTGCGGGCAACGAAAGCGGCCCCGATCTGGCCGCCGCTACCACCACGATTTTCTACGACAACAGGCTGACCCAAAGCTGCAGACATCTTGGGCGCGAGCAACCTGCCAAGCATGTCAGCAGCACCGCCCGCAGGATAATTTACAACAAGGGTTATCGGTTTGCTGGGCCAAACCTCTTGTGCAAGAGCATTCAGTGGCGAAATACAAAGTGCAATAATTGCTAAGGAAGTCATTTTAATAAAATTAAACATGAGTCAATCTCGAGTTAGAGTTAGATGAAGTCCTTCAGAAACTTGCGCCAGTCCTGCAACTGCGACTTGAGGAACAGGTCAAGTTCCTGAGGATGCTATTCCGGCGGCCAGTAGGTTGAGACGTTTCATGGGCCATCCCCCTTGAGTAGTAAGTCTGAAAATCAGATTTTGCTAAAAAACATAATTATTTCGAACTCAGTATCAACGTAAATTTAACTGATACCCACGGGAAAAACCCTTGATTTGTAATGAGGTAAACCCAAGTAACTTGCTGTACCATGACATTTGAAGACTCATCCAGAAGAAAGGTTTAGTAACAGAATAATTTGCTAAATGTTGGCAAGTTACTTGGCATTTCTTATAAAAAAACTACCAATACATCCCATACTGCAAGTGCCATGACCTATTTACAAACAGACAAAATGATTGCCCGAAAAGAAAACCATATCGGGTGGTTGACATTTAACAACCCGGCGCGGCTCAATGCGGTATCGCTGGAAATGTGGGAAGGGTTGGCTTGCATTGCTGAAGACTTTGCCAGTGATACCAACATCCGAGTGGTCATCGTGAATGGTGCCGGAGAAAAGTCCTTTGTTTCGGGGGCGGATATTTCCGAATTTGCAAATCAACGCGACTCTGCACAGGCCACCTTGAAATACGATGCAATTTCTGCAAAAGGGATGTTGGCTTTAAAAAACATGAAGAAGCCGACCATCGCCATGATCAATGGGTATTGCATTGGGGGCGGTGTTGCCGTAGCTTTGAACTGCGACATTCGAATAGCAAGTGAAAATTCTAAGTTTGCTGTACCTGCCGCCAAATTAGGTTTGGGATATGAATACGAGGGCATTCGCAAACTGGTTGACATTGTCGGCCCCTCATTCGCACAAGAAATTTTCTTCACGGCACGTCAATTCACCTCTCAAGAAGCTTTGACCATGGGCTTGATCAATCGCATGGTTCCTGATGATTCATTAGAACAATATGTTCAGCAATACGCCAACATGATTGCGGGAAATGCGCCCATGACGGTCGCCTCCATCAAAACCATTGTGGGCGAAATCGTCAAAGACGAAACTCAACGTGACATGGCATTGTGCGATCGGGTGTTTGCGGCATGCTTCGAAAGTGAAGATTTTAAAGAGGGAAGAACCGCCTTCATGGCCAAACGCAAGCCTGTTTTCAAAGGTCGTTGAAGCCAAATTGAAATTCGTTGATTGAAAAGAGACTCCTATGACACTCCCCTTGTCTGGCATTCGTGTTTTGGATTTGACCAACGTATTGGCGGGCCCCTATTGCAGCATGGTCTTGGGGGATATGGGTGCGGAAGTCATCAAAATTGAAAATGCAGACAAGGGTGATATATCTCGCAGTTTTGAACCACAAGTTAATGCTGAGTCTTATTGCTTTGCGGTGCTTAATCGAAACAAAAAAAGCGTTGCCTTGAATTTGAAAGACCCTGATGGATTGAAAATCGCCCTGATGTTGGCTTCAAAAGCCGACATCGTGTTAGAAAATTTCAGGCCTGGCGTGGTCCAGCGAATGGGTTTAGGTTATGCGTCTGTGAAAGAACTCAACCCCGGCGTCATTTACGCCTCGATGTCTGGGTTTGGTCAAACTGGGCCCTATGGCAACAAAGGCGGTTTTGACATCATCGCTCAAGGGATGTCTGGCATCATGATGATGACCGGTGAACCCGGGGGACGCCCTGCCAAAGTGGGCATCGCCATGAACGACATCGCAAGCGGTGTGACCGCACTTTCGGGTATTTTGGGTGCATTCATTGGCAAATTAAGATTCGGTGAAGGTCAATACATTGAAACATCTTTGCTCGAAGCAGGACTGGCTTGGACGCCATGGGAATTCGGAGCATATTTCGGTTCAGGTGAAATCCCCACGGCCACCGGAACGCGGCACAGGCGCTCTGCCCCGTATCAAGCCTATCGATGCGCTGATGGTCATGTGACGGTAGGAGCCGGTTCACAAAAATTATGGATAGATTTTTGTAACCATGTGATTGACCAACCCGATTGGCCTTCTAACCCAATGTATTTGACAACTGCATTGAGAGTACAAAATGCAGATTTTTTAGAGCATGAAATTGAAGTGATTTTGATGCGTCAATCCTCTGCGCATTGGGTAGAAAAAATGGATCTGGCAGGCGTACCTGGTGGACCCGTTTTTGGTTATGAAAAAATATTGTGCGACCCGCACATTAAGGCTCGCATGATGGTGCATGACATAGAGCACCCAATCATTGGCGCAATGAAGACCCTGGGCTTGCCCATCAAATCAAGCGGTGAGCTCAACAGCATTCGGATGCCCGCGCCATGGTTAGGTCAACACTCGACTGAAGTCTTGCTTCAACTGGAATATTCAAATGACCAAATTCAAGCACTGTTTGCCCAAGGAACTGTTTTTGACCAGTACCCTGACAAGCAAAGCCGCTGAATCAAACTGGCAGCGAGGTAGCGCCCTTTTAACGGTCATTGCGCCAAAAATCCACCATCAACAGCTAACGTATGGCCAGTCACCATACTGGAACAAGGCGAGCATAAAAAAACAACTGCGCCCACAATGTCTTCAGGTTTGGCTAGGCGTCCCAAGGGTGTTATTCCTTTTATTTTCTCAATCAAATCGGGTTGTGCCATGAGAGACTTGATGAAATCTGTTTCCACCCAAGTTGGGGCTATGGCATTGACACGTATTTGATGCGGGGCCCACTCCACTGCCAATGCTCGCGTTAAATTAACAATGGCACCCTTGGTAGATTGATATGAGATATTAGGATACAAACCACCGCCCGACAGCCCCATGATGGAGGCAGTATTGACAATAGCGCCGCTGCCTTGCGCAATCATGAATCGCGCAGCACTTCGCGCACATAAAAATACACCCGTGAGGTTAACTTCCAAAACACGGTTCCAGTCTGCCAAGGCCAATTCAATCGATGGTTTTCTGATTGCGATGCCTGCGTTGTTGATGAGAATATCCAGTCTTTGATGTTGCTCGTAAGCTTGCTTCATGGCATGGTCGACTTGGGCCTCATCTTTGACATCGACACAGATGGCTGATGCAGACAAGCCTTCTTTCACAATTTCACTGACGACAGATTGTGCTGAAGAAAACTCATGGTCCATGACGACCACATGCGCTCCCGAGCGCGCCAAACCTATTGCAACGGCCTTGCCTATGCCATTGCCTCCTCCTGTCACAACGGCCGTTTGGCCTTGAAGGCTAAAGGCTTGCAGAGGGTTAAAGCCTGCGTTCATAGGTGCTCCTTGCCTCTGTCAAACGGCATTCATGAAATGTTGATCTTGAGATTTTCGCAACTGATACAAAGGGCTTTGCGTTTCTAACTCAACATCGTCACACAACAATAATTCCCCTTTGAGAACACGGCGACGAATCTTTAATCCAGCGCATAAATAATAGGGAATAGGATTGCCTTGTGACAAAATTTTTGCAGGATGCAAGGCATGGCTTAAGCCAGTAATAACATGCCGCTCCCCCATCTTCAGAATTTGACCTACTTCCAGATCTGTTTGAGCCATAGCGACCAAATCTACCAGAGGTCGAACCTGAGAACTGCCGGTTGAACACTGCAAACTCACAGCAGACAAAACTGACAGGGTGGCTTCTGCCCCGAGCAAATGCACAGGGTTGTGGATCAGGACATACCTATGGTCTGGGCTCGTGGGTATCCCCTTACTAGCAAAGAGTTGACCTGTTTTTTGATCGGGCGCTTCAATCACGACAAAGACACCACCCGCAAAGCTCAGTTCATCGGGCCGTCTCAGGCAATTGAACATGTCAACTCGGTTGACGCCATTGAGCAGGCCGCCATCAGCTTTGGGTCTGAAAATGGTGGGCAATTCAATGGTTTTTGCCAAGGGTGCATGCAGTGTCGGGGTATCGGGCATGAGACCCGTGTGATTGCAAACAATGCCCATCTCACACAAATCAGGAACGGTGGTAAAAGCAAAAGGGACATTCGCGCGACCTGAAAGATTTTTTTCTAAATCATGACTGGCTTGCAAATTAAAGTGTTCTTGAAAATCAGGGCATCGCGCCTGCTCGCCCCATGCTGTGATGATGCTGCTGGCAGCATCCCAAACAAAATCAGACTCGCTTGATTTGCCTGCACAAACAATTGGGAATCCCATGATTCTGGCCCATCCGATCAGACCAATCAGAAGGCTGGGCTGATCACCATCGACTGGCGAGATCACCACCCCTTTTTCTTGGGCTCTGCGCGCCAGTTCGGCGCCGACGACGACCTCAGCTTCTTTGGTGGCCATCACAACATGTCGGCCAGCATCGATGCACGCCAAGGCAGTTGAAGCGGCGCCTTGTGGATCACCGGTGGCCTCAAGCACCACAACCAATGGCATTTGGACCAGCAGTTCTGCCCGGTCAACCACAACCAATTGACCGAGTTGGCATGCTTTGAGGGCTTGCGGTAAATCATGACAGACTTGAATGTCTGAGATTGCAAACCCCACATCGATGGCTGATTGAACGGCACGATGTACGTTTTGATCGCAAACAGCAACCATTTTCAAGCTTGGCATTCGCCCAACTTGCGCCATAAAGGTCGCTCCAAATTCACCAGCACCAACCAAACCAACCCCAGCAGGTTGAAGTGATGTTGCCCCAAATTTTGAAAAAATTGTTTGAAGGTTCATGCTACATTCTTGCATACAAAATTTAATTTCTTGCAACTTAAGCCTTTTTTTAAAGTCACGAATGGCAAAACTTCGTTTAATTCCAACGCCTCAAGATGCCATGCTTGGAATCATCCATAACGAGCTGGTCCCTAAAAAAGGCGATTTGCACCTCCATGCTGTGGCGATGCTTCGAAACATGATCATTACAGGGGCGTTATCCCCTGGAGAACGTCTCAATGAGCGCGAGTTGTGTACAAGTTTGAATGCCTCCAGAACGCCGGTGCGCGAAGCGATTAAAACTTTGGCTCAAGATGGATTAATCGAAGTTTCACCTAACCGCTCACCGGTTGTCATTCCCTTGGATGCCCAACAAACAGCAGATCTGATCGTTGTTGTTTCCACGATTGAGGCGCTTGCCGGCGAACTAGCTGCATCACGCGTGACAGACGCAGAAATTGCGGAATTGGGCATCCTGCACTACACCATGCTCAGGCACAAGGCGAAAGACGATCTGCCTGACTACTTCAAAGCAAACAAAGCATTTCATCGGAAGATTTTGGAATATGCTCAGAACAGCACTTTGCTTTGGATCTGGGACTTGCTGTCTTTGCGTGTCGACAGAGCGCGGTATGCCTCCAATTTATGGCCAGAGCGATGGAGCAAAGCCATGCAAGAGCATGAGCGTATTTTAAAGTGCCTGAATGACAGAGACCCCAACGCCACGTCCCTGGCCATGTCTGAGCATGTGCAAAATGGACTGTCCATGGTCGTCAGGAGTCTCCTACAAGCCCAGCCGTCAAACCCCAAAAGCAAGAGAAAACCCTTGGCTTGACGGTCCAAAATCTTGCATGCAAAATTGATACACAACACAAGGAGCATGAAATGACCAAGGCAATCCCAAATTTACCAAAAATTTCTCGCCGCACACTATTGCAGTCAAGTGCGGCAATCAGTTACGGCTCATTTTTGATACCTGCAAGCGCGGCTGTTGAGCTCAAGCTCACCCATCCTGCAGATCTATCGCATCCCGTGCATATCGAAGCAGAAAAAATGGTTCGGCGCATTCTTGACCGCACCAACGGACAAGTCAAAATTACGATTTTCCCCAATAATGCTTTGGGCTCACCCGTCGAGACTGCGCAGCAAACTCGCCTCGGAGCGATCGACATGATCTTGATGAATCCCGCCAATATTGAATCAATCTCCAAAGCTGTAGGTGTGATCAATATTCCTTACCAGTTTGACAGCTATGAGCATGCGCATAAAACCTTGGACATTTCAGCCAAAGATTGGCTTGCACAACAGCTTGCCACCGCTGGATTCAGTTGGATTGCCAATTTTGAATGGGGATTCAGAGCCTTATCAAACAGCCGAAAGCCGGTGCGTGTGCCTGATGATGTGAAAGGCATGAAGCTGCGCGTGCCACCTGAATTGGCCATCAAATCGGCCTTTGAGGCATTGGGTGCAAATACACAGACCATTGCATTTCAGGAAGTTTACTTGGCCTTGGCCAACAAAACGGTGGACGGCCAAGACAACCCAATCGGAACAACTTTTGCCGCCAAATTTTTTGAAGTTCAAAGTCATATTGCATTGACCAAGCATATTTACAGCACCATCATGCTGACTGCCAATCAGCGCTCATGGCAAAACAAACTCAACGAATCACAAAGAAAAATTATTTCCGAAGAGGCGGCCGTGGCAGGGCAAGCTGCTCGAAAAGGGGTGCGTGAGAAAGAAGAAGAAAACATCGCCATCATGCAAAAAGCTGGTGTCGCCTTTACGCGTCCCGATGTTGCGCCGTTCAGAGACAAGATGGGCCCAGCCTACGAGATCTTGAAGAAAAGCTTAGGGGATGACACTTGGAACGCTTGGACTAAATTGGTAAATGCTGCACGCGCTTAAACACGACTGTTTAGGCGCATGTTCATTGCTTCGATTTTATTTTTAGTTGGCCTAAGCATCGTGCTCGGCTTCCCCATTGCGGGGGCGCTGGGCATGATTGCTGGCGGCATCATGGTTTACACATCAGGCGCCGACTTGCTGATGATTTTTATTCAGCGTGCCTATGCTGCAACCACATCTTTTCCGCTCTTGGCCATTCCATTTTTCATTTTGGCTGGAAACCTAATGAACGTGGGAGGTACCACAGAGAGAATATTTGAAGTCGCCAAGTTGTTTGTCGGTCAAGTGAGAGGCGGATTGGCACACGTAAATGTCATTGGCAGCATGATTTTTGCGGGCATGTCGGGCTCTGCGGTTGCAGATGCAGCGGGTCTCGGCGTGATTGAAATACGCGCCATGGTCAAAGAGGGGTATCAAGCTAAATATGCAGCCACCATCACGGCTGTATCGTCCACCATTGGCCCCATCATTCCGCCCAGTATTCCATTTGTAATCTACGGAAGCCTGGCCAATGTATCGGTAGGCGCATTGTTTTTAGCTGGCATTGTTCCAGGTTTACTGGTGGGCGCGGGCTTGATGATATCAATTGCTTTAGCAGCCAAGAAATTGAATTTGCCGCGCTCAGCAGGCACTCCTAGTTGGTCTATCGCTTGGCGGGTCATCCTTCACGCCATACCCGCACTGGCATTGCCGCCCCTTATTTTGTACGCTATTTTCAGTGGCGTTGTCACGCCCACGGAGGCCGCCGTTCTGGCAACTGCATATGCCTTCATCCTAGGCCAGTTCGTTTACAAAGAACTAACGTGGGACAGCTTGGTCCAAACCGTTTGGGACTCCGGACGGCAAACTGCGCAAGTCATGTTCATCATTGCCATGTCCGCGCCTTTTGGTTGGGTCTTGATTCAGCAGCAAGTACCCAATGCAATTTTGCAAGGCTTGATGGCACTTTCCGCAGATCCGATTGTCATTTTGCTGATCGTGAACGTGGTGTTATTGATTTTAGGCATGTTCTTGGAAACGATTGCCATCATGATCATCACCTACCCTATCTTGGCCCCTGTGATGGCAAGCATTGGGGTTGACCCAGTCCACTTTGGTGTAATTTTGGTGGTCAACATGATGATTGGCTTGGTGACACCACCCGTCGGCTTGTGTTTGTTTGTGGTGTCGGGAATTGCCAAGGTGCCTATTGCAGACATCGTTAGCGAATTAACACCCTACTTAATTGCATTGTTGGCTGTGTTGGTGATGGTCACTTATGTTCCCGCATTTTCTTTGTGGCTGCCGCACCTGTTGGGATATGGAGTGGTCAAATGATTGGGTATTTCAAACTTCTTGATCATTGGATCGCCTCCTTCCTTAAGTGGTCGGTGATTGCATGTTTTTTTGGACTGTTTGTTTTGATGATCTCTGGCGTTTTACAACGCTTCATACCAGAAATTAAAATATCAGGCTACGAAGAGATGATTGAATTTTTGTTTGTCTGGATGACCTATTTAGGTGCTACTGCCATGTGGCGAGAAGGTATGCTTTATCGAGTCGGCGCATTCGATAACGTATTTTCAAAGTCTGTTAAACGTGGACTGGGTGTGATCATCCATTTGTTCATGATCGCTTTATGTTGGGTTCTCATTTTCAATGGCAGTGACTTTGCCTTATCCGCTGGCGAAATCACACCATTTTTACAGCTCAACAAAATTTATTGGTACGCTGCAATTCCAATTTGCGGTTGTTTCATGGCGGTTTACAGCTTGATTTCACTGGTACGTTTGCTAATGGACCCATCGTTTGAAGAGCATCAAGAAGTCATCACACTGGGTTAATGGCCCTCAAAGGAAGCGCATGTCACGATTAGCAGGAAAAGTAGCCATCATTACGGGCGCAGCAGGCGGCATTGGATCTGCGACTGCGTTGCTGTTTTGCGAGGAAGGCGCTAGCCTTGTGATGGTCGATTTACCAGACTCACCTTTGCAAACTGTTGTAGATGACATTTTGAAGAAAATTCCAAGCGCTCAAATAGAAATTGTTTTTGCAGATGTTGGTCAAGAGGCGTCCTTGAAAATCATTGCGCAACGCGCTGTGAGCCGATTCCACAAAATAGACATTCTTGTGAACAATGCTGGTGTACGGGCCTATGAAGCATTGGCGGAAACTAAAGCGTCGACGTGGGAAAAAATATTGTCAGTTAACTTGCTCAGCTACGCCTATTTGATCCGGGAGTGTCTGCCGTATCTGCGCGCCAGTAAACAAGCCTCTGTCGTCAACATCTCCTCAACGCATGCTGTCAATCCTCGAAGCGGCATGGGCCAGTATGATGTGGCCAAAGCTGGCATTGTTTCATTGACCAAAACCTTGGCATTTGAGGAGGCGGTTCATGGGGTTCGCGTGAATGCAGTGTGCCCCGGCCTCACTCTCACCCCCTTTCACGTCAAACGCGCTCAGGCTGACGGGAAAACTGAGCAAGATTTGCGACAGGAAGATGTCACCCACAACATACAAAAGAGATGGAGTGAGCCACGTGAAATTGCCTGGCCAATTTTATGGTTGGCGTCCAATGAAGCCTCTTTTATGACAGGCTCTGTATTAATGGTCGACGGCGGCACACGGGTCTAAGTGGCCTGATGTCGCCATTAGATTGAGCCCCCTGTTAATCAAGCTTTAAGTTCAATCGATAAAAAGCATTTGCATTGCCTACAAAAAATGCATGGCGCTGCTGACTTGAAAAATTTTCAAGCATTTTCGAAACCGATTGAACCAAGGTGTCAAAATCTACGCGCAAGCCAGCAACAGGAAAATTGGACGCAAACATGCAACGCTCGATGCCAAAAATATCGATGGCGTCTACAACAATTTGCCTGTTAGATTCATAAGACCACTTTTCATTCTTCAGCCCAAACTCAGACACCTTCAGACACACGTTAGGTTCTTTGGCAATGGTTTGCATGGCATGACGCCAAGCTTGTAAGCCTTGAGGACTTCGATCCCATGGAAAACCAGTATGGTTTAAAACAATGGGCGTTTTTGGAAATGAACGTGCCACATCAGCCGCCTCTACCAAATGCCAATAAGGTACGCGTAAATCCCAGCTCCAGCCATATTTCTCCAGCCTTGAAAAACCTTCAAGCCATTTCGGGTCTTGCATACTGCCTGCTTGACCTTGTTTAACTTGTCCGGGTTCCAGCGCAGTGACAGGCTTGGAGCGAATGCCTCTGACCAATGGAAATTGGGCTTGTCGTGCCATGACTTCTTCGCTGTTACTGGTGTGAAACCAAGCGTGCGCAACGATTGCGGTTGGCGCATTTTCAAGTTGGTGCAATTGCGTCAGCCACCGAGTTTCACCCACCTGATCGTCTCGGTTCCATTCGGCTTCGCAATGGACGGTCGCCAGTACTTTGTGATTCTGGCTGTCCTTGCGGTAATCAGCAGGCAAGTAATTTTTTTTAAGCGCATCATAAGAACCCAAAAAGAAATGTGGCTCCGGGTGATTTTGCAACCAAGGGTAAACGTTTTCGTCCAAATTCCAAAAATGATGATGCGCGTCGACCAGTTTGATATTGGTATGCAATGTCATGGTTAGGTAATCCTTTTTGTGATTTCTTGAGTCCGCAAAAATTCATCAATAATACTAAGGCATAACTTTGCATTTTTCGCCTAATCATTACCCTATGTGTCGCCATTTAAAGTTAGCCTATTTCACTCATGGCCAGTCGATTTCTCCACAGTCAAAGTAGACAAGGGTCGTGCGTTTTCAGCGAAGCTGCGGGATAAAACGGGTTGTGAATGGATCGACGCGCCGGTCTCAGGCGGAACCCCTGCATGTGCTGCTGGAAACTTGACCATCATGGCAGGTGGGGATGATCAACCAACTGATTGTGGGTTGCACTCACGCTGTCATGGCCGAAGCTGCTGTACTCGCCGAAGTCGCTGGCATAGACGCTGCGCGCATACCTGATTGCCTTGCGGGAGGTTATGCCGACAACTCAATGCTCCAAAAACTCTATCCAAGAATCATAGCGCGTGACTTCGCGCCACATGGCTATGCGCGTCAACCTCTCAAAGATCTTGAAATGTTGAACGAATTCGCCGGCGGCCTGAAGGCCCGATTGCCAATGTCAGGGCCAGCATTAACGTTGTATCGCATGCTGATTCATCTGGGTCACTCAAAGCTTGATACCGCGGCCATATTCAAACTGTATGAGCAAACAGCCAATGTGACAAGTTGAGGGTTTTTACGATGTTTACATACTAATGAAAGGTGGAATACTGTCACAAAGAATTTTAAACTTAAATTCACCACTAATTTACTGGAGACCCAAAATGAGAAAACAACTGCTTAGCTTAATTGTGGCTGGACTCACTATGGCCACAGCCCACGCTCAAACCAATCTGAGGTTTGCCAATACCCTGTCGGCAACTGATACACACAATGTCGCGGCACAACACATGGCCGAACTGCTCAAAACGAAAACTGGCGGTAAGTTGACGATGAGCGTTCATCCGGCGGGTGAACTAGGCAACGATGGTGCAATTTTAGAAGGTGTTCGCTTAGGCACAATTGACATTGGGCTCACTGGCAATCCCTTTTTCACGCAATTCGCACCGCGTCTCAACGCAATGGATCTGCCATTTTTGTTTCGTGATCTCAATCATGCACACAAAGTGATGGACAGCAACATTGGCACTGAGCTTTTGTCCGACTTGGAAAAAAACCGCATGAAGGGCTTGGCTTTCTGGGAAATCGGCTTCCGCCAAATTACCAACTCTAAAAAGCCGATCGTCGTTCCGGATGACCTCAAGGGCATCAAGATTCGCACAACACCGAACAAGGCCCATATTGAAGCTTTCAGGATTTGGGGCGCTAATCCAACACCCATGGCCTTCACCGAGCTTTACCTTGCCCTAAAGACCGGAACAGTTGATGCGCAAGAAAACCCCATTAACAACATTTATGCAAACCGCATGTTTGAAGTTCAGAAATACTTGTCTTTCACTAACCATGCCTACACCGCTTCAATCGCTGCGATGAACCTAAATCGCTTCAACGGTTTGCCAGCTGAGCATCGCAAAGCCTTGCTGGAGTCAGCACTTGAAGCGGCAAGCTTTCAGCGCGATCTCAATGCAAAGCAAGAAGGTGAAAATCTAGCCAAAATCAAAGCTGCAGGCGTCCAAGTTAACGAAAAAGCCGATTCACCAGCGTTCCGCAAGGCCGCCTATGACGCGGTAACCAAAACCTATACCGACGCCCACGGTTTGGACATCGTCAACCGTATATTGGCCACCAAATGAGCCTCTCTATTGCTTGCGCTCAAAAGCTTGGCACTTCCCCCGCTGAGTTGCAAAAAGCTTCTTGATTTGTATCGATGAATCATCCCCAACCCGCGACGCAAAACGAAAGCGCAGAGCAAACCCTGCTCTTTCGATTACCCGACTTACTGGCGGCAGTTCTTCTTTTTGTGATCACTTTCTTGGTCACCGCACAGGTTCTTGTTCGTTACGCATTAGGTGGATCATTGGTATGGAGTGAGGAACTAACCCGCTTGCTTTTTGTCTGGATGGTACTTGTGGCGGCTATTACTGCCCCGCGAATGCAAGTTGACTTCTTGGTTGACCTACTCCCGCCCCGGCTCCGAGCATTTCAACGCATCTTGGTAGAGTTTGTGGTCATGGGGCTGACCATCGTCTTGATTCAAGGGGCTTGGGGCATGATGGACCTGCGCCAGTTTGACACTTACATTGCTTTGGGAATTTCAGTCAGCTGGATATACCTTTCACTCTTTCTTGCGGGCTTTGCGTGGTTGCTGCGCTCGCTTGCGACCGTGGTTGCGCATTGGCGCACACTAACGGGTCTAACATGACACTTGCAGTCCTCCTCGGCGGTCTCGTGCTCCTCAGTTTGCTCGGAGTCCCTCTGGCATTTGCCATCCTGGGCGCCTGTCTTGCAACATTGATGATATTCAGGCCTCATCTGCCCTTGGAATTGATGGCCCAGCATGTTGTCAATGGAATTGACAGCTTTCCATTGATTGCCATCGCACTTTTTCTCTTCGCTGGTGAGCTGATGAATGCGGGCGGTATCACGCGTCGCATTGTGGATTTTGCAGCCACACTGGTAGGTCACATTCGTGGAGGACTGGGGCATGTCACGGTGCTTGCCAGCATGATCATCTCTGGTATCTCGGGCTCGGCCGTCGCCGATGCCGCGGCCACCGGCTCTGTGATGGTCCCTGCCATGAAGCGAGCGGGATTTCCACCCGCTTTTTCGGCTGCCCTTTGTGAAACGGCTGCTGTGATGGGGCCCATCATTCCACCCTCGATTCCAATGGTCATTTACGCCATTTTGGTTGAAGCCTCTGTGGGCCACATGTTCGTTGGCGGCATCATTCCAGGCGTTCTCATGGGCTTGCTGCTGATGGGCATGGTGTGGATCATCAGTATGCGCCGGGGGTATGCCAAGGGAACATGGGGCGGCATGGCTGCTGTTGCTACAGCCTTTACAGCGGCCATTGCTGCGCTGGCAACTCCCGTAATCATTCTCGGAGGCATTCTTGGCGGTGTATTTACGGTCACCGAGGCTGGCGCCATTGCCTGTGTTTACTGTGGCTTGGTCGCTGTCTTCGTTTACAGACAACTGACCTTGAAGGAGTTCTGGCGATCGCTTGTTACGGCTGCCCAAGGAACCGCCTCGGTCATGTTGATTGTTGGCGCATCAGGTGTGATGGGCTGGATGATCGCAGATCTGCAGATCAACAAGGAAGCAGCAGCGCTCTTGCTCAGTTTCACAACGAGCGACTGGGTCTTTCTGACGGTTGTGAATGTGTTTTTCTTGATTGTCGGCATGTTCATGGACCCACTTGCAGCACTTATCGTTTTCGTGCCCATCTTGATGCCAGCGGTTCAAGCTCTGGCCATTGACCCCATTCACTTTGGCGTCGTCATCGTTATCAATCTAATGATTGGTCTTTGTACGCCGCCAGTGGGCTATCTAATCTACCTGATGGCCAACGTAGCCAATGAACCGCCACAGGCGGTGATCCGCGAATCATTGCCTTTCTTAGGCGTGCTGGTCTTCGTGCTGATTTTGGTCACTTACATACCGGCGTTGACACTGGCTTTGCCTCAATATTTTTTAGGTTAAGCAACTTGCTATGGGATAGGTGGGGATGCCAATGTGGTGGTGAATGCAAGCTATTTAAAAAATAGTAAAGCTTCGAACTTTAGACTCTGAGCGCAACCTTGATAAAGATTCAACCGTCTAGATTCATGGCGACTTCACCTATGTAAACTATTTTAAGCATCCAGATAAAAAAAGCGCCCAGAGTGCAGAAATGGACGCAAGTTTCATTCGTCTTCATCTTCGCTCTCAAAATTGGTTTTAACTATCTGTGTGTATAACAGTTCAACATCATCCCACACTGGATCAAGGCCAAATGCACTATCGAGGATCGCATCTGCGCGATCGGTGATTCGGGGTAGCCCTTGACGTTACAAATTACAGAAGGACAAAAACAATGTGGCAACTTTCAGCAACCGAAGTCGTAAATAAATTAAAAACTGGTGAAGTTTCACCTTTAGAAATCATGGATGTCGCGATTGAAAGAATCCAAAAAGTAGAGCCACATATCAACGCCCTACCCATTCAATTTTTTGATGAAGCTCGCGATATTGCAAAAAAATTTAAATGTCCAAAAAATCCATCTCTAGGATGGCTCGGAGGACTTCCCATAGCTGTCAAGGATTACAACGACGTTGCAGGTCAGTTAACTACATATGGTTCACCCATCTATGCGAATAACCGTCCAACGCAAGATGACCTAACGGTTGCAACCCTTCGAAGTAATGGTGCAATACCTTTGGCAAAATCAAACGTTCCTGAATTTGCAGGGAGTCACACTTTTAATCCAGTTTGGGGTTTGACTAAGAATCCTTGGAATTTGGGTAAAACTGCAGGCGGATCTTCTGGGGGTGCTGCTGCTTCGTTGGCATCAGGCGAATCGTGGTTAGCTAACGGATCATGTCTTGGTGGATCATTGAGAATTCCAGCCAGTTTTTGTGGCGTCGTCGGGCTTAGACCAAGCCCAGGAATTGTGCCTAGGGGAAAAGGTTTACCAGCATTTGACAGTCTATGGGTTGATGGCCCAATGGCGCGCAATGTGTCCGATCTGGGACTAATGTTAGATGCAATGGCGGCATCAAGCAGTCACGACCCACTCTCTCGCATTACACAGGCCGGTGGCTTTCAAGCAGCTATTTTGGAATCACGACCACCAAAGCGTATGAGCTTTAGCACCAACCTTGGACTTCGCAGCATTGATCCTGAAGTCGGCGAAATTTGCAAATCTGCAGCCAATAAGTTTGCCCTAATGGGCTGTACTGTTAGTGATGATATTCCTGATTTTTCAGGTTCGATAGAAAGCTTTCAAGTCCTGCGTGCACTGTTGTTTGCTGATGTACGAGGCGAGCTACTTCCCAAGGAAAAGGAACGCATAAATCCGGACATAGTCTGGAATATTGAAAAAGGATTGAATCTTAGCGTCAATGAAATTATTCAAGCAAGACGCACAAGGCACGACCTCTTCCATCGAATTGCACGTTTTTTTGATACTCATGATTTACTCATTTGTCCTACAGTTGCAGTCTCTGCCTTTCCTATAGAACAACGATTTCCGACAGAAATAAACGGTGAGGTCCTTACAAGTTATATTGACTGGATGTACTTGACTTTCGTGATCACACTGGTGGGATGCCCAGCAATCTCCATTCCATGTGGTTTAAACAAAGAAGGCTTACCAGTTGGACTTCAGTTGATCGGTCGCCCGCATGGCGATGCTCAATTGCTAAGTTATGCAAAGCTTTTAGAACAAGCCATTGCCTTTGATGCAAGTCCAGCATTTTTTCAAAATTTTTAATTGTTTGAAATACCTCCATGAACAAGAATTCACGACTTGAAGCCGTTGAACATTTCTACGACTTTCACCCTATTAGTGCGCAGCAAATTTTTGAAGCTGTTGCCGCACGTGGGATTGCCAAATCAGATATTACTGAAGAGGTACTGCAGCTGCATGACCAAGATCATTTTGGAGGCACCCAAGCCGTCGACCGGTTGATGACGCAAGCCTCCTTAATATCGAGTGACCGTTTGCTCGATGTTTGCAGCGGCGTTGGGGGCCCAGCTCGCTACATTGCATGGAAATCTGGGTGCCACGTCACAGGGCTAGACTTGACAGCTAGCCGCGTTGGGGGTGCCATTGAACTGACCCAGGCTGCAGGTATGGCCGAAAGCGTAGACTTTGTTCAAGGCAATGCGCTCGAAATGCCTTTTGAAAATCATTCTTTCACTTGTGTCATTGGTCAAGAAGCTTTTGCACACATTCCCAACAAAAAACAACTCATATCTGAATGTGCGCGTGTTTTAAAGCGTGGCGGTCGCATGGTTTTTTCTGACATCATGAGCCATCAAAAACTTTCACAAGAAAACGCTGATCGTTTATTTGAGGGGATGCGGTTTTCTGAAATTGCCACACTTCAAGACTATACAAGTTGGCTTGCCAGTGTGGGATTATCTATGGTTCAAACAACTGACTTGAGTTCAGAGTGGACTCGCATAC
>Ga0187844_10001500_pt1 | contig 17712 bp, 12 predicted proteins | sample SpaLakP09_SKY_50_FD_134517 | JGI IMG/M metagenome (GOLD analysis project Ga0187844, IMG submission 134517) | Oligotrophic lake water microbial communities from Sparkling Lake, Wisconsin, USA - SP09_SKY_50 | ecosystem: Environmental > Aquatic > Freshwater > Lake | place: USA: Sparkling Lake...
ATGTCCGGAGGGTGTCCTTGACGAACTCCCCTTATCAATGGGTTCTCCTTGGTTCCAGAAGCAACGGGACCTCAACCAGTGGCACAAATGTCACTAACGCCTTCATATCCGTTCCATCAGGCAAAAAGCTTTTGGCTTTCGCTGGCGCGATGTCCAACTTCAGCTTAATTCCCACTAATCTTGTTCCGACCAACGGAACCTTTGTGGAGGCAGCTCCAATCAAAATCCTTTTTTGGAAGTCGGATCGGGTTACACCCAATCCGATTTACGGGCCGGCCGATGTCCAGGTGTCACTGGATTATTGGGCAGTTGGGGTCGGATCTTTGGCCTATTCTCTTGTAAATGCTGATTCCGTTCAACCGGGCGACTCCAGTGGGGGAACGGACCCGCAGGCCTTGGCCGCTAGCACCAACTTCCTCCAGGCCTTGGCTTCCAATTTGATCGTTGCTAGCAACTCTCACGGCTTTGCTACGAAGGGCGATCTTGCACTTTCGGTTGAGGAAGGGAGAGCCTCCGGCATCGCATCGGTGCTGTCTAACCCGAACCAGTGGACCCTTTTTACAACCAACCAGATCAAAAACATGGCAGTAGGGGATCTGGTTTTAACCCGAACGAACGGCAGCGGTTTTGTCCTGAATTACGACATCGAACAGAGCGAGGACCTGGTAAGTTGGGTGCCCTATCAAGGCCTTGCCATGTCATTGACCAATTTGCCTACCAACAAGGCATTTCTGCGGCTAAAAATCAAGTAGTAGTCCGGCCGATTCAAGGGGCAAGGAAAATTCACTTAAATCAAGTTTCCAACGAGATACGCATGGATATTCGACTTTTTTAAATTCCGCACTTCTCAATGTCCGATTTCCCGCTACTATCGGGTCTACTAAGATTATGAGCGCAGCCATCGAAGAGCACGTGGACAAGCTGATCCTGGACGGGACCAAGATCGGTTGGCACATGGACCGTGTGCAGGCCTGGATGGACGGGAAGAAGGTCGCACCCATCACGATCGACATGGCGCTGACCCGGACCTGCAACTACGGCTGCCATTACTGCTATGCGATGTTGCAGGAGAACGAGCGCAGTGTGATCAACAAGGAGGTCATCACAAACTTTCTCGATGACTGTGCGGAAATTGGAGTCAAGGGGATCAGCCTGGTTTCGGACGGGGAAAGCACCATCTCACCCGTTTTTGTGCATGCGTGCGAGCATGGAAAGAAAAAAGGAATCGCCATGGCCTGCGGTACGAACGGCTTTGTCCTCACTCGCAGCAAAAGCGAGCAGGTTCTGCCTCACCTGACGTACCTGCGCATCAATATTTCTGCGGGGGAGCGCAAGCGGTATGCAGAGATCATGGGGGTGAAAGAGGAGTGGTTTGACCGGGTGGTCCAGAACATCAAGGACATGGTCGAGATCAAGCGGCGGGACGGGCTTTCCTGTACCATAGGTCTGCAAATGGTGCTGATGCCGGAATATGCGGATCAGATCCTGCCCTTGGCCGAGCTTGGCAAGGAGTTGGGCGTGGACTATCTGGTCATCAAGCACTGCAGCGACAACGAGGACGGTGACTTGGGAGTCAACTACAAGGGATATACAAAAATTTATGATATCTTAAGAGCGGCCGAAGCGCTTTCCACGGATACCTATCAGTGCACCGTAAAATGGAGTAAAATTCAGGCGGAGGGAACTCGTAGCTACCAGAGGTGTTACGGGGCTCCGTTTTTGCTCCAGATTTCGGGATCCGGCTTGGTGGCCCCGTGCGGGATGCTGTTTAACGAAAAGTACAAGAAATTCCACATTGGGAACATTTGCGAAGAGCGCTTCAAGGATATATGGGCGGGAGATCGTTACTGGGAGGTGATGAACTATCTCGCAAGCCCAGAATTTAATGCCCAAAAAATGTGTGGAAGTCTATGTTTACAACACAAGGTGAACGAGGCATTGGATGGGCTGGTTAAAGGGAATCATAAACTGGCTAAGGGCGATGCAGTGCCCGCACATCTGGAATTCGTTTAATTTTCCAGAAAAAAGTTTTGTATCTCTCGAAGCGAGGCTCTGTAAAGTACTTATTTTTTCTAGTTTAATGAACAATTTTAGCGGGCAAAATATTCAGAGTAATATTTTTATCAAGAAAAGCCATTTGCTTGATCGTTTGCCAAAATCGGTTTTTGGGGCAAAGTATATGGTTTGTTTTTGTCTATTAGTCTTAGTAATTTCAAGAATTTCCTATATTAAGTATACCCCGGAACTTGCTTTAAGCACTTTTGGGTCTCCGGAAGAAAACCTTCATGTGCTTGTTGGAGCAAAAAATCTTGTTAATTACGGATGGAGTGCAACGTGTGGGTTGCCGGACTATGTTACCTCGCCGATTAACCAAGATCATCCGGTTGTTTATACGCACTTCCCGCCACTCCCGACAATTATTGCAGCAATTTGTCTTAAATTAAACTTAGGATTAAAAGCAATACGTCTTTGTATTGTTGTATTAAACTGCTTCGGGTGGGTAATGGCTGCTTATTTCATACAGAAAATTTATAGATTAGGAGCACAATATTTGCCTTCAATGTTATTGTTTTTGTTCGTAACATTTTCAGTTCCGCAGTTAATTTGGTCTGATCATTTTGAATATGGGTTAACCCCATTACTTGTTTTTTCTCCATTTTTCATTAGCCAGATGAATTGGAAGAATTATTTAAAAGAGCTTTGCATATGCATATGCTTATTCATTAATGCACTATACAATTACAAAATCGCAACCATCACCTTATTTTCATGGATTGCATATTATCTTTTGGAAGGGGATGCCTTTAGTAGAACAAAGATTAAAACGATTTCGATTTATGCGTCTGCCGCCTTCGCTGGCATTCTATTGCATGTAGCTCAAAATATTACGTTCTTAGGAACGTCAGTCGCAATTAACGAAATCTGGCTAACTCTTCAAAATAGAGTTTTTGGCAATCCAACGAATTCACAATTATCAGAATGGTTTAAAAATCATAACATTGTTCTTTGGGGCTCGAACAAAGTATTAGAAGTTGATCCCTTAATAAAGCAACTTGGTATACTTGGAAAAGTAAACGTAGAAACTTTTAAAAGAGTTTTTCCTATATACTTATGGATCCTAGTCATTGTTAGCTATCTATATATATACAGATATCATTTTGCAGCAAAAAAATTAAATATTTTTATATTATCTTTATTCATCGGCGTATTATCTTGGTATATTTTATTTCCAGCCCACGCACTAGGGTATACATTATCCTTCGTTGACACACTTCCGGGTCTAATTGCTGGAGTAAGCTGCTGGAATTTAGTTATATATAGCGCTATGATCGGGCTCAGAGCATTGAAACAAGCCAGTGGCAGTTTTAATAAAAATAAATTGCGAATTCGAAATATTAAGTTCGTATATTCATTCATTATCTTGGCCTTAATAACACATGTTGCGTATCGTAGTTTAAAATTCACTGTCGATTTTGAAGAAATTATAGAAAATGAAAAAGAAAAAGGATATTTTGAGCAGGGAAATAAATTATCAAAGTATGCCAAGAATATTGTTTGGACAAATATGACAAGCGTTTGGGTTGGGTTTTTTACCAATTCGATTGTTCCAGGGCGTGCTACACTTGAGGCTTTAAGCGCAAGAGATTTGTCAAAATGTCTAAATATTTTCATAAATTCAGGACAAAGTTTAGAAAGACTCAGGATACCCGAATACTTTATCTTCTCTTCAAAGTTCACCTCTGGCAACACCGAGGGGCATGATGAAAAAAGCTTAAAAAAGCTAAAAGACTTTCTAGATAAAAATGCTGCCCTAATTGAAGAGCACTATTGTTATTCAATTTACAGGCTGTAAATATACAATTTGAAGTTCGTTTTGGCACCTAACTTAGAGGGGTATAACGATAAGAACATGTTGTTATCCCTTGCAAGGGCCATAGAAAAAAAAGGCCATAGCGCAAAAGTTCTTCAGAGCCCAATTTCACCAAACCCGTTTATTCATGACTCTTCGCGATTTTTTAAAAAACAAAAAGAACTACATGCTGAAATAAATAAAATTGACGTTCTTCTTCAAATTAATAGAGAAAGACCCGATTGGTTAAATAAAAACTGCATACATCTGAGTTGGTTTCAAGATGTAGCCCCTATTGATGGTTATTCTGTACGGAGTAATGTTTCTGAAAAATCTTTAGAGTATTTTTTCAGACCTCCGCGGGAAAGGATATGCCAAGAAAGTGCTGGCAGACCGTTGAGGTACTTATTCGGCGGATTTTCAGATAAAAAGCAGAATCCACAGTTAGTTAAGGATATAGATGTAAATCTTGTCGGATATTTCTCTGAATTATTTAGTTTCTATCAAGATTCCATAGCCACTGATAAAAATACTTACGTCACATTACTGAAAGAAGTAGTTAGAAAGCCTAAAATTATTTTCTCATATTTTTTAAATCAACCCCTGCAAAACTTCAATAAACTTTATGGAACACGTCTTTTTAGTGAATGCCTCGAAATTGTAAAAACTGATTATAAGCCTTTATGTGGTGCTGTTTCGGATGGCAATCTTTTAAATATGCCTTACATAAAGAAACAAATATTAAATTATCTGTATGTTGAATATCCTAGATACGTAGACAGATCTATTCTTTTCGAAAAAGTAAATAATATCTCAGAGAAATATAAATGCGTAGTTGCAGGACCGAATTGGAAAAAAGCGTATCCGAAATCCCCATTCATTTTTGACGGGTTCGTAAGTGATAAAGAGATCTTTTCAAAAAGCAATATTACAATTCACAATAACAGTCATGGATTGGGTTTGCATCAAAGGGTTTTCGATGCAATCGACGAGGGTAGTTTTGTATTGATGCATAGTTCTCCCCGACATCCGGGCTGCTTGGAGAATGCATTAGAGCCGAATGTTCATTTTGGGCTTTATAATGCTGACAACTTAACAGATACGATCGAATACTGGCTCAGTAATCCCAAAAAGAGAATCAATGGAGTCATCGAGGCGCGAAAAATATTTGCTTCTGATCACTCTTGGGACAAACGAGCTGAACAAATCTTAGATGACCTTAGTTAGGTGATTTACATGTGTCACCTAATGAGTCGTGATTAATCGAGTGGCCCAGAGAGCGAGGATTCATTAATTAAGCTTTATACGAGATAGAATACTGAAATACTCTTGTGGGACCAATAATATTATCTTTGAATTGGTTTTACTCATTAATTAGATACCGATTTACCTTATGAAACCTATGCCTTGCAATGCAGGGTTTGCTAGATATATAAATGTATTTTAAGGTAGTCCCCAATCAATACATAATAAATAACTTCTTCATGATTTCTCAGCTTTTATTTAGACTGTCGTTCCCCTGCGATTTGACGCGAGGCCCTTACTGAACCAAGGTGACTTGTTTTTCTTTTATTTCAGAATAGCAGTGGTATTAATAGTTGCCAGATGACTAAGTCAAAAGAGTTGTAATTATGAAATTCCCACATACTCCAATCAAAAAACCAATAGAATCACAGTTCAGGCCAATATTTCGTGATTTAAAATAGAATTATCGGTTATCTCTGTGGCAAACCCAATTACTATTACTGTGGTCGTGCCCGCGTTAAATGAGGAAAAAAATATCCGTTCGACGGTTAGGGGCATTTTTCACGCCTGCGCCCGCATGAAGATTGTCCCAGAAGTGGTGGTTGTGGACGACGGAAGTCAGGATCGCACTCAGCAAATCCTTCGGCAGCTTCAGCGCCTATATCCTCAACTTCAGGTCGTCAGGCATGAACGTCCTTCTGGAATCGGCGGGGCTTTTCTGGCGGGAGCCGCCCGCGCCCGGGGTGAGGCCGTGGTGATGATTCCGGGGGACAATGAGAACCGCGTGGAAGATATCTTGGCTTTTTTGGACCTGATGCGAAAGGTCGATATCATTGTTCCTTTTGTCCACAACGCCGAACTGCGCAACCTGCTCCGTCGCTTTATCAGCTCCCTTTACCGGTTCATCATTTCTTTTTCCTTCGGCACAAATCTCAACTACTATAACGGAACCGTGATCTATCGAACACGCCTGCTGCATGCGCTAAAAATCCGTAGCACCGGTTTTTTTTATCAAGCTGAGACGCTCATTCGTGCTCTTCGGCGGGGAGCCCGATTTGCCGAGGTGCCGGTCCTCCTTCAAACCCGTCGGCACGGCCGATCCAAGGCGGTCACTCTAAAAAGCCTGCGTGCGGTCATGCTGGATTTTATGAGTCTTTTTTGGGACATTCACTTTCGGCGGGTGGAGCAACGGGCGCCCAAGTTTGTCTGATCCATGAAGCGCACGCCTCCAGCAAACGGGATCGGAATCATCGGTGGAAGCGGTCTCTATCAAATTGACGGGCTTTCCCGCACACGGTGGAGCCCCTTAAAATCATCTTTTGGCAAGGCATCGGACCAAGCCTTCCGTGGATCACTCGATCAAGCACAGGCGGTTTTTCTCCCTCGACACGGGCGGGGTCATCGAATTCCTCCCTCCATGGTTAATTATCGGGCAAATGTCGAGGGACTGAAAGAGGCCGGTTGCCGAGATTTGCTTTCGATCAGTGCCGTGGGCTCCCTTAAGGAAAATCTAGCGCCTGGCACTTTTGTGATCGTAGACCAGTTCATTGACAGGACATTTGCTCGGGAAAAATCGTTTTTTGGTCCTGGCCTTGTAGCCCATGTCTCCATGGCTCATCCGGTTTGTCGGCGTTTGGGGGATCATTTGGAAGCTGCGGCAAAGAAACTCAAGATTCCGCATGTGCGGGGTGGAACCTATCTAACGATGGAGGGCCCCCAATTTTCCACTTTGGCGGAATCCAACCTGTACAAGTCGTGGGGATGCGACGTCATTGGCATGACCAACATGCCGGAGGCCAAATTGGCTCGGGAGGCGGAATTATGTTACGCCAGCGTGTCCATGGTGACCGACTTTGACTGCTGGCATCCCGTGCACGATCATGTCTCCGTAGATGCGATTGTGAAGACCCTGCATGACAATGCGGACAAGGCGCGGGCTTTGGTGCGGGAGGTTCTGCCCCGGCTTGCCAGCGATCTCCATGCGGGGAGCTGTTCCTGCCGGACGGCCCTGGAAAGCGCCATCCTAACCGCACCTGAAGCGCGCGATCCAAAAATGGTGAAAAAACTGAAGGTGGTGGCGGGCAGGGTCCTTGGCCGGACCCGATCCTGACAGGGATCTTCAACACGGATGACGGGTGCATCATCTTGGGATTGGGCGCTTTTCGCTTTTTCGCTTTTGGCGGCTTTGGTGGCCACCTATCCAGCGGTGGAAAATCGCAGCCCAGTTTTCGTGGCGGTGTTTCTGCTGTCGCGAGCCAAGCGTCGCTCGCTGCCAGCTCATACCTTAGCTCAGGAGTTGAAAAAAAGAATCCAAGGGCATCAGATTGTGCGCTTTACTGCCCAAGGGGGGTACATTTGGAAAAACGGAAGCAGGTATCTCAGCACTGAGAAAGGTCGTTGGATTGGCGTGATCTTTGGCCACCTGCAGGATATCCTTGGTTTGCATGGTAAAATTTCCTGACATGCAGGCCGACTGGATCCCCCTGTTTGCGTCATTTGCCACCGGGGTCATTTTGACCGTCTTTCTTTTTCGGCAGCGTTGGGTCGAAAGCCTTTATGCGTGTTGGGCGCTGGGGGGAGGGATCAGCCTCGTTCTTTACGTTGTCTGGTCAACCCAAGTCGGGGATTTTCTCTGGATCCGTCTTGTTTCCCTGGCTCTGCTTCTGGTGCCTTTTTTCCATCTCCTCAACATGGCGGTTACCGCTCGGCGGGTAAGGATCTGTGTGGCTCTGGCGCGGCATCCGCAAGGGCTTACCGAGGCAAAGCTGATTGCCGCGCTTCGGCTGGAATCGATGGGGGCTCATCGGATTCGTATCCTTCAGCAGTTCGGGCAAGTCCGAGTTGCGGGCGGGAAAGTGATCTTAATTCGGAATGAGTTTCTTTGGATCGCCCGGTGTCTAAACCAGATCAAAAAAACCATGGGAATTCCGGAATTTCTTTGATCTTTCCATGAAAAACCGCTGGTCAGATTCTGAAGCTCGGCGCTGGATCCAAAGAGGCCGATCCCTCGGGCTGTCGGAAGATGTGTCGCTCCGGATCTACACCACGCGGATTCTGGGGGAAGATCCGCAACTAGTCCTGCACGGCGGTGGCAATACCTCGGTCAAAACTGTCCTGCCCGATGTGCTGGGAAATCCGACGGAGGTCATTTGCGTGAAGGGATCGGGTTGGGATATGTCCCGAATTGAGGCCGCGGGACTGCCGGCTCTGCGGTTGGACCCATTGCGGGAGCTGCGGGCTGTGCCGGAGATGGACGATGTCCGCATGATGAAATACCTGCGAGGAGCCTTGCTGGATCCAGGGGCAGTCAACCCATCCGTGGAGACGCTTCTGCACGCCTTTCTGCCGCATAAGTTCATCGATCACACCCACGCCAATGCCGTGCTGGCGGTGGTCAATCAACCGGATGGGGAAAAGATCTGCCGCCGAATCTACGGCGACCGGTTGGTGGTGGTACCTTATATCATGCCGGGATATCCACTCGCCCATGTGGCCATTCGACATTTTGAAGCTCATCCAGAGTCGGAAGGTATGATCCTCCTGCATCACGGAATTTTCACTTGGGGGGACTCCGCTCGGCAGGCGTATGACAGGATGATCCGCTACGTCGGTCTGGCGGGATCGTTTCTACGGTCGCGTAAGCGAAGAAACGCGGCGTTTAGCAAAAAAACCGGCAAGGCTGGTCTGGAGCAAGTCGCGCCAGCCGTGCGGGGCGCCCTGACTTCACGGAATGAGAATGGCAATCAGCAGCGGTGGGTGCTGGACCATCGGATCTCACCTGAAATCCTGGAATTTCTTTCCTCAAAAAATCTGAAGAGATTGACCGGCCCCTCGGTGGTCACCCCGGAGCAGGTGATCCGCAACAAACCTTTCCCGCTTGTGACCTCGGCGCCCGTCTCGGATGTTTCCTTGTGGGCGAGACGCCTCCGTTCCGAAATGGCCACCTTTCAAGCCAAGTATGAGGCCTACTTCCGGCGCAACGCGAAAAAGTGCGATGAAAAGAAGGTGATGCTGGATGTGGTTCCCAGGGTTGTCTTGGTGCCAGGGGTTGGTTTGTTTGGGGTAGGGAGGACGGCAACGGAGGCGAAGGTGAGCGCCGATGTGTACGAGAACTCGGTTGGGGTGTTGCAAAATGCAGAGAGAGTTGGACAGTTCCTGCCCATTCCGGAGCACGAGATATTTGCGGTCGAATACTGGTCGCTGGAGCAGGCGAAGGTTCTCAAGGGACCGGGACCTGCTCTGGGCGGACAAATCGTTGTAGTGACCGGCGGGGGAAGCGGGATTGGAGAAGCCACGGCAAGGCTTTTTGCAAAAGCCGGCGCACTGGTGGCCGTCTTGGATCGAGATGGTGCCGCAGCCCAGCGAGTAGCGAAGGAGATCAGGGGGTTGGGATTGACGTGTGACGTGACCCAACCCGCGGCGGTGGAGTCCTGCCTTGGCAAGGTGGTAGCCAAATGGGGCGGGGTAGATTTGGTGGTTTCCAACGCGGGTGCTGCCTGGCAGGGAAAAATCGGCGAGGTGAGCAACGAAGTCCTCAGAAAAAGTTTTGAGCTAAACTTCTTCGCCCATCAAACCGTGGCACAGGCCGCGGTCAAAATCATGCAGCGTCAGGGCACAGGAGGATGTTTGCTTTTCAATGTTTCCAAACAGGCGGTCAATCCTGGACCGAAATTCGGCCCTTACGGTCTGCCCAAGGCATCCACACTCTCTCTTTTGCGGCAGTACGCGGTGGACTATGGGGAGGACGGAATCCGTTCCAATGGGGTGAATGCCGATCGAATTCGCACCGGTCTCCTAACGGATCGGATGATCCGCGAGCGGGCGAAAGCCCGGGGGGTGAGCGAACAGGAATATATGGGAGGCAACCTGCTACAGAAGGAGGTCACCGCTGAGGATGTTGCTCAGGCCTTCTTGTCCCTTGCCTTGGCTCAGAAAACTACCGGTGCGGTTCTGCCGGTAGACGGGGGCAATATTGCCGCTGCATTAAGATAATTTTCCACGTGTATCAATCTTCCTCAATAAAAATGTCTAAAAGGTCAACTAAATTAATATTTGGATTTTTGTTGATAACAGGCGTCTATATAGCACTAATTTCAAAAATTGTATTTTCTAATACCCATTTATCTCATGATAATTTTACCTACCACTTTTGGTCTTTTTATTACTTTGGAAGTTATTTATCTAACGAATTTAAATTTCCAAATATCTTATACGATTTAGGAGGAAGTGAAGTTGCCATTACCTCTATTTCAATGGGGTATTTTAGCCCCCACCGACTTATTGGGTACTTATTATATTCGCTGGTGCCTCTAAGTCCTGCGGCCGGCCACAAAATGACAATTTTGATTGGAATCATAATAAATGCATTTGGTTGGTTTTTGGTTTGGAATAAAGTATTCCCGAAGGGCTACATTAGCCTTTTTTGCACATGCAGCTTTTATTTAGGAGGGATTGGTTTAACAATTTGGCATCAAGAACAAATATTATTTACCCTTGCATACGCCCCGTGGTTTGTTTTTTGCTGTTTTGATTTAAAAAAATACAAGTTTCTTGCAGCAGCTCTTTTGGGCGCTTCTTTAACGCTGCACTATCCTCAAATTCACTTAATGACTTTTATATTTTCTGCTGTATTTTTATTATTGATAAATCTAAATTTGAAAGTTGAGCGCTACAAAAATAATTGGCTTATAGTTTTTTGGTTTTTAATTACAGCTGCTCCGCTAATATATATTTATTCTATCCAGCATCAATATTGCAGCCCCTTGCGTGGAACCTTAAGCCTTTCCGCGAGTTCGATCCAGGAGTACATAAGAATAAATGAAATACAAATGTCTTCGGTTCCAATAGGATATTTAAAAAGTCTTTTCTGGCCAACGACTAAGCAAACAGATGACAGTTTTATTTTTGTTGTAAATCCAGCAGTGTTATTTTTTATTGCAATAAGTTTAATTTCTATAAAAGATAAAATAAAAAGTAAGATATTTCTAATTGGATTGGGTCTATTTTTACTTTTCTGCAGTTTTGGAATAAATTCTTTTATTCCACAGATTTTATTCCAATTAAATGTGCCAACTATATCGTCGTTCCGCCAGTGGTATCACATTAGCCCATTTTTCGTAATAACCTGTATAACATTATCCGGCTTCGGCTTCATGCATTTTATTGAAGGACAAAAAAAAGGTGTAGTTTTTTTAACTTATTCACTATCATTAATATCCCTCATTGTGCTGTTTAGTATCGTTCAATCAACATACCAAAAGGTCACCTCCGATAGGCCATTAAATGAAGCGAAACGTTTAAGTTCTCTTGAACTTTCGCAAAAAATCCTTAAAAAGGAATTTAAAATTCCGCCAGACCTGCCCGGTGAAAAGCCGCTCGTAGCATTAGTAACAAGTGATGCAATTAATAAAGGTAATCCCAATTATATATTAATATCTGATCCTTCAGATCCTGCGATCTTTTTTAACAATCTTGTTACCGCAAAATACCTTAAAACTGGTGATAATAATAAAAGAAAAATATCTTTATTTTTGAATTCCGAATTATTTCTTAATAAGGACATTCGGAGTAACCTTCCAAAAGAAGACTACAAAAAAGTTGTAGAAGACAATAAAATATACTATTTTCGTGGCGGGCTTTTTTATAAACTACTACTAATGCAGCAAATAAGTATTTTTGCTCTTTTATTTTGGGCCAAACTCGTATTAGTAAAAAAAAGCAGGGTTTTGCTTGTTTAAGATATGAAAAGGTTGTTAGTCAGAACGTGTGGATGTAGCTTAATAAAACCATAAGGAGCGCTATACTTACTTTTTTTATCAGAAAATATATACTGAAAAGAAGAATACTCTTAAAAAAATGCGAATTATTACTTAAGGTTTGTTTATTTCTCGGTTGAACTGCTTTTTTGCCTTATACTTTCGATCTATAATTATACTTTGTACGAAAAGACAACTGTCGATACCTTCCGTTGTCGGAAGGGGCGTCTGCAAATGATCGACCAACGCATATTACCAGCGTAGTATTGCTACTTTTACATTCGGGACGCCCAAGTTGCTGCCAAGGGAATCCAGACGACGGTGGTTCGAGAGGCGCCCGCCATAGCGTTCGCCGCCGCCTACGGGGTGGCGTTGGAGGCTCTGCATTTGACTAAAACACCCGCAATCAACTCAAGTTTGCCGCTCGCCTACAAAAGGAAATCGAGAACTTGGCAAGGAGCCGTCCAACCGCGGTCAACCTGTTCTGTGCCTTGGACCGCATGCGGAGGGTATGGACGAAAAGTTCCCATCTGGCCTTGCCTTCGCTTAATTACAAAAACCTACAATTGGTTTCTTTTCAAAGGGAAGACACTTGCCCGCTATCCGAAATCTTTTGGCCCAGAATACCTCTTAATCAGAGCCTAAGATTTTTTGGTTAAATACAAAAGATTTTAAGAAAAAATGCAATTACCAACAAAGAGAAAAGACGAATTCTGGAAAGATCTCCTAAAGCAGTGGTCTTCTGCTGATTACGATCGGTATAATAATCCTTTATGCAACAACACAATAAGTTTAAAAAGCTTTCAAACAAACGAAGTAGTTGACATCATGTGCAAAGACAATGATTGCGAATATAAAATTTTAAATATGGCAAGGTATAAAAAATATTAAAAATTAAAGGGTTTAAACTTTTCTTTATTATTTAAGAACAATAAAACCGCTATTGAATTACATAACATGAAATTACAAATCTTTGCTCAAAAATGAAAATTCAGATTCGTGATTTATCACATACATTCCAGGACCAAGATGCTTATTTTTGCGACCGGTTTCAGTTAAATGAAGGGGGCGTATCTGTATTCGCGAATATCTAGGCAAAATTTATAAAATAAAGAAAAACCTGTATGGCCAATACTCACATGAAGTTAAGAAGAAAAACCTTCACCACCTTTAAGGTAGCAGCAGTTTTTCTTTATTTGATTTCCAATATTCAATTTATTTTTCCACATCCTTTTATTCAAAGTAGTAATTTTGAAAAAGGCATGTTAGGTGACTGTGTTTCATACCGCGATGGTGCTCTGTCAATTCGGGAATTCTATGCAATAAAGAAATTTAACGATAAAAAACAGCCAATCATGGGTGCTAATAAAACAGAAGAAAAGGATTTTGCAAAATGGGCATCATGGCTCGCGATTTGTTTCCCAAACCCGTCATTTAAATTTGGGTATTCATTGATATCCGCGATTGTCACTATGCCGATCCCCTACATCTTCTTTGAAAAAATAGCGCCATTACTTGTATTTGCAAATTTAGTGCTTGGTTTGATTCTTGTGATTGTCATGTATGAAATTATTTTCAAATTAACAAAATCTGCCGATAAATCATTTTTTGGGTCCACTTTATTCATGTTTGATCCTTTCTTTATTAGTACAAATTACCAATACCAGTCTCATACATTATCGGGATTATTATTTTCATGTTTGGCGTTCCGCATTTTTTTAGCTTCAAATACATATAAATGGAAACCATTTTTAATCGGAATTTGTGCTGTTTTTTCACTTTTGTGTAGCTCTCACCTCGTTGTATTTACAATAACACTTGCACTTGGTATATTAATTCTCGAACTCTATAATCAACAATCTTTACAATGTAAACTTAAATATTTCTTTTCATTTGCAATGGGAGTCGTGGCTTGGCCTGCTTATATTCTTTGTACTGAAAAACTCCTGAACTTTAAAAAACTAGGGTTACCACTTTTAAAAGATCAAATTTTAAGTTACTCTGGTTATATGAAGCCTTTTTTCTCACAAACTTCGCTATTTGAAAGGCAAATCTGGGATCTGTCACTGGCAAATCCTTTTATTTCTTACATCATTGGCGTTTCATTTCTTTTCTTTATTTCAAAAAGTTTAAAGTTCGCAATGCCTCGTTCAATTGGCAAACGAATTCCTGAGTTTGTTTTTATAATTCCAGCAATTGCTTTTTTAGTGTACAATTTCTGCTTCTCATTGCCCGTTACCAGAGCGATAATGCCCAGCCTTTTTTTTGTATATCTGACAATTGGCGTTCTGGTTGGCGATATGCTTGCAAAACGTAGTTTTTGGAAAATCTGTGGTTTATCTATCCTCCTTAGTATTTGTTTAAACTTTGCCCTTTATAATTATACTGTACAAAAGAGATTAACTTTTATAACAGAAAAAAGACTCTTCCAATCCCCTAATTTAATAAGCGTAACCGACCATGGTGCTTTTGCTTTAAATTCAGAAAAATACTTAAAAGACCCGCAAAACTACATTTATCCGTGCGGAAAATATGGCGACTTCTCAAAAGACCTTAAAAGTTTTTTAGCAGAAAAAAAACCAGAACAAATCCAATCAGGAATTCTTGAAATAAAGCCATTCGACATCATCTCAGCTTATTCAGATTCAAGGAGATGGTGGAAGATCCATGTTCATAATCAGCAAAATTTAGTTGATCAACAAAAGATTGAAAGTGACTTTAAACTTCTAAAAGAATTGTTCGCGTTAAAAACTGAAAATCCAAAATTATTTTCTGAAGAAAAAGTACTATGCTGGAATCCACAGATTTTTGATCAAGAATTTATATATATTTATGGGTACCGCGAAAGGATAAAAACGATGTTAAATGATAGCGTTTTCAAAAATGTTAACTTTAAAAAAATTTATTATATAAAATTAAATGACTTAAACGACATATTCTTATCAAAAAGACCTTAATACTTCTTCGAGAACAAAATAATATATTATGATTACCATGTTTAACTAAATTAAAACAAAATTAATTAACTTTTAAATAACACTCGATAAATAAAACTTTGCACAAAAATCACGGCAATGTATTTTTCTGTGCTTCTTTTAAAATACTTTTTAGATTTACAAAAAAAGCTTATTACAATATGCGAACTTATTTAGAACAATGTTGAATGCGCTGGCATGAAGCAGCGGCATGAAGCGGTTATCCAATGTCGACCTTGAGATGGGCTTTCTCAAATGCATTGCTTGAGAATAAACTAAAGATGCTAAAAAAAGAGATTCTGCCTGACCTCAGTATTCTTCACATTTGTTGTGGCACAGGATGTTTGCTCAAAATGCTTTGTCCCAAAAATGCAGCAAGAATTGAGTTATCTTTTGATTTGGTCAATTTTGCTCGCACGCATTATCCAGAAAATAATATCTTGTAAGGCAAATCCGAGAAATTTAAAATATCAGCAAAATACGAATATATTTTGGGGGATGACGTTTTATTTGCTTTCTTTGATGTTGACGAACTTCTTTGCTGTTTAAAAAAGCAGCCAAGTCTTGTGGCATAATTAATATTAAAAAATTATAGTCAAGTCTGGCGACTGATTCTTAAGATTATGCGATGCTTTCGTTTGGCAAGGTCTAGGTTTCGAAATACGTGGTTCTCGCCTGAAGATTTACGCGCTTCACTCGCTCGATGTGGTTTTTATAAGCTTATGTCGGTGAGCGACGATTTTACCTAACGACGACCCGGCCACGACTCATGACCACCCTTGCCGCGCTACCGCTCGAACAGCACAACATCCAAATCCAGCGAAACCGCGAAGCGTGGTCGCACAAGCCGATGCTGCGGACGGTCTTTCACGACTTCTACCGCCTGATTGCTTCGCGCCTCGATCCGCAGATCACGAGACCAGTTGTTGAACTTGGTTCTGGCATGGGTTAGATCAAAGAAGTTATCTCGCATTGCGTTACGACGGACCTCTTTCCCAACCCGTGGCTAGACCGCCAAGAGAATTGTTACCAGTTGAGTTTCGCCGAGGGTTCGGTCTCGCACCTGGTCCTCTTCGACGTCTGGCATCACTTGCGCTATCTTGGCACCGCGCTCCAGGGGTTCTACCGCGTGCTTGCCCTGAGCGGACGCCTCATCCTGTTCGAACCCGCTGCCAGCTGGTTCGGGCGTTTCGTGTATCACTTCTTACACCATGAACCGGTCGCCATCCAAGATCCAATCACCTGGGACGCACCCGCTGGCTTTTCGGCCGCCGACGTCGACTATTATGCGGCTCAAAGTTCCGCCACGCGGCTATTCTGGTGGGGCGAGGGCCACGACCGGCTCGCCGGCTGGAGGTTCCGCGAGGTGCGGCCCGTGACGTCGTTCAGCCACTTTGCCTCCGGCGGGTTTTCCGGCCCGCAATTCGGCGGTCGATTCCTGCACAGCCTGATGCGCGGCCTTGACTTCGTGGCTTCGGCACTGCCTCGCGTTTGTGCCGGTCGCTTGCTTGTCGTCCTTAAAAAGGGCAAAACCTGATCATGGCCACCACCTTCGACCTGACGCAGCAGCATCTGGACAAGATCCGCGCCTTTTATGATGCGGCCCCGGTCGAATCGAAAGGCAGCGCACGGCACTACCGTGCGTTGCTGGCGCATTATTATAACCTCCTCATCCCGGCCAATGCGTCCGTGCTCGAGATCGGCTGCGGCTCTGGAGAACTGCTCGCGCAGCTGAAGGCCTCACGCAATGCCGGAGTCGACCTTTCCGCGAAACAGATCAAGGCAGCCCGAGCTCGACTGCCGGACGCCGAGTTCCATGTCCAGGCGGGCGAAGCCCTCGCGCTCGTGGGCACGTACGACGTCATCATCACCTCTGACACACTCAACTTCGCCGCCGACGTCCAGATGCTGCTCGCGCAGCTGCATGCCGTTAGCCACGCCGATACGCGGCTCCTAATCAACTACCACTCCAGCCTATGGCGCCCGCTCTTTTACCTCGGCCAGCTGTTGGGCCTGAAATCCGGCCAGCCGCAAAGTAGCTGGCTTGACACCAAGGATGTTCACAATCTCCTCCGCCTCGCCGACTGGAGCCCACTTCTCACCCAGCCGCGCATCCTCCTACCCGTGCCGCTGTTCGGTCTTGACCGCCTTGTGAACCGCTGGCTAGCCCCCTTGCTCGGCTGGTTCTGCCTCACCGTGTTCTGTGTTGCGCGGCCGGCGAGTTCGGGCGCACCAAAGGCGCGCACCGTTTCCGTGATCATCCCCGCGCGAAATGAGGCTGGTAACATCGAGGCCGCTGTGCGGCGCACGCCCGACATGGGCGCCGGCACCGAGCTAATTTTTGTCGAGGGCCACTCCAAGGATAACACCTGGGAGGAGATCCAACGCGTCGCCCGCAAATATTTCGACCGTAAGATTATAATCATGCAACAGATGGGCAAGGGCAAGGGCGATGCCGTACGCATGGGCTTCGCAGCCGCTACGGGCGATATCCTGATGATCCTTGATGCCGACCTCACCCTGCCGCCCGAAGATCTACCGAAATTCTATAACGTTCTCGCAAGCAACTATGCCGAATTCGCGAACGGCGTGCGTCTAGTGTATCCGATGGACGATAAGGCGATGCAGTTCCTGAACCTTTGCGCAAACAAGGTGTTCGGCATCATCTTCACGTGGTTGCTCGGCCAGCCGGTCAAGGACACGCTATGCGGCACGAAGGTCCTGTCGCGCATCCACTACAAACAGGTCGCCGCCAACCGCGCTTTCTTCGGTGACTTTGACCCTTTCGGCGACTTCGACCTGCTGTTCGGTGCTGCGAGGCTTAATCTCAAGATTGCCGATGTGCCCATCCGCTACAAGGAGCGCACCTATGGCAACACCAACATAC
>Ga0187844_10001501_pt1 | contig 17694 bp, 9 predicted proteins | sample SpaLakP09_SKY_50_FD_134517 | JGI IMG/M metagenome (GOLD analysis project Ga0187844, IMG submission 134517) | Oligotrophic lake water microbial communities from Sparkling Lake, Wisconsin, USA - SP09_SKY_50 | ecosystem: Environmental > Aquatic > Freshwater > Lake | place: USA: Sparkling Lake...
CACAGGAGCCACAGCAGCTTTCATTCTTTTAGAAAACGATTCCAGCTGGGGAGGAGTTACCGTTTGGGCGGTGGTGGGCGTAGATTTAGATTGGATCGCTGAGACAGTGGCAGGGGGGGCGAGTCGGTTAAATAGGGCGTTGACGGATAGAACAAAAAGACCGTTGGAAAGCCCAAAGAACATGCTGAGCAAGATTCCCAAAACGAACCGAAAGCGGTACGGTTTGAGGTAGGGGATCCCAAAGGCCCAAATCTTTTTCAGCTCTTGCACCAGATCAGACTAACAGAAAGCCTCCTTCCTTTCGAATTCGATTTTGACGCCCGCATGTCGATTTGGACGAGGGAGAGGTTAAAAGGTTGGAAAAGTATGGTTATTTGTTTGCTGTAAAAAGGGTTTTAGAGAAACATAAGATGTATCTTTAAGAAAAATGCAAACTACTCCGCAACTTCTTTCATCCTCCCCCGACTGCATTCAGGAACCCCATTGCTGGGCTGGCCACATGCCATTTGCCTGCTGGTTGATGGGGGAAATCCGGCCAAAGGTTTTAGTGAAGTTGGGGAGACATTGATCGGCGTGACGATGAAAACGTTCGGACCATGATGAGCGAAATTAAATCCGATTCCAGCTCGGCACCGGAACTAGAAAGACTTTCCTCATCCAATCGCCCCGGTTTTTGGCGGCGGCTGGAGCAGAACTTTCGCAAGCAGAGATATCGATGGACCTATAAAATCTTATTTGATCCAGATTGGTATCGAAAGGTACACGCCGATCCGTCTGGATGGGGAGGTGATCCTTGGGAGCACTATTTGGAGTACGGGAAGTATGAGGGGCGAGGCCTAAACAAGGCCTTAAATTTCGTAACAACGAGAGGTTACAAAAGAAGGAAAATTAGATCTTATTCTCGGTGGATAAAAAAACACGATCCGTTCACTCCGAAAATAAGACAAGACATGGTGAGAAAGGTGGCCGCCCTCAATCGCAAGCCTCTCCTGTCTGTAATCATGCCCGTTTATAATACAAAGCCTGAATGGCTAACGCATGCTATTGAATCGGTGCGGAAACAGATCTATCCGCACTGGGAGCTTTGTATTGCTGATGATGCCTCGACAGAGCGAAGCGTCATCGACCTCCTTAAGAAATATCAGCAAACAGACTCACGCATAAAAGTCGTCTTTCGGAATACAAATGGTCACATCGCATCTGCGTCAAATTCAGCCCTTGCTTTGGCGAAAGGGGATTTTATCGCTCTTCTTGATCATGACGATAAGCTGCCAGATCATGCGCTGTACTGGGTTGCAGAAACGATTAATCAAAATCCGGAAGCCCGGTTGCTTTATTCTGATTGGGACAGCCTAGATGAGAATGGGGTTCGGCTTCCGGGATATTTCAAACCGGATTTTAACTATCAACTATTACTAGCCCAAAATTGTGTCTCTCATCTAGGGGTGTATTGCAGAGAGTTGGTTTGTGGATTGGGAGGGTTTCGCAAAGGCTACGAAGGGGTGCAAGATTGGGATCTCACATTGAGGGTCGTCGCGGCTATTCCGCACAACCAGATCGTGCACATTCCCCGAATTCTTTATCACTGGCGACGGCATTCTCGGAGCGTCAGCAACACATCATCAGAACAGTGCTCTGCGGTAGGGAGAGAGGTGGCAGCCAGACGGTCGGTGGCGGATCACTTACAATCAGTCGGCGGTGGTTCCGTCGAGGCTGCTCCCGGATGTCCGGGATTTTACCGCATCAAATTTCCGCTGCCGACTGTACTTCCCTTGGTTTCGATCATTATCTGCACTCGAGATTACGAACTACTGTTGCGGAAAGCAGTTGAGTCTATCCATTCGATTTCGACCTATACAAACTACGAGTTGGTGATCGTCGACAATTGTAGTCGGGATCCGGAGGCTGTTGCGTACTTGGCTTCCCTGGCCAAGCGGCCTGGAATTCGGGTAATACGGGATGAATCGCCTTTCAACTTCTCACGACTGAGTAACACAGGAGTTGCCCAATCGAGAGGTGAAGTGGTCTGCCTACTCAACAATGATATTGAGGTGATCACGCCCGACTGGATCGAAGAAATGCTCTCCTTTGCCATTAAGCCAGATGTAGGAGCCGTAGGTGCCAGGCTCTGGTACCCAGACGGCACGCTTCAGCACGGCGGCGTGATCATCGGGGGCAGCGGAATTGCCAACCACTACCACCTCCGACTGCCCAGAGGAAACATTGGATATTTCGGACGTGCGGTGCTCCAGCAGGAGCTTTCTGCAGTGACAGGCGCCTGTATAATGGTTCGACGGAAGGTCTTCGACGAGGTTGGCGGCCTAGACGAGCAGATTGCAGTGGCCTTTAACGACATCGATTTCTGCCTCCGCCTGCGGGCCGCTGGTTATCGCATTATCTGGACACCGTTCGCTGAGCTGACCCATCACGAATCGGCATCGCGCGGCTACGAATGCGATCAGGAAAAAATTGAGAGGTTCCAAAGGGAGGCGGATTTCATGAGAGCGCGCTGGGGCAAAACGCTCGAACAAGATCCTTTTCACAAACCGATTTTATAGATCGTCAAAGGTTGGTATTTAATCAGACCACTTAAAGACACAAAGCAGGCTGGAAACACTAGGAGGCACACTAGGCCATCTTTAAAATGTGCGAGGCAAGATGCTGATAGAGCTTTTTGGCACAGGATTCAAATGCCGAACTCTTCTTTCGGAATACTGGCACAGATGATAAATAGTTGTTCTTTCGAGTGCTTAATTATGAGTTAATTGATTGATGATTTATCTCCTTGGCGCGTCGGGATACATCGGGCAGGCGTTTGTGAAAGAGCTTTCGGATCGAAAGATACCCTTTACGCCCCTTTCCCGTCGTCAGCTGGACTACACAAATTTCAGGATACTTCGCGGAGCTCTTCTTAAGACAAAGCCGGACTTTGTGATCAACTCGGCTGGCTTCACCGGCAAGCCCAACGTGGATGCCTGTGAAAATCAAAAAGGGGAGACGGTTGCTGGCAACGTCACCCTAGCCCAAGCGGTGGCCCAAGCCTGTGATGTGGCTGGGGTCAAACTAGGCTTTGTCTCTTCAGGCTGTATCTACTCTGGGGCAAAGGTCCGACAGGAGTCTGGCGCCTGGGCTGTAGAGGATAGACTGACCGAGCCACTGATTTCTGAGTTGCTGTCCAAGAGGTCGGAACGAGTTGCAGGATTCACCGAGACGGACGAGCCCAACTTCTGTTTCACCCACAACAACTGCAGTTTTTATAGTGGAACGAAGGCCTTGGCAGAGGAGGTGATGGCCGGATTCCCGGATTTTTACGTCTGGCGGCTACGAATTCCTTTTGATGAGTTTGACGGGTCACGCAACTATCTTTCCAAGGTTCAGCGCTACGCCAAAGTTTACCAAAACTGGAATTCGATCAGCCACCGTGGGGATTTCGTTGCAGCTTGCCTGGATGCTTGGCTCCAAAAGATCCCAGGTGGGGTCTATAACGTGGTCAACCCAGGCTACATTTCGACACGTGAGGTCGTAGAGAAGATCCAGCAACGGCTGAAGCCATCCTGGAAGCCAGAGTTTTGGCAGAGTGACGATGAATTCTATCGTTTCGGCGCCATCACTCCTCGATCGAACTGTATTTTGGACACAACTAAGATTCTTAAAGCAGTGATTCGCATCCGCTCGGCAGGTGAAGCGATAGAGGATGCCCTGAACAGCTGGGTTCCGGAAAAAAAGGGGTGAAGCGTTGCCTAGTCCTCGGAGGGGCTGGCTTTATTGGCTCTGCCTTGGTCCGGCATCTTCTGCCTGGCGGCAGCCATGCACAGCACCTTTCTACCGAGCGGTGATATGTTTTAGAAATAAAAGGTTTTTCTCGCGGCATGGAGATGATTAATAATCCTTATCTTACGCTTTCAACATTAAACACCTTCACCGCTACCGCAGGAAAAAACCGCACTGCAGCAGGTCGATAAACTTCGCCGATCTGCGTCAGTTTCACACTGGGATTCAGGGGTATTGGGCTATCAGCAACGATCACTTCATCGGGATGAAAGATTCCTGCTTCTTGCTCCTTAAGAACTGTAGGATTGATTTTGATCAGGAGCATGTAGCCAAAAAAGGGCAGATTAAAGACGCTTTCATACTTCACATCCTGCGCTCCGGCCTCTTCACAAAGATAAGGAATGGTCGAGTCAGGGGTGCGATTTACAATTCTTTTATGAGTCGTGCAGAGGATTTGAGCGAGCTTTTCGTGGTACGCCTTCACGTCAGACCGGAAGAGATGGCCTTTGAAATACGGGAGGGTGCTTGCAGAATACTCATTGCGCTTTCCGTCATAAATCGGGAATAAGCTGGTTGCGTGCGGAAACTTTAGTAAGAGGAAAATGAAAAACCAAGCCAATGCAAAGCGGTATGTTTTTGTTTTAAATACCCCTGCCCATTGCGGAGCCAACTCCCCAACCACAATGACAAATATAAAATACAGCGGCAGACAGGCGTTCTGAAGACGAAACATTTCGTAGAACATGAGCGCCTGGACGATTCCTGCCAGTCCAAGAAGAGCAAGAAAAAGTTCGAGCGGGCGGCCATCCTTTAAAAAAGTATACGCGCCATACAAGCCGGCACCGAAAAATACAGAGAACACAGCCATGGTGGTTTGAGTCGGAAACAAAATCTTTTCGAGGAGCTTGAGCACGGAGCGAAATCCCAAATTGTACTGCGATTGCGAAGCCCCTGCTCCAATCGTTTGCATAAACCAGGCTCCGGCGTTTCCTTGCAGCACGAGTCCCATTAAATAATAGCCCGAGAGGGTCGCAAAAGTGAGCAGCGTGATTGCCAGAGCGCGGCTTCGATGCCTTGGACTAAAAGCCGCAACTACAGTATATGCCAGAATTGCGGATGAAAAATTAATCAAATAAGTATTTCTAAACCAAAACGCTAAAAACAAGCATATTCCTGCCGCCAGTGCTGACACATGGGTCTTGGCAAGCGTTTGTTGTGGAAACATAAAAAAACACGCAACAGCCAGGCACATTCCTGCATAATAATCCGGCCAAGGGTAAATCATATAAGGGTGGATTAAGAATACGGTCGCCGTCACACCCATTCCCAGCCATGCATTCCGAGTAAACTTACGAAGAGTTAAGAAAATCGTGAGTAACGTCAGCGCATACACTACCGAAGTTACGAAACCGATTGATGTGTAAGTGATCTCGAAAATCTGATTCAGATATTTAAATAATACGGGCTGCCCTACCCCGTATTGAATATAAACCTGCGAGAAAAGAGCTTTGCCGCTGATGTAATCCAGTGCGGTGCCCAGGATAAAACCCCAGTGATGGGGGTCGGTGTGATAGATTGAGTACATACAGCCGAGCAGCAGAGACAGTCCAAGCATAATTGCCATGAAAAAATACGATAGAGGTTTAATCACACGATTAGGCTAAAATAGTGGCCAATAGAAATGCAATCTCAGATATCAAAGCAGCTGATAGGAAATCGCTTTCCATCCTAAATGAATTCGAATTTTGCAATTATATAATAAATCTGCTTATATGTCATGGTGGCAATAAGGAAAAAGGCTCTAATCATTGGGGTTTCCGGGCAGGACGGGGCCTATTTGGCGCAACTTTTACTTGAGAAGGGCTACGAGGTTCATGGCACCTCCCGGGATCATGAGGTCTCCTCCTTTGCCAATTTGGTGACGCTAGGAATCCGGGATCGGGTAAAGACCATGTCGATGGTGACATCCGACTTTCGTAGTGTGTTGACCGCGTTGCAGCGGGCGGAGGCAGACGAGGTTTATAACCTAGCTGGACAAACTTCGGTGGGCATGTCGTTTGACTACCCAGTGGAGACCTTTGACAGCATCCTGATCGGCACGATGAATTTGTTGGAGTGCCTGCGATTGTTTCGGCATCCGAGTCGGTTCTACAATGCGGGCTCGAGTGAGGTGTTTGGAAACACCAAAAAGCCAGCTACGGAGACAACACCTTTTCATCCCCGCAGTCCCTATGCGGCGGCTAAGGCAGCGGCTCAATATGCGGTGACGAACTATCGGGAGGCGTACGGGTTGTTTGCCTGCACGGGGATCCTGTTCAACCACGAGTCCCCACTGCGACCACCTCGGTTTGTCACACAGAAGATCGTTTCCACAGCGGTGCGAATTGCGAACGGTTCGAAGGAAAAGCTAACTTTGGGCCGACTGGATATCCGACGCGACTGGGGCTGGGCGCCGGAGTATGTGGAGGCGATGTGGCGGATGTTGCAGCAGGCAAAGCCCGATGACTATGTGGTTGCCACGGGAGAGGAGCATTCCCTTCAGCAGTTTGTGGCCGAGACGTTTCGACAGCTCGGGCTAGACTGGAGAAAGCATGTGGTCTCCGATGCAAAGCTTTTCCGCCCGTCTGACATCGAGCGAAGCTGTGGTAACGCCTCGAAGGCACGGCGCAAACTGGGGTTCAAATCAAAGATCGGGTTCAAGAAAATAATTTCGTCTCTGATTCAGCTGGATTAAATTCGCCAATGAACAGCAGTGCCCAGGCGCAGGCGAAAAAATCTTGGTCCGTTTGCGAAGAGCCCCGAATTGGCATGACAGTGAGCTGCCGGGATGCGGATTTGATTCCAAAGGTGGCGGGCGCGGGTGAAGTGTTTGAGCGTAAAGGACAGCGTTTGCAACTCATGCACGAAGGGACCGTGGTAAAGGCGGATGGGTACTGTGGTCCTTGGATGACTGAGATCATCCGCAGGCTTCAGGGCCACCACGAGCCTCAGGAAGAGCTGCTTTTTCACCATCTTTTGGCCCATTGCCGTCCCGGCAGCCGGATGATAGAGGTTGGAGCCTTTTGGGCCTACTATGCCTGCTGGTTCGTAAGGGCAGTGCCGGGGGCTACCGCCATCTGTATGGAGCCCGATTCCTCCAATGCGGAGTGTGGCCGGGAAAATCTTCGGCTAAATTCATTGGAGGCGAAGTGGATCCGCGGTTTTGCCGGAAGGAGTTACACCCCGAGTGCTTCCTTTCGGCAGGAGTCCAATCAACAGCTGGTCGAAATTCCCTGCCACAATTTTCCCAGCCTTCTGAAGGAAGCGGGAGTGGGGCCGGTGGAGCTTTTACACATCGATGCTCAAGGCGCGGAGTTGCCCTTCTTGGAGTCACTAGGGGATGACGATCTATCTCGGCAGGTACGCTTTGTGGTCGTTTCCACGCACCATGAATCCATCTCCGGCTCTCCCAAGACTCACGGGGAGTGTCTCGGCGCGATTCAGAACCTCGGTGGCTGCATTTTGGAGGAACATTCCATTGAGGAATCCTTTAGCGGCGATGGCTTGATCATCGCCAGTTTTGACCCACGCGACAGGAATTTAAAACTTCCGACTATCAGCCGAAATATTGGCGGCAAATCACTTTTCGGTTTCCCGGCCCCGCCTGGGGGAGAGGTTAATTTGGTAGCTACCGAAAACGGACCTATGCTTGTCCGAAAAGCGGACTCAATCATCGGTTCAATGTTGGCTACGCATGGCCGTTTTGATGGAGACACTCTGGTCGATGTGACTCGTTTTCTGCGTCAAAACCATGGGTTTACCCCAAAGCAATTTGTCGATATCGGGGCCAATATCGGAACTCATATTCTGCGGGCCCTTCGGAGCGGTTACTTTACATCCGGAGCGGCGGTAGAAATGGATCCAGACAATTTCCAACTACTGGAGTGCAACTTGAAATTGAACTTGGTCGACCCATCTGTGCGACTTGTGAACACCGCAGTGGGAGAAAGAAATGGCATCGCAAAGATGGAGCGATCCCCTGACAATCTAGGAGACCATCGGATTCAGGGAGCTCCCAGCATCCGACCAGACATGTATGGCGAAAAAAACAGGATATCGGTGAATGTTCCCATGATTACCCTCGACCAGATGGAATTGGACTATCACCTAAAATTTGACGCCTCAACTCTTTTATGGATAGACACCCAAGGTTATGAAGGACACGTGTTGCAGGGGGCTAATCGGATCCTCCAGAAGCAAAAAGGGGAGCAGCCGATGATCGTGCTGGAGTTTTGGCCCTATGGACTGGATCGGGTAGATGGATTCTCGCGCCTGATCCAGTGCTTAGAAGGATTCGGCAGCCTGCGGAATTTGAGGGCTAAGAATTGGCAAACAGAACCTGCCCTTCAAGCGGGCGACTTGATTGCCTTGCGAGAGGAGCTTTTGCTAGATGTAGCGACGGGAGGAGTAGGACATGTGGATCTTCTTTGCATCCCTTGAAAGAGCTACTAAAAGAATTTAAATAAAAAAATAATAGAGACAGAAAAAGACAACGATGATTTCCTACGCTCAGAATTTTGAGGATGTTATGCTTTGGCGTGCGCTCAAGCATGTTTCGCAAGGCTGTTATATTGATATCGGCGCATGGGATCCGGTTCATGATTCGGTAAGCATGACTTTCTATGAACAAGGTTGGCGGGGAGTTCATGTCGAGCCAGTAGAAAAATGCGCAAAAAAACTCAGAGATGCTCGGCCAGATGAAATCGTTATACAGGCCGCAGTTGGTAATAGCGACAAGGCTGCGAATTTTTTTCTATTTGAGGTGACTGGGCTTTCGACGCTTAACTCTGACATCGCAGGCCGACACACGAAGAACGGATTCTCAGTAACATCTATTGAAGTGCCTATACGGACGCTAGAATCAATCTTTACAGAGGTAGAGGGCCGAGAGATTCATTGGTTAAAAATTGATGTTGAGGGCATGGAAGAGTCGGTAATCCAAAGCTGGAATAAAAGTCCTGTGCGGCCTTGGGTTGTTGTAGTTGAGAGCACTATTCCATTATCACAAATAGAAGTATCTGCCGGGAAAGAAGAGCTAAACAAACTCGGTTATAGTCTGGCATACTTCGACGGCATAAACCGTTTCTATGTTCATGATAGCCGCTCTGAACTACTTACTTTTTTTCGCTTCGGACCGAATGTTTTTGATAGATTTCTTCACTTCAATTCCGTCAGAAACCCACAAGATCCAGAGCATCAGAATTTGACAAATTTAGTGCAGCAAGCGGAGGGAGGATTGCTTGAGCCATCGACGCAAATTGGTGCATCAAAGAACGTCATAGAAGAGTGCAAAGTTCAGGCGGCGCAAAACGCTTCACAAATACAAGATTCTGTTGTTGCCCCTAGCAGCTATCTAGTCCCGGGGCCTTTCTCCTGGTCCAGCTATCTTTACAAAATGCTGCATATTAAAAAACCTACTATACCAAATGAAAATAAAACATCGGAAGCAGCATACAAGGGCCCGGGATTTTGGCGGAGATTGGAGCGCAGCATTCGCAAAAGAAGAAAACGACTTTTTGGCAGGATCGGTTTCGACTGGGAATGGTATTTGCAGGAGTATCCAGAAGTTGGGTCTTCTGGCATCGACCCTTTGGATCACTGGCTGCGTTTTGGGGTCGAGGAAGGACGCTGGAAATCAAGGCGACATAAAGAAAAAGCCATTGCATCGGGGACGTTGAGGGAAAAGAGGCCCGACTTTTTCCGAAGGCTAGAGATCAGCATTCGCAAGCGCCGCAAGCGATGGACGAATTACTGGACGTTTGACCCTGCTTGGTATTTGGAGGTGTACCCGGAGGTCAGAGTTGCGGGAGTCGAGCCCCTGGATCACTACCTCTCTTTTGGAAAAAAAGAGGGCAAACATAAACGTGCGTCAGAAAAAGATTTGATAAAAGTGATCAAAAAAGCATTTAAAAAGTCTTGCGGATTCCAGACCAAGGGTAAAGCCAACTGCTCCTTAAACGTGATCGAGGGGCCATGGTGGATTTTGGAAGCCAAGATAGAGCGTCCTGACGGCTACTGGGGTGCCTGCGGACTAAGAATTCGCATTGGGGGGCGGGAAGTTCATCTGGACAGAACAGATGCAGTTGCTGGCGGAATAGTCCACTTACGCCACCTACTAAAACTTCCCATCGGAGAAAATAACATCCGGCTCGATTGGGTCGACGAAGGCATATCCTCGCGAAAAATTCTCGAAAAAACCTGCCACATAAAAGGGGTTTTCAGGGTCGACCAGGAGAAAATTCTTGTCCACCCCGTCGATGGACAGACGAACATGACCTTGGCGCCCAAATACGGGCTTTTAAGAAGCATGGAGAAATGGGCGCGCAAGCGGCGGAAAACCATCCTTTTATTTTTTCAAAAGCTTTTCAAAGACAGTTTGCCTATTCGAAGTAATGAGACACAGATAACAATTATTCCAGATTCGAAGTCAAACAAGCTCAGGCTATTTGCAGACATCACCTCGATCGTTGGCAGCGACCGGCTGACGGGGATTGAGCGGGTTACTAAAACTGTTTTGGCAAGACTGGAAGCCTCCAAGACACACAGCATGGAAATAATTCCAATCTATTCAGTCGAAAATCAACAGGGTTTTTTTAAAGCTAAATCCTCGACCGAGAGAAATGGTCGGTGGGATCGGGGACTCAAGGGCGAGGAGGCAGTCCAGCTTTCAGATGGGGATGTTTTTCTCGGGCTGGCACTGAACTCCGCTGGTATCTCTGCAAACGCAAACCTTCTTAGGCAGTGGGCTGATCAAGGGGTTTCAATTCTTTTTTATGTGTACGACCTGTTGCCGATCCCGTACCCCCAGTTTTGGCCGCTGGAAGCCCAGATGGATATCTTGCACCATGAGTGGCTGAGCATTGTGACCTCGTTTGACGAGGTGATCTGCATTTCCGAAACCACGGCCAAGCGTTGCCGGGAGTTTCTTGACGGGAAATACCCTCCCCGGTTTTCTTATCGCAGCCAGCTGCAGAGGGCATCGGCGCGGCTGGGCTCCAGGAAAGCAGAAATATCGGTGATTCAGCTGGGCTGTGATTTTGAGTCGGAGCCTTTAAGCCAAGGCCTACCGGGAAATGCGGAAGAACTCCTACAGAAGTTCCGGTCCAAACCGACTTTTCTTATGGTGGGAACGCTTGAGCCAAGAAAGGGGCACCGGCAGATGTTGACAGTCTTTGAGCAGCTGTGGGACGAAGCAGAGGAAGTGCAGTTAGTGATCGTAGGCCGCAACGGCTGGTTAATGGAAGATTTTGTGGCAGATCTGGAAAAGCATCCAGAAAGGGGGCAAAAACTGTTTTGGCTTGATGCTGTCAGCGATGAGTTCCTATCTAAAATATATGAGGCCTGCGGTTGCCTGTTGGCGGGATCGATCGATGAGGGATTCGGCTTACCTATAGTTGAGGCGATGAAAAAAGGTAAACTCATCTTAGCGCGGGATATCGATGTGTTTCGCGAAATACTAGGAGATGGAGGGTGGTTCTTTAATGAAGGGAAAGACCAGATCAAAGAAAAGATTATCAAATTAAAAAGCCCTCAAAAACTAAAGAAAAAAAGCTCATTATCTTTATGGGAAGAACATATTAAGAAACTTCAGAGCCGAATAAAAAACAGTACAAGACAGTTTATTGGAGAAAATAATTTCGAGCCAAATATGGGAAGAGCTAAAAGAACTGTGCAGAATATAGATATTACCAAATGGAACTCAGATAGCACATCGGGCGCAAGGGAGCAGATGAGAGCTGTTCGAAACATTGTAAGAAGTATATCTCAAGAAAAATATTACTAATATGCATATAGCACTGTTTCACGAACGCTTCATTTTTAGGTTTGGTGTGGACAGGGTTTTGCTTTGTCTAGCAAAGCAATTCGTTAAACAAGGGCACACCGTGACCCTTGTTGGCCAAAAATTCGATAATGAATGGAGCCTTGGCAAATCGGTAAACCTTATAAAGCTTCCTGATTTTTGTCCCTACATAGAATCTGATCTTAGAGCGACTAGATGGCTTCAGGAAAACTGGAAAGTTATTTTCAGAGAAGGTAGTGAGCCAGACGTGGCCCTTGTCGGGGGATGGCCTTTTTTTCAAACAATGGGGCTTTTAAAGTCTAAAGGTGTTAAAGTATGGTTTCAGGATTATGGAATCGCGCCTGAAGAAGGTTTTGGTGAGGAGCATGCTCACACAATAAATTTACTAAGAGTTCTAAAAGAGCACTTTTGTCGTTTTGCAGATGGAATTGCCCCAATAAGTAATTTTATTAAGAAGTCTCAAAGCAATCAAGTCTCAAGCAACAATCAACCTGTAGAAGTAGTATTACTTGGGGTGGACCACGCTAAAATATTAAGAAATAAAAAGTTAGAAAGAGCAGATTCAAAAAGGAAAGTAAAAATCTTTTCGATCGGCCGATTTGAGCTAGGAGTTTACAAGCAATCCGAACAAGTATTTGAATTGGCACAGGCCTTAAAAAAACGAGCACTGCTATTTGAGATAAAAATATTGGCTCCTCTGAACACAAAAATACCAGCAGGGTTAAGCGAAGTTATTCTTCCTACAGGTTTCTTGAGCGACCAAGAGATGTTTCAACTTATGGCTGACTCAACCTTGTGTGTTTGTTTTTCTAGGTGGGAAGGTTTTAATCTAAATCTTGCGGAGAGTCAGGCGACACAAACTCCGTGCTTAGTTTATAATTGTGCTGCTCATCCTGAAGTCGTGGCTGACACTTGGTTTCTATGTGAATCTCTTAATGAAATGGCGAATAAAGCCGAGTCTTTTGTAATGGGGACAGCCCCTCAATATATTCAAAGCAAGGCATTTCTGAAAAATTACGCCAAAAAGCGATCGTGGAATGGAGTGGCAAAGCAATTTATTAAGATATTTGAAGAAGACTTTAGTAAACATGACTACCGAGAACATGAATTCTTCAACCGCGAGAAAGCCATCTTTGTGGAAGTGGGAAATGCTTGTTCTGATCCTGCTAACTCGGGTGTTGTCCGTGTATGCAGGCAGCTATCGGCGCGCCTTGCTGATTGGCTTTCGGTTGTTTTTGTGTGTTGGGACGATAAGCTGTGTGATCTACGCTTTCCAACAGAAAGCGAACTAAAACAACTTTCAACTTTTGGGGGACCTGCCAGCAATCATTGGCAACCGATGTCAGAGTCGTTTGAAAAACCTCTAATCATATGGGATTTTTTCTGTCCATCCGAACCTCTTTTAGGATGGCTAATCATTCCTGAAATAAAGCCGCCTCAAGCAATCAAATTCATGGTGGCTCAATCAAGGAGATGGGGACTAAAAATTGCCGCTATTTTTTATGATGCCATTGCAGTACTTAGACCGGATCTAATAAAAGATCCCCAATACCGAGATTCTCACCTCTATTATATGAAATCTCTTTCGGAATGTGATGTGGTAATCCCAATCTCAGAACACTCTGCAGCAGATCTGCAAATAATTTGGGAGAAAAATCAAATTAAAGGAACTGTTAAAACAATTCTTTTGCCTGGGAGCTTTAAACCAGAAAGGCCTCGTAAAACTTCTCTGGATAACGCCAATCATATAATTCTGTGTGTTTCAACCGTTGAGCCTAGAAAAAATCACCTACGATTGTTGGATGCTTTTTGTAGTTACAAGGACAGAAATCCAAGAAGCAAATCTCGACTTGTATTGGTGGGGAATAGATGCGCAGGTGCGGAGGATTTGGCGGCCAAAGTCCAAGCAGTTGTGAGCAAAAGAAAAGACATTGAATGGCGTGGAGTTGTATCTGACGAGGAATTGCATAAGCTATACAGTGAAAGTATTTTTACAGTATACCCTTCTGAAATAGAGGGGTTCGGGCTACCTATAGTTGAAAGTTTGTGGCATGGGATTCCTTGTATTTGCCATCAAGAGGGAGTCATGGCGGAAATTGCAAAGGGAGGCGGTTGTCTTACTGCCGATGTTTGCAACATAGAATCTTTAGCCAGTGCCATTGGCAAACTGGACACAGATAAAAATCTTCGTTTAAACCTTTTCAATCAGGCGAGGGATCGGGAGATTAAAACGTGGGAGCAATATGCGCAGGAATTTCTGGCAACCCTTTGCCTTGTCAATGCGGAGGCAAGAAGTGCCCAAATAAGCAAAAATAAAAAAACAGAGGATTGGAAAAGTATTGTTTTTGGAGATGCCATTCATGAGGGATGGCAAATGAATGAGTCAGAAAAGATCGGAATGCTAGGCATCTTAGCCTCTCTTAAGCCTGACCTTGCTTTGGAAATCGGAACTTATAAAGGAGGCAGTTTGTCTCTAATTCGGCAGCATGCAAAATCCGTCATTTCGATCGATATTGATCCTGCAATAGCAAAAACATTCAAGTGGATGGAAAATGTTAAATTCCTTACTGGGAAGTCAAAGGACATTCTCCCTTTGCTCATTGCTGAACTTGATGCAAAAGCGTTCACGCCTCAATTCGTGCTGGTAGATGGCGATCACTCCACAGACGGAGTTAAAGCTGATTTGGAAAATATTTTAATAATGAGACCAAGGAAGGCGTGCTTTATTCTCATTCATGATATGGGAAACCGATTGTGCAGGCTTGGAGCGGAGAAAGTAAATTGGTCCAAGTACAAAAATGTTCATTATGTAGACCTTGATTTTATCCCAGGTCGTATAACTGAAAATGGAAGCAAATTCGATGGAGAGCTATGGGGCGGGCTTGGAATGATCTGCTTACTTCCTGAAGAGCGAGAAAACGATCTTCAGGTATTAAGGGGTTCCCAAAAAATGCTTGATATACTGGGGTCAAAGCAAGTTTGAAAAAACTCTAATAATAGCCCCATGAAAGTTCTGTACGTCTCAAATTATTATCCTCCATATTTTATAGGAGGAGCGGAGCTAATTGCACACCAGCATGTGAAGCAGCTAAAGTTGTTAGGATGCAAATGTGCCGTATTTGCGGGTGAGGTAACAGGAGGTAGTCCGCCTATGAGGGTTAGGCAGGATGTCTTCGAAGGTATACAAGTTTTTCGTGTAGCTATTCCAGAAAGGCAAGTTTCTTTTCAACGAGCAAACTTTTACAATCATGCAATTGAGCGTCACTTTGTTGACGTTTTGGAACGCAAGCGACCAGATTTAGTCCACTTTCACAATTTACCAGGCCTGTCTGTTGATCTGATTGATTTAGCGAGGAAAAATGGCTGTGCGACAGTGCTGACCGTTCATGATCACTGGGGATTTTGTCATCGGCAGACGCTGACAAAGCCGGACGGCGCAGTTTGCACTGACTTCACTGCCTGCAGCAACTGCCTAGGGGTGTATATTGATTTCGACAAAACGGAGCAGCCTATAGGCAAAAGGAACTCCTATGTGCGCGAGCGGCTGAGGCGTTTGGATCTTCTCATTTCTCCAAGCCAGTACCTAGCAGACCAGTATATTTTTGCAGGATATGCCCCAAAGCAAACTGCTGTTCTAGGTAATGGAGTGGACCTCGCAAGTTTCATCGGCACTAGTGCTACGCTTGCTGCATCCCATGAGGTCCGATTCGGGATAGCATGTTGCCTTGAAGAGCACAAAGGTATAAAAAATATACTAAATGCCATTGCAGCGTTACCGCAGGAAACTCGGGCAAAGTTTTATTTTGCGGGAAAAGGGCCGCTTGAGCATATTATCTTACATTTTATAAATAATAATCAGAACGGCAATCGGGTTAAGTTCTGTGGAGCCATCGAACCTTCCGCAATGAATAAATTCTATCGCTCTATAGATGTATTTGTTTGTGGATCGCAATGGCCCGAAAACCAGCCTCTCACCATCATGGAGGCTATGGCCTCGGGTGTGGCCGTGATCGCTCCAGACATCGGTGGCACTCCAGAAATGGTGCGGAACGGCTTCAATGGTCTGATTCTTCCGATAGGTGACGTTAGTGCACTCACCAGTGCTTTTCAAGCATACACTAATGACCCGAAATTAGCGAAACTTCACGGACAAGCAGGGCAGCGTGTTATGTCTAAGCAGAGCATCCGAAAGACGGCGCTGCGTCTATACAATCTCTACAACCAACTCACCGCCTCAAAAAAACATAAAGTTCGTAAAAAATAACCCGGCATGAAAAAGCGGTAAAACTTACGATGTAAGATGTTTATTAACTTTGTGAGAAGCATCTGGGGCTACCTCCCAAATCTCAAGAAGCGTTCTCGCTGTGTTTACATCTTTAACTAAATGGTGCTAATAGGGTAAAGTTTTAGCAGAAAATGATGTCGCATTTACCCTTTAAGTTCTAGAAAGATTAATCCCAATGTCCGCCCTAAAGGAATTTCGAAGAAGTTGTGTGGACAAGATCTTTAAAGTTTTAGACAAAACTATCCCAAGTCGCGCCGAAAGGGATCACGGAACCCTATGTTTCTCCCAAACCGGCGAGGACGGAATTCTAAATTGTTTCCTCCCTTCGCAAGGCTTTTACATCGATGTTGGCGCACATCACCCTTTGCGATATTCCAACACCCATATGCTTTATCGTCGAGGGTGGAGAGGGATTAACATAGATCCGACACCCGGCTCGATGACGACTTTTGACAAGTTTCGGCAGAGGGATACGAATCTGGAAATCGCCATAAGCAGAAGCACTAAGAAGCGCCGGCTCTATGTATTTGAGGAAGGGGGATATAATACATTTGATAAAAAAACAGCAAATGGACTGGTTCGAAATAAAAAAACACAACTCCTAATGAGCCGAATTGTGCCCTGCTTGTCACTCAAAGAGGTTTGCAGAAAATATGTTCCAGCCGGTCAGAATATCGGGCTTCTAACCGTAGATGCAGAGGGTCACGATGTTGAGATTCTAGAGTCGCATGACTGGGTTAATTATAGGCCAACCGTTGTGGTCGCGGAGCAACATCATCAACTTGGAAAATGGAAAAATCCGACATCCTTTCTACGAAAAAGAGGGTATTCAATGGTCGGCCAGACCCCCTTTAGCGTTATTTTTCAAGACACGAATCCAAGTTCTAAAAAAGAGTGACAACGACTGCTCTGAGTTTGATGCCAAAGCATAAACTAAAGGTTTATATGATTTGCATGGAACGAAGAGGGCGAAATATAGCTAGACGATCAAAAACTTGATAAGATGCTTCATGTGCAGGCGCAGTTGATCTAAGGTTTACATACCCACTGTGAAAATCAAAAAACTAAAACAGTTGCCCATTCATTTTATAACGATGGTTTTGGACGGGATGCCCTTCCTTCGACGGCACATCGACCAGTTGCAAAAAATACAATCGCCATGGCAATGGCATATCGTGGAGGGATTGGCCGATCTCAAACATGACACTGCCTGGAGCCTGACCACCGGGGGGCGAGTGCCTCGAGGCAGGGGGAGATCCGCTCTCAGCCAGGACGGAACCACCAAATATTTGGATACCCTGCAAAGGCGATTTCCTGGCCGCGTTAAAATTTATCGAAAACCCAGTGGACAGCTGTGGGATGGCAAAGTGGAGATGGCTCGGGCCCCGCTGCCTTTCATTAACGATGAGTGTCTTCTTTGGGAGTTGGATTCGGACGAGTGTTGGACGGCAGGGCAAATTAAGGCGGTGGAGAATCTTTTTCGGCATCAACCCCGGCGCATGGCAGCTTTTTTCTGGTGTAACTTTTATGTGGGTCCTGAAGCAGTGGTTAGCTCCCGTCACGGATATTCCCAAAATCCCAAATCTGAATGGCTTCGAGTATGGCGTTATCAGCCCGGTGATTATTGGGCTACCCACGAGCCTCCCCAGCTGATGCGGCCCCGAATGGGACTGGGCCCTATCGAAGTGGCGCACTTGCAGCCTTTTTCCCATCGAGAAACCGAGGCTGTAGGAGCTGTCTTCGATCACTATGCCTACGCCACGCGGGAACAGGTTCGATTCAAGGAGACTTACTATGG
>Ga0187844_10001505_pt1 | contig 17666 bp, 16 predicted proteins | sample SpaLakP09_SKY_50_FD_134517 | JGI IMG/M metagenome (GOLD analysis project Ga0187844, IMG submission 134517) | Oligotrophic lake water microbial communities from Sparkling Lake, Wisconsin, USA - SP09_SKY_50 | ecosystem: Environmental > Aquatic > Freshwater > Lake | place: USA: Sparkling Lake...
CTGTAGCACCGCCATGCCAAAGGCTTAGGCGCCGGTTAACCCGATTGCGGCAGAGAAGGGCAACACGCCACGCCATCTGCCGAGGAATCAGCGACCCATGGGGGTTCTCGACACTCTGATCACGCCCAAGCGCGCACCCCGTTCCCGCAAGGCTGCACCCCTGCCGCTGCCCAGCGGGCCGCTCGAAGCCTTGCTGTCCGGCCAGTTCGCAACGCTCGGCTATGCGCCCGGCGCAGTGCCGCATGACGGCACGACGGGATCGGCCTGGTCGCGAGGCTATGTGCTGGGGGCGGCCTGCGCCTCGCTGCAGCATCGCCCGACGGCACCGGTCACCGACCGCGAATGCTTTGCCACCGCGCTCGCCGCCTTCGCCACGGCTTATGGCACGGATGCCGCGCGCGACGTGCTCGCCAGCACCGTCACCGCCGCCGAAGCGCAGGAACCGGAGGTCGAGGACGGCCTGCTGCAAGGCGCCAGTGACCTCGCGCTCCTCGCGCATGGCGATGCCGCCCCCGCGACGCTGGGCTTCGCGACCCGCAACGCGGCGGACCTGACGGAAATCTGATCGCCTACCCGAGCGCGCCCGGTCGCCGCAGCGCTTCGGCGTAGAGCGACCGATAGCGCGCGATCATCGTCGCGGCGGGCCCGGCGATCAATTTCTTCGCCGCCATCCTGATCCTGGCCGGCTTTGCCTATGCTTATGGCGAAGTGGTGATCCCGCCGGTCGTCGGACAGGTGATGCCGGGCAGTGCGGCCGCCGCGACCAGCCTGAAGCCCGGCGACCGGGTCACCGCGATCGATGGCCGTGCGGTCACCGACTTTGCCGATATCGCCCGCTATGTGCAGATTCGCGCCGGTGAGCCGGTGACGATCGCCGCTACCCGGAACGGCACGCCCTTCACCACCTCCACCACGATCGGCAGCGAGCAGCAGCGCGATCGCTTCGGCAACCAGTATCGTGTCGGCCGCCTGGGCCTGCGCGGGGCGGGCACGATCGATGTCCAGCCGGTCAGCCTGTTGCGCGCGCCCGTGGTCGCGGTCGAGCGCACCGGCGAGATCGTCCGCATGATGGTCGAAACGCTGGGCCAGGTGATTTCGGGCCGCCGTTCGGTCAAGGAACTGGGCGGTCCCGTCTCGATCGCGAAGGTGTCGGGCGAGCAGATGTCGCTGGGTATCGACGCCTTTGTTTTCTTCGTGGCGCTGGTGTCCATCAATCTGGGGTTCATCAACCTGTTGCCAGTGCCGATGCTGGATGGCGGTCATCTTCTTTTCTATGCGATCGAAGCGGTGCGACGGCGTCCCCTGGAGCCGGTGGCTCAGGAATGGGCGTTTCGCGGCGGTTTGCTCGCAATCCTGGCCCTGATGCTCTTCGTGACGTTCAACGATCTGGGCAATTTGGGGCTCTGGAAGAATATCGCTGGCTTGATCGGGTGACGCCGATGGGGCAGGGCGCGAGAACGACAGGGGTCGGTTCGACTTTTCTGGGGTGGGTTTGGTGACAGCAATGACGGGTATGAAGACTGTGCGCGCGGGCGCCATGCTGCTGGCGGGCACGATGCTGTCGGGTGTTCCCGTCATGGCGCAGGTCGCGCCGGCCGGTGCCGCGCCGCAAACGACCGCGACCCCGGTGGTCGCGCCGGCACCGGTGCGGACGATCAAGACGCTGCGGGTCGAGGGCGCACAGCGCATCGAGCCGGAGACGGTGCTCTCCTATACCAAGCTGCGGGTGGGCATCCCCTACACGCCCGAAACGCTCGACCAGGCACTGAAGGACCTTCAGGCGTCGGAACTGTTCGCCGATTATTCGATCTCGGGCGTCGAGACCGGCGACATCGTCCTGCGCGTGCGCGAGAACCCGATCATCAACCGGGTGATCCTGGAGGGCAACAAGCGCCTGAAGGACGACAAGATCAAGAAGGAGATCAAGCTCGCGCCGAGGCAGATCTTCACCCGTACCGCCGTCCGCCAAGACGTGGCGCGTATCGTCGAACTCTATCGCCGCCAGGGCCGTTTCGGCGCGGTGGTCGAGCCGAAGATGGTCAATCTCGACCAGAACCGCGTCGATATCGTGTTCGAGATCAGCGAGGGGCCGAAGTCCAAGGTCCGCCAGATCAACATCATCGGCAACGAGAAATTCTCGGACGACGAACTGCGCGGTGCGATGTTCACTAAGCAGTCGCGCTGGTTCCGCTTCCTGTCCTCGGCGACCAGCTATGACCAGGATCGCCTGGCCGCTGACCAGCAGAAGCTGCGCCAATTCTATCTGACCAACGGCTATGCCGATTTCCGCGTGACCAGCGCGGTCGCCGAACTGACGCCGGACAAGAAGGACTTCATCATCACCTATGTGGTGGAGGAAGGTCCCCGCTACAAATTCGGTGATGTGAAGGTCGACAGCCAGATCCGCGACTTCGACAATGCCAAGCTCGCCGCCTCGCTGCCGATGAAGAAGGGCGACTGGTATAACGCCAAGCTGGTCGAGGATTCGATCGACAGCCTGAGCCAGACGGCGGGCCTGTTCGGTTACGCCTTCACCGATGTGAACCCCGACTTTCAGCGTGACAAGGACACGCTGACCATGTCGATCACGTTCAACATCGCCGAGGCGAAGCGCACCTATATCGAGCGCATCGACATCAACGGCAACACGCAGACGCAGGACAAGGTCGTCCGCCGCGAAATCCGTGTGGCCGAGGGCGACGCCTTCAACAGCTTCCAGGTCCGCCGCAGCCAGGATCGCATCAACTCGCTCGGCTATTTCCAGGAAAAGCTGGAGATCAAGCAGAACCCAGGCTCGACGCCCGACCGCATCGTGCTGGAAACCAATGTCGAGGAGCAGTCGACCGGCTCGCTCCAGCTGTCGGCAGGCTATTCGTCGCTCGAACGCTTCATCATCCAGGCGAACATCACCCAGCGCAATTTCCGCGGCAAGGGCCAGGAACTGCGCGCCGGCGTGAACTATTCGGCCTATTCCAAGTCGATCGAACTGGGCTTCACCGAACCCTATGTGTTCGACAAGAATATCGCGCTGGGTGTCGACGTATTCCGCCGCGACTTCAACTCGTTCAACTATCTCGGCACGACCCGCCAGACGACCTACAGCCAGGTATCGACCGGCTTCCAGGTCCGCGCCGGCGTGCCGCTGACCGAATATTGGTCGCTGTCGGGTCGCTATGGCCTCAGCTATGACGAGGTCGGCCTAGCGTCGTCCTTCTTCAACGCCGATGGCACTTGTAATTATCAGAGCGCGGGCCGCTATCTTTGCGACTCGATCGGCAATCGCTGGACCTCATCGGTCGGCTACTCGCTGATCTATGACAGCCTGAACAGCCGCCTGCGCCCGACCGCCGGCCATCGTTTCTCGTTCAGCCAGGACTTTGCCGGTTTGGGCGGCGACGTGAAGTACATCCGCACCCGTGCGGAAGGCGCCAAGTTCATGGGGCTGGGCAAGGGCTTCGTCTTCTCGGTGCTGGGCGAGGGCGGCTATATCCACTCGCTGGAGAAGAGCCGTGGCCCGGGCATCGATCCGGTCCGCATCGTCGACCGCTTCTATCTGGGCGAGCCGCAATTCCGTGGCTTCGACATTCGCGGCGTCGGTCCGCGCGTGCTGCGCATTCCCTATGTCATCGGGGCCGATGGCAGCCAGAGCAAGCAGACCGATCGCGATCAGATCGTCGACGACTCGCTGGGCGGCCGCGCTTATTATCTGGCGCGCGCCGAGCTCGAACTGCCTTTGGGCTCGGGGGCCCGCGAAATGGGCCTGCGCCCGAGCATCTATGTCCAGGCCGGCAGCCTGTGGGGTATTACCCGTCCGCTGCCCTCGCTCAACTTCCCGCAGGCGAAGGACGCCAACGGCAATCCGCTGTTCAACAAGGACGGCTCGCCGACGCTGGCGCCGGTCGCCGCGACCGACGGGCAGGGGCGTCCGATCTATGTCGTGCCGACCTCGACCACCGATCCCAATTCCGGCCTGCAGACGATCTGTCCGACCGGCTATGCGCCGCTGGGTAGCAGCACGGCCTGTTCCGGCTCGTCGGCCAACACCGCGCTCCAGAATACCAGCTATGCCATCGAGCAATTCTACGGCGGCACGTGGAAGCCGCGTGTGTCGATCGGTATCGGTGTGAACTGGAATTCACCATTTGGTCCGCTTCGCATCGACCTTGCCAAGGCATTGGTCACGCAAGCTGGCGACGACCCCAAGCTCATCACTTTCAACGTAGGGACGCAGTTCTGATGAAGACGATTTCCAAGCTCCTCCTCGCAGCGGCCCTGGTGGCTCCGGCCGCCACCGTCGCGACCAGCGCGCAGGCGCAGGTGAACGGCGTCGCCGTTGCCGATCCGCAGGGCGCGATCGCCGGTTCGCGTGCCTGGGCCGCTGCCCGCCAGCAGATCGAAACCACCTACAAGACCCAGCTCGACCAGGCCGAGACGCGCCGCACCGCGCTGACCCGCGAACTGGAGCCGCTGGTCCAGGCGTTCCAGACCGCGCGTTCGCAGCCCAATGCCAACCAGGCGACGCTGCGCACCCAGGCCGAGCAGATCGAAAGCCGCCAGCAGGCCGCCAATCAGGAACTGCAGCGCCTGACCCAGCCCGCCGTCCGTGCGCAGACCTATGCGGTCGAGCAGCTCCAGGCGCGTCTGGGCGAAGCGGTGCAGAACGCCGTTCGCGCCAAGAATGTCAGCCTGCTGGTCAGCCCGCAGGCGGTGCTGTTCATGCAGCCGACCGCCGACATCACGTCGGCCGTGACGGCGGAACTGGACAAGCTGGTCCCGACCGTCAGCATCACCCCGCCCGCCAACTGGCAGCCGGGTCAGGCCGGTCAGCAGGGTGCGGCGCCCGCCAACGCGCCGGCCCCCGCCGCGACCGCTCCGGCTGCCCCGGCGCGTCGTCAGAACAGCGGCCGGTAATAGCCGCCGTGACTGACGAAGCGAAGACCGTCATGGGCCCGATGGACGTTACGCGGGTCATGGCGGCGCTGCCGCACCGTTATCCGATGCTGCTGGTCGATCGTGTCGAGGAGATCATCCTCGACACCTCGATCCGCGCGGTGAAGGCGGTGACGATGAACGAGGGCTTTTTCCAGGGGCATTTCCCTGGCCGTCCGATCATGCCGGGCGTGCTGATCGTCGAGGCGCTGGCACAGGCCGCCGGCGTACTGGCGGTGGAAAGCCTGGGCCTCGCCGGTTCCGGCAAGCTCGTCTATTTCATGGCGATCGAAGGTGCCAAGTTCCGCAAGCCTGTGGAGCCGGGTGTCCTCCTCCATCTGGAGGTCGAGTTCGTCCAGAAGCGCTCGAGCGTGTGCAAGTTCGCCGGTGTGGCCATGATCGACGGCGTCGCGGTGGCGGAGGCGAATTTCACGGCGATGATCGCCGATCCGCCCAAGGCCTGACGATCCATCACGGTCGCCACGCCTGTTTTGACTAAAGGAGCGCGGTCCGCTATGGGCCGCGCTTTCCCGCTTTCAGGCTGGTCGGAACCAGCCATTTCCGGAGCAATATCATGAAGACCGATACGCACCCCGACTATCACATGATCAAGGTGCAGATGACCGACGGCACCGTGTTCGAAACCCGCTCGACCTGGGGCAAGGAAGGCGACACGATGCAGCTCGACATCGATCCGCTGGCGCACCCGGCCTGGACCGGCGGTCGTGGCCAGATGCTCGACACCGGCGGCCAGGTCGCGCGCTTCAACAAGCGTTTCGGTGGCGGTCTCACGCTCCGCAAGTAACGGATCGACACGCTTCCCGGCGTGGTCTCGACAAGGGCCCGGTGCTTCCTCGCGGAAGCGCCGGGCCTTTTCCATAAATCGTTGAGGATGCGCAATTCCTTAGCGATGTGTTAACCAGGCTGCTTTAGCATCAGGCCATGTTCGCTGCTGAATTCGAACCTTTGGAACCTCCCAGCCGCCGCCGGTCCCGGCGCGCAGCCGTGGCGGTCGAGGCCGAATATGAAAGCGACGGTCTGACCCGCGCGCTGTGCAAGGTGCTGGATATCTCGGCGCATGGCGCACGGCTCCAGACCTATACCGAGTTGCAATGCGGCATGACGATCGGTCTGCGACTGCCCAAGGTGGGGCAGGTGATCGCCCGAGTCGTCTGGGCAACCGATTTCGCCGCAGGTTGCCAGTTCCATACGCCGCTCGATCAGGAATCCTTCGCGATCCTCGCGCCTTTGGCCTGAGCGGCTCTTCCCATTGTAACGGGTGGTCAGCGCGCTGAGCATGAGCTAGTCATGCCGGGCAACTCGTAACAAATGGAACGATCTTGACACTGCCCGCCATCCCCGCCGCCCCGGCCCTCCGGGCGGACGACAGCATCGCCGCAGTCAGCGTGACCGAGCTTTTCACCATCGGCATTGGTCCGTCGAGCTCGCATACGGTGGGGCCGATGCGCGCGGCCAAGGCCTTTGCGAGAGAGATGCTCGACACCGGGCTGATCCCGGACCGGGTCCAGGCCGAGCTGTTCGGTTCGCTGTCGCTGACCGGGCGGGGGCACCATAGCGACCGCGCCGTACTGCTGGGGTTGGCGGGGGAAACGCCCGAGACGATCGATCCCGATGCGATCGAGACCATGCTGGCGGACATTCGCGACTCGGGGCGGATCATGCTCGACGGGCGGCATCCGCTGGCCTTCCATCACGAGGACGACCTGCTGTTTCGCCCAGGCTTCCTGCCGGCGCATCCCAACGGCATGGTGTTCACCGCTTTTCTGCCCGATGGTAGCGCGGTCGTCCGGCGCTTCTATTCCATCGGGGGCGGCGCGATCCGGATGGAAGGTGCCGAGCCGATGAAGACCAATCGGCGGCTGGCCCATCCTTTCGCCTCAGGCGCCGAATTGCTGGAACGGACGGCGGAGACGGGGCTGTCGATCGCTCAGCTGGTCCGCGCCAATGAGGCGGCGTGGCGGGATGACGCGGAGACGGATGGCTTTCTCGACCGCGTGCGCGATGCGATGGTGGGTGCGATCGAGCGGGGCTGTTCGGCTTCCGGCATCCTGCCGGGCGGGTTGAAGGTCCAGCGTCGCGCCCAGGCGATCAAGCAGAAGCTGGTCGATCGGGGGCCGCGTACCGACCCCAGCCTGGTGTTCGAATGGGTCAGCCTCTGGGCGCTGGCGGTCAACGAAGAGAATGCGGCTGGTGGCCGGGTCGTCACCGCGCCGACCAATGGGGCGGCCGGGGTCATTCCGGCGGTGTTGCGCTATTATGAGGCGTTCGTCCACGGCGCGACGCGCGACGGCGTCCGCACACTGTTGCTGACGGCGGCGGCGGTGGGGATGCTCTACAAGAAGCGGGCCTCCATCTCGGCGGCGGAGATGGGCTGTCAGGGTGAAGTGGGCGTGGCCTGTTCGATGGCGGCGGCCGGGCTGGCGGCGGCGCTCGGTGGCTCGCCCACGCAGGTCGAGAATGCCGCCGAAATCGGCATGGAGCATAATCTGGGGCTGACCTGCGACCCGATCGGCGGGCTGGTGCAGATCCCTTGTATCGAGCGCAATACCATGGGCGCTATCAAGGCGATCAACGCCGCCTATCTGGCGCTCCACGGTGACGGCAAGCACATCGTCAGCCTGGATCAGGTGATCGAGACGATGCGCCAGACCGGCGAGGACATGAAGTCGCAATATAAGGAAACCAGCCTCGGCGGCCTGGCGGTCAACGTCGTCGAATGCTGATCACTTCGCCGCGGCCCAACGGATCGCGTTGGTCAGGATGCGGCGATAGGCGGGATCGTCGTAAAGCTGTGGCTCATGGCCCAGCGCGGAATAGAAGACCCGCCCCTTGGAGTGCGGGTTGATCCACATGACGGGATGCTTGCCCATGGTGAGTTTCCCGCCGGGGCGATAACTGGCCTCGTCCACCTCGGCGAGCACGGTCATGCCGCGTGTCGCGGGGTTCCGGTCGAAGCTGTACCATTCGTCGCGGGCGAGCCAGGGCAGGGCGACGCCGGTCAGGACCGGATGGCGGGGCTGCACGGCGACGACCTTGGCCGTCTGGATATGGTCGGCGCCACCCGGATGGCCGATAAAGGTCGTGCCGATAATCGTGTCGCTATACCAGGGCTCCTTATGGCTATCGTCGCCGGCCGCATGGAGCGCGACGACACCGCCCCCACGCGCCACGAAGCGGGCGAAGGCGGCCTGCTGCTCGGGCGTCAGGAAATTGCCGCTGGCGCTGTTGATGACGACCACCGAGAAGGGCGCTAGTTGCGCGTCGTTGAACACAGCGGCGTTTTCTGGCGTGAAGCTGGGGCGTCCGAGTTGGCGGCTGATGTCGGCGAGGACCGTATTGGAATGCGGTATATGCTCGATATGTCGCCAGCCATTAGTCTTGGACATGATCAGCACGCCGCGCTGGATATTGGCGGGGAGGGTGGGGGCGACGGTATCGACGATCTTCGACGGTAGATGCGGGTCGTAAGGCGCCTGCGCCACCGCGACCAGCGCCGTTATCATCAGCGTTTTCAGCATCATCCGTCTCCCTTTTTCGGGAGCGTAGCAAATCCTCCCCGGCACGGGGAGGGGGACCATGCGGAGCATGGTGGAGGGGGCTTCCTCATAGGGCATCCCTTTGCGGAAGCCCCCCTCCGTCAGGCTCGCGGCCTGCCAACTCCCGTACCGGGGAGGATAGTCATCAATCCGCCGCGATCGGGCCGTCATGCGGCTTGGGTCGCCGGGTGAACCAGGTCAGCGCTGCCAGCACGATGCACAGCCAGGCCGACACATAGAAGATGTCGGTTGAGGCGAGCAGATAGGCTTGGCCCACCATCTGCCGGGTGACGGCGGCGGCGGCCTGAACATCCGTCAGGCCAAGATGCCCGAGGCCGTTCTTTGCCATCTGCCATACCGGCCCTTGTCCGATTGCTTCGGACAGATGCGCCTGGTGCAGAGCCTCGCGCCGGTCCCACATCGTCGTGGTGAGCGAGGCGGCAAAGCTGCCCGCCGTGATACGCGCGAAGTTGGAGATGCCGGTGGCCGACGGGATCCGGGCCTGCGGCACACCGTCGAGCGCAATGGTCAGCATCGCCAGGAAGAAGGTGCTCATCGCGATCCCCTGCACCATCAGCGGCAGGACGAAGTCGCTGAAGCTCGCCTGGGTATTGAGCCCCGAGCGCATCCAATAGGACACGCCGAACGCGGCGAAGGCGATGGTCGCCATGATCCGCGCATCGACCTTGCCTGACAGCCGCGCGACGATGGGGGTCAGCACCACCGCTACTGCGCCGCTGGGGGCGGCGACGAGGCCCGCCCAGGTCGCGGTATAGCCGAGCTGTGTTTGCAGCCATAGCGGCAGCAACAGCGTATTGGCAAAGAACACCGCATAGCCGAGGCAGAAGGCGAGCGTCCCGATGCTGAAATTGCGTCCCTTGAACAGCGACAGGTCAACCGCCGGATTGGCGTCGGTCAACTCCCAGATCAGCCAGGCGATGAAACCGACGATCGCGATCACCGTCATCACGACGATCCGGGTCGAATGGAACCAGTCGTCATTCTTGCCCAGGTCGAGCATCATCTGAAGCGCACCGACCCAGACGACCAGCATGATCAGCCCGACCTTGTCGATTGGCAGGTTGCGGGTCGGCGTCTCACGGCTCGACAGCCCACGCCAGCACACGCCCGCACAGAAAAGGCCGACCGGCACGTTGATCAGGAAGATCCAGCTCCAGTGATAATTGTCGGAGATGTAGCCGCCTAGGATCGGCCCCATGATCGGCGCGACCAGCGTCGTCATCGACCAGATGCCGAGCGCGGTCGAGCGCTTTTGCGGTGGGAAGATGGAGATGAGCAGTGCCTGGCTGCCTGGGATCATCGGCCCCGACACGGCGCCCTGCAGCACGCGGAAGCCGATCAGCGAGGAAAGGTTCCACGCGATGCCGCACAGGAAGGAGGCGATGGTGAACAATAGCACCGAGACGCAGAAGGTGCGCACCACCCCGAACTTGCCCATCAGCCAGCCGGTCAGCGGCACCGCCACACCGTTGGCGACGGCAAAGGCGGTGACCACCCAGGTCGAATTGTCCGAACTGACGCCCAGATTGCCCGCGATGGTGGGCAGCGAGACGTTGGCGATGGTCGAATCGAGCACCTGCATGAAGGTGCCCAGCGCCAGCGCGAAGGCGACGAGCGCCAGCGCCGGACCTTTCAGCGGCGCCGGGCCTGCCCCCGCACCTTGGGAAGGGGCGCCGGCCATCAGCGATTGGCCGCGATGATCTGCGCGATCCGCGCCTCGACCGCGGGGTCGTTCGCATCGGTGGCGGGGGTGCGATAGGCCTGGGTCGCGGTGGTTCCGATACGCGGGCCGCGCTGGTCGGCGGTGTCGACCGTCACGGTCGCGGACAGGCCGACGCGCAAGGGATTCTGGCGCAGCTCATTGGCGTTCAGGCCGATCCGCACCGGCACGCGCTGGACGATCTTGATCCAGTTGCCGCTGGCATTCTGCGGGGGCAGGAGCGCGAAGGCGTTGCCGCTTCCCGCGCCCAGGCCGATGACCTTGCCATGATAGACGATCTTGCCGCCATACATGTCGGCGGTGATCGTCGCGGGCTGGCCGATGCGGATATCCTTGAGCTGGGTCTCGCGGAAATTGGCGTCGACCCACAGGCGATCGAGTGGCACCACCGCCATCAGCGGGGTTCCCGCCGCGACCTGCTGGCCCACCTGCACGGTGCGCTGGGCGACGACGCCGTCGATCGGGGCGATGATGTGCATATGGTTGCGGGTGATCGCGGCACGGCGATAAGCGGCGATGGCGGCCATCACGGCGGGGTTGTTCCCGACCTGCGTACCCTGCACGGCGGTCCGCGCCTGGGCAGCCTGCGCCCGCGCCAGGTTCAGATTGGCGGTCGCGACCTTCACCGCATCGGCGGCGTGCGAGAGTTCCTCCCCCGAGACCGCCCCTTCGGCGGCGGCGCCCCGGCGGCGGGCATAGTCGGACTGGGCGCGGGCCAGTTCGGCCTGGGCCTGGACGATCGCGGCGCCACTCTGGTTGACCTTGGTGAAGTCGGCACGGGTCGAGCGGACCGCCTGCGCCAACTGCGCGGCGGCGGAGGCGAGCCCGACATCGGCGGTGGCCGGGTCGAGGTCGAGCAGCGGCGCGCCGGCCTTCACCGTCTGGGTATTGTCGGCATGGATGGCCAGCACCGTGCCCGGATCGCGCGCGGTGATCGATACCACGTCACCCGCGACATAGGCGTCGTCGGTCTCCTCCTCGGGCTTGGCGAGCAGGAAGTGGAACACCGCCCACACGATCGCGGCCAGCACGACCACGATCACCAGGATGGTCAGCCCCATGCGGCGGGCCTTGGGCTTGCCCCCGATCGAGGATTGCATTGCGGGGGTGGCGGCTTCGGTGTCGCTCATTGCGTGATACCTTGCGAAGAAGAGGAGAACCCACCGCCCAGGGCGACAGCCAGCGCGATGCGCGCCTGGACCGCGTCGGCGGCGAGATTGATGTCGGCCTGCTCGGCCTCGAGCTGGCGGATGTCGGGATCGATCAGGCCGAGTTGTGATTGCAGACCGCTCGACACGCGAATGGCGTTCAGCCGGCGGGTTTCGGCCAGGCCGCGAACCACGTCACGCTGCCGGCTGCGCTCGGTGGCGATGGCCCGGCTGCGTGTCACGGCATCGGCCGCCTCGCGCACCGCGCCGACCACCCGGTCGTTATAATCGGCCGTCGCTAGATCCAGCGCGGCGGTCGCCCCTGCCAAGCCCGCGCGCAACCGGCCGCTATCGAAGATCGGCAGGTGGATGGCAGGTCCGGCACCGATCGTCCCGGCGTCAGCCGTGAGCAGATTGCCAAGCCCGACCGCCTGGAATCCTGCCAGCGCCATCAGATTGACATTGGGCAGGAACGCCTTGCGCGCCACCTCCTGCCCGGCATTGGCCGCCTCGATCCGGGTGAGCGCGGCGGCAATGTCTGGTCGGCGTGACAACAGGTCGGCCGGCACCGTCGCCGGCATGGGCAGCGCCGTGTCGAAGGTCAGGTGCGTCGGTGCGATCGTCGCGGGATAATCCAATCCGCGTCCGGCCAGCGCGGCCAGAGCGTTGCGCGACAGGGCGGCCTGCGCCTCGGCACGGGCGAGCGCCACCTGCGCCTGAGCCAGCAGCGTCTGGGCGCTGGTGGCATCCAGGCGGCTTGCGAGGTTGTTGCGGATACGCGCCTGGGTCAGCGACAGCGAATTGGTGCGCGTCGCGATGGTGCTGCGCGCGATCGCGGCCTGGCGTTCGGCGCGGGCGAGCTCGACATAGGTCTGTGTGACCGAACTGGCGATGGCCAGCCGTGCCGCCGTCACGTCGAGCGCCGCGGCGCGCGTGGAGGCGCGTGCCGCCTGGATCGCGGCGGCCTGTCGCCCGAACAGGTCGATCGTCCAGTTGAGATTGGCCTGTGCCTGACCCAGCCACTGGGTCGTGCCGGCAAAGGGCGGCGGGATCGTGTAGCGACCCGAGATGCGGCTATATTGCTCCTGCGCGTCCAGCGAGACATCGGGGCCATTGTCCGCGCGGCGGCTTGCCAGCACCGATTCCGCCTGTCGCACCCGCGCCAGCGCGACATCGAGCGACGGATTGCCCGACAGGGCGTCGGCGACGATCCGGTCGAGTTGCGCATCGCCCAGGCCACGCCACCATTCAACGGCGACCATTGGTGCCTGGGCATTGCCCAGGCCCAGCCGGTCGGGCGCGATGGGTGCGATGGCAGGATGCGTCTGCGGCACCGAACAGCCGGCCAGCAATAGGCCGATCGCAAGCGCGAACCGCTTCATGCCACCGTCTCCAGCTTGTTGCGCAGCCGCAGGAGATAATCGACAAATTGGTCGACATCCTCGGGCGCCCAGTCGGACAGCCAGATATTCCACTGTGCCACCACCTTCTCCTTGCAGCGATGCGCGACCGCGCGGCCATGGTCGGTCAAGGACAGCCGCACGACTCGCCGGTCGTCAGTGCAGCGGCACCGTTCGATCAGACCCAGTTCCTCCAGGGCATCGACGATCCGGGTCGTCGCGCCGGTATCGTGACAGAGATGGCGGGACAGCCCCGCCGCCGTGTGCTCCAGGCCGTACAGCAACGCCATCAGTGCGCTCCACTGCACATGGGTCACTTCTTCATTCTCGAAGACCGGCTCCATGCCGATGCGCGCGAGCTGATACGCGCGTTTGGTCAGATAGCCGACCGAGCGTTCGGGATCGAATTCGTCGGGATGCTGAGTCACCATATCGCTGCCTTGGCAATGGTTGCTTAAGCAGTCAATTCGTTCGTGGGATCATGACGTATTTGTCACGATGAGGCCGCCACTCCTGTCATCGTCAGGTAACATCATATCCTGTAAGCCATGATTTTGAGGGTTGGAGTATAGCCGAATGACCCTGTTCACCCGTCGCCATGTGCTGGGCAGTGCCATCATGCTCGGCGCCGCGCCGGCGATATTGCGGGCGCAACAGCTTTTTGCGGCCTATCCGTTTCGACTGGGGGTGGCGGCGGGTGATCCGGCGGCGGACGGCTTCGTCATCTGGACGCGGTTAGCCCCCGATCCGCTGGCCGAGCATGGCGGGATGCCGATGGCGCCGATCGAGGTCGAGTGGCAGGTCGCCCGGGACGAATGGATGCGCGATGTAGTTGCCAAGGGGACGGCGCTGGCGCGCCCCGAGCTGGCGCATTCGGTCCATGTCGATGTGAACGGTCTCGAGCCAGCGCGGCCCTATTGGTATCGGTTCCAGATCGGCGGCGAGCGTTCAGCCCGGGGCATGGCGCGTACCTTGCCGCCTGCGGGGACGCCGCTGGACCGGTTGCGCTTCGCCGTTGTCGGATGCCAGGATTATCAAGCTGGCCTCTATACCGCCTATCGGCATATGGCTGAGGAGGCGCCGGACTTCGTCTTCCATTATGGCGATTACATTTATGAGGATCGCGATTCCCCGCTGGCCTTCGGCTATGATGGCAAGCTGCGGCGTTTCGTGCGCGAGCATGTCGGGCAGAAGCTATACGACCTTGCCGATTATCGTCGCCGCTATGCCCAGTATAAGATGGACACTGATCTCCAAGCCGCGCACGCCGCCGCCGCCTGGTTCCCGACCTTCGACGATCACGAGGTCGAGAATAACTGGGTCGGCCTGATCGATCAGGAACAGACCCCTTCCGAGGACTTCGCACTCCGCCGCGCCATGGCGCTCCAGGCTTGGTATGAGCATGTGCCGGTGCGGCGCGCCTCCATGCCGACGCCATCGGGGATTACCGCCTATCGCCGTGCGCGGATCGGCGATCTGCTCGACCTGCATCTGCTCGACACCCGCACCTTCCGGAGCGACCAGCCCTGCGATGACGGCTTCAAGCCCGTCTGCGCCGGCGTGCGCGATCCGGCGGCCCAGGTGCTGGGGGCGGCGCAGGAGAAGTGGCTGGCGGCCAATCTGGCGCAAGGCAAGGCGCGGTGGAATGCGATCGCCCAGCAGGTGATGGTCATGCCGCTGGATCGCCGGACCGACGACGCGCCGGCGGCGATCCGTAATATGGACAGTTGGGGCGGCTATGATGCGCCGCGCGAAAGGCTGCTGGCGATGCTGGGAGGACGCAATGCGGTGGTGCTGACCGGCGACGAGCATCAGACCTTCGCGGGCGAGTTGCGGAGCAATGGCGGCAACGGCCCGGCCAAGGCGGTCGAGTTCGTTACGACCTCGATCTCGTCCGGAGGGGACGGCGCGGATGTCCGGAAGGGCAATGACCGGATCATGGCGGACAATCCCTATCTGAAATATACGGCCGACCGGCGCGGCTATTCCATATGCGAGGTCGGCCGCGATGCCTGGCAGACGCGGTTTCGCGCGTTGCGTAGCGTATCGACGCCCGATGCGCCGGTCGTGACGCTGGCCACCGCCACGGTGGCGGCGGGAGAGCCGAAGCTATCGATCGGGTAGGGGCGAGTATTGTCTTAGCGACCCGCGACTGAAAGCCTTTGTCAAGAGCGCAGCGAAGCCATCCGGAACGCATCTGCCGCATTCTAGATAGCTTCGCCGTGCTCAAATGACGGAGTGGTCTGGCGACACGGCAAGGATTTCGGATGCTTCAAAGACTGCAAAAGTCACGATCGTCAGAGCATAATTATGCGATTGATTATCATTATTGCTATCATTAAAGCCGCTGCCCAACGCCCATCGGGCGAGGGACATCAGCGGAGGAAATATGAAGCGCAGTCTGGTCACTGGCCTGCTGTCCGGTGTCGCATCGGCCGTGATCGGTTCGCCGGCCCATGCCGTGGACACGACCCCGGCCAACGATCCGCAGCGGGACAATGACATCGTCGTCACCGGTGCCCGCGTCGCGCAGGCGGGGGATCAGCAAAGCGCTTCGCCGACCGGCCTGTCGCTGTCGCTGCGCGAAACGCCGCAGTCGGTGACGGTGATCGACCGTCAGCGGATCGAGGATTTCGCGCTGACCAATGTCCAGGACCTGTTGACCCAGACGGTCGGCATCAATGTCGAGCGGACCGAGACCGACCGGACGGAGTTCAACTCGCGCGGATTCGACATCACCAATTTCCAGTTCGACGGCATCGGCCTGCCGCTATTCTACAGCATCCAGACCAGCGACCTGGACACCGTGCTGTTCGACCGGGTCGAGGCGGTGCGCGGTGCGAACGCGATCATGACCGGGGTCGGCAATCCGTCCGCGACGATCAACTTCTTGCGCAAGCGGCCGACGACCGGCTTCCAGGCCAATGGCTCGGCCTATCTCGGCTCGTTCAACATGTGGCGGCTGGAAGGCGATGTCTCGGGGCCGTTGACGACGAACGGTGCGCTGCGGGCGCGCGTGATCGGCGCGCATGAGGAGCGCGACAGCTATCTCGACTATAACCACGTCAATCGCGACGTGATGGCGGGGCTGCTCGCCTGGGACGTGACCCCGGCGCTGACCGCGACGCTCGGCTATTCGCGACAGGACAATCGTTCGCGCGGGGTGCTTTGGGGCGCGTTGCCGCTGACCTATTCGGACGGGACGCGGATCGATTACGCCCGCTCGGCTTCGACCTCGGCCGACTGGACCTATTGGAACACCATCGACCAGACCGCCTTTGGCGAGTTGGCGTGGAAGCCGGGCGGCGACTGGGCGGTGCGCGGTGTCGTCACCTATCGCCGGTTCGAGGAAAGCGCGCGGCTGCTCTATGCCTTTGGCCTGCCCAACCGGACGACCGGGCGGGGCATGCAGGGGCAGACCGGGCGGTACGACTCCAACTACGACCAGCTCTTGTTCGACGGTTATGCCTCGGGCAGCGTGTCGCTGTTCGGGCGCGATCACCAGCTGGCCTTCGGCGTGTCAAACGGACGTTCGGACGGCGAGCAATATGCCGGCAACGGCCTTTCCCTTGTCGACTATGGCGATGTTCGCGACCTGGCCAATTTCCGCGCGCCGCAGATCGGCTATACGCCGATGGCGCAACGGGCGGACACGCGCGACCTGCTCACCCGCGCGTACGGCGCGATGCATCTGAACCTGACCGACCGGCTGAAGAGCGTGGTCGGCGCGACCGCGATCTGGCTGAAGAGCTCCGGCCTGTCCTATGACGTGGACCAGTCGCGCAAGAACAGCCGGGTCAGCCCCTATGTCGGTCTGCTCTACGACCTGACCCAGCATCTGACCGCCTATGCCAGTTATACCAACATCTTCAATCCGCAGAGCGAGGTCGACATCACCAACCGCCGCCTCGACCCCGCCAGCGGCACGAGCATCGAGGCGGGCCTGAAGGGCGAATGGTTGAATGGCCGGCTCTACGGTTCGGCGGCGGTGTTCCGGGCGAAGCAAAAGGGGCTCGCGCTCTTCGCCGGGCAGTTCAACGGCACCAACGGGCCCTTGGGCAACAGCTATTATACCGGGCAGGATTCGGTCTCGAAGGGGTTCGAGCTGGAGGTTTCCGGGCGGATGACCGACCGCTGGCTGGTTTCGGGCGGCTTCACCCATCTCCAGATCGAGGATGGCAACGGCACCCGTGCGCGCCCCTTCATCCCGCGCGACACCTTCAAGCTGGCCGCCACCTATAGCATCGAGCAGTTGAACGACCTGAAGCTGGGCGGCCAGTTCCGCTATCAGAGCCGGATCAGCAACGATAGCGGCGCGTTCAACGCGGCCGGGCAGGCGATCCCGGTTGTGCAGGACGCCTATGCCACGCTCGACCTGCTGGGCAGCATCCGGCTGATCGATCATGTCCGCGCCAGCGTGAACCTGCGCAACGTGACCAATGCGAAATATCTCGGCACGTTGAAATACGGCCAGGCCTTCTACGCCGCGCCACGCAGCATCATGGCGACCCTGCGCTTCGACTACTGAAAGGGACGGGGCGAGACGATGCCGTCTCGCCCCGCTGCCTGATTAGCGATCTTCCTTCGTCGCCTCGATCGCGGCGTTGGCGGCCAAGATATAGGCCGAGGTGGTCGCGACCGTATATTCGTTCTCGAACCACAGAAACGGCCAGTCGGTCTTCAACTCGGGGAAGTCGGGCTTCACGATCAGCACGCCCGGCACCAGCCCGCCTGGGATGAAGCCATAATCGGCACGGTTATGGCCATAGCCGACCAGCTTGGACGCGGTGCCCACGGTGGAGACCAGGGACAGATTGTTCGCCGGATGCCGCCCGAGCACATAGTCAATCGCGTTCAGCGTATAGTCAGTGCCGATGATCTCCGGAAACGC
>Ga0187844_10001508_pt1 | contig 17653 bp, 19 predicted proteins | sample SpaLakP09_SKY_50_FD_134517 | JGI IMG/M metagenome (GOLD analysis project Ga0187844, IMG submission 134517) | Oligotrophic lake water microbial communities from Sparkling Lake, Wisconsin, USA - SP09_SKY_50 | ecosystem: Environmental > Aquatic > Freshwater > Lake | place: USA: Sparkling Lake...
ACTCAATACAAATCATTGATTGAGGATATTTATAACTACAAGAGAAGGGAAAAAGTTAATTTGAGATTTGCAAATAATGATGAATAAAATAAAGTGGGCTGATATGGTCGAGAGAGTTGTATGCCGAAAGGGTAACATCCAAAAACCTAAGTCAGCTACACTACGGGTAGTAGTACAACGGCAGTACGCAACGTGCGCACATCTTAGGCTTATCTAGGCGTAAAAGATAACAGAAGAAGTTGAAATTGTGGTTCAATTCCACGCTACTCGACAAACGATTAAAAAATAAAAGCAATGAATAATAATGATTTATCAAAATATGATTTTGAAAAAGAACTAAAAAATATGGCAGTTAGTTGTATAGGATTAAAGCCAGATACTGCTAAGAAAAAAGCAGCTAAAATTTTTAAAAAGTATGACCACATAATTTCTTACCAAGACAAAGATTATTATATAAGACAGTATAATGAATTAGAAATAATGTATAATACTTTGAAAAGTGGAAAAATAAAATATTCAAGAGGCAAAAATAAGGGCATATTATTATTGAAAGATATTGAACAAGTAGAAGTTAGGGAAAACGATGTTGTGTTAATAACAAAAAATGGTAGAGAAATAATTATAGGTAATGACTTTAAATATTTAGAAAAAATTTTTTAAAAAAAACATAAAATGGGAACAGATTTACTGAACAAAATTAATTATGAAAAATATATTACTATTATTATCTATTGTATTAACATCATTTATTTCGTATGGTCAAAATCAAATTATACATCAGCATGATGTAATGAACGACAAAGATTATTATTCATTGGATAAGGAGTTACTTTGTTCTACCGATGGCAAAAAAGGTTTCATTATAGATTTTAGACTAGCAAAGAAGGGTGATAAGGTAGAATACAGAGGTATATCTATTACGGCATCACAAATTGGCACTTGCCATGAAAAGGATATACTTATTGTATTGTTTGATGATAGTACAAAAGAAACCTTTGAGATGTGGAATGATTTTAATTGCAACGGCAACGTATATATGGATTGGAACAAAAAAGCTATTACTTCATTAAAAAAATCAGTAAAAGCAATTAGGTTGACTAACGGTAGGACATACGATTCATTCACTAAGGAGTTTACCAATCCTGCTGAAAAGAATTTTTTTATAGACGCTATAAACGCTATAAACAATCAAACAATAATTGAAAAAAAATAGGATTTAGAAGGGGAAAGGATTAATGTCAAATGGATAAAAATATAAAAAAATGAGTTGGAAATTCGTATTTAATACAACAGTTTCATATAAATATTGGGGAGATATTCAAGAAGCAAATGATGCTGCAAGGAATTGCGGTTATCAATTTTTCACTTGGAACGGATGGGTTTATACCATCAACGGAACTCAAACAAATATTAAAGTACAAGACTGTTTCTGAAAAAAATACCCTTTAAAAAACAAATATGAATAACGAATACATTTGTGTACGATTCTTAACTTGGATTTCCGATAATCATTGGTGTAGGCGAGATAGAACACATCCAAATAAGGTAGGACAATATTATTCTTATATACATTGCGAGTATAAAACTATTGAACAGTTGTCTAAAGAATTTAATGAAACTTTTAATCAAGAATTTAATAAAATAGAAATGGAAAAAATGACAAAAAAATATGAGTATCGTGGTTACACATACACAATTGATATTGCCCTAAATACAAAAGTTGAAAAAAGTATTAGCGGAGAAAGATGGCATACCATTACTCTTAATGATTCAACCGAAGAATTAAAAAAATGGGAAGAGGTAAAAGACAAGTATATTGAAATAACTATTGAAGATTTTGAAAGGTTTGCACAAAAGTATTTTGATAAAATAATAGACGGTGTACCTAGTTCTAGCGATAGGCTTTCAAAATTGGGTTTTACTTCTATTTAAAATATAATTTGATTACATATACAACTATTCATTAAATTTGTTTATTGAGCTGTAAAACAAAATAAGTATGATTAGGACTAATGATATAGCTAAGTTGCTATCTAGCCTACAAGGGGTTAAAAATGGTTTTGATAAAAAAAAAGAATCATTACAAGATGTTTATGACGGTAGGCTACAACCTTGGCAAGAAAGTGATAAGGGAGAGGAAATGATTAGTAACATAGCATCATTACAAGACATTGTTTCAAAATTACAAGAGGTGTGCTTTAACGTAGAAGATTTGTTTGAGCCTAAATTCTAAACATATAAAAACAAAATAATGAAATCAATTTCTATCGTACACCCTAGTAGGGGTAGAGTAGTTATGTCTAATGAAACTATTTCAAAATGGATTATTTCGGCATCAAAAACAATTCCTATTGAATACATACTATCAGTAGATGAAACAGACCCCGAACTTATTAATTACATAAAAGGGTTTGAGGCATTGAAAATATTATTGGAAAATAATAATGTAAGCCTAAGCATTGTTATTAATCCGAATATAACGGCAATAGAAGCTATTAATGTTGCTGCAAAACAAACTGTAAATGATTTGATTATAGTTGTTTCAGATGATTTTGATTGCTTCCCTAATTGGGATTTGTTCTTGCAAGAAAGATTGAATAATAAATCAGATTACATTGTTAAAACCTCCGATGGTTTACAGCCAATATTAATTACACTACCTATTATGGATAGGGTTTACTACAATAGGTTTGGTTACGTTTATTACAATGAGTATAAACATATGTTCTGTGATACAGAAATGACAGATGTGGGTCATTTATTAGGTAAGGTGGTAGATTTACAAAGCAATGATTTTATATTTAGACATAATCACTACTCAACAGGGGGAATGATAAAAGATATAATAAACGAAAAAAACGATTTAACTTGGATTCAAGGTGAAGAATTATATTATAGTAGAAAATCAAATCAATTCTATTTAAAATTTTAAAATGAAATTATCTGTTCTTATTTGTACCATTAGTTGTAGAAATATAATTTATAAACAATTAATATGTCATTTAGAAAAACAAATATCTTTATTGCCCAATGATTTAATAAATCAAGTTGAAATAATTTCATCATCAGACGAATCTATTAATATTGGTCAAAAAAGAAATTTATTATTAGATAAATCGGTAGGTGATTTTATTGTATTTATAGATGATGATGATACTGTTTGTGAAGATTATTTATTAAGTATTTTAAAAACTATAAATGATAACGAAGGTATTGATTGTATTGGTATTGAAGGTGTTATAACTTTTAATGGTCAAAACCTAAAAAAATGGTACATAAGTATTGATTACGGTAGTTGGTTTGAGAAAGATAATGTATATTATAGGACACCTAACCATATATCTCCCATAAAAAGAGAAATTGCTTTAAAAGTAAAGTTCCCCGAAATTAAATTTGCGGAGGATTTTGAGTACAGCAAAAATATATATCCATATTTACAAAAAGAGGCAAAAATAAATAAAAGTATTTATAATTACAATTATATAGATAAATAAAATGGATAGAGCAATAGTATCTTTTGCCAATGAAAGGGGCAATTATTATAAAAGTTTAGAAAGACTTAAATTATCTGCTGAAAAGTATGGTGAAGCTGATTTTATAGGCTTTAAGGGAGAGGCAAGTATTGATTCTCCTTTACATTTAGACAACCCATATGCCTTTAAAATATACGCAATTAATAATGTTATAAAATTAGGTTACAAAAAAATACTTTGGCTTGATTCCGCATGTGTTTTTATTCGCAGCTCTAAACCTATTTGGGATGAAATAAACAATAAAGGTTACATTATGCAAGAATCGGGTCATTATGTTGGGCGGTGGTGCAATAATGAAACATTGGAATATTTTAATATTAAAAGGGATAAAGCAGAAAAAATGATGATGTATGGTAATAGTGGTTTTTTAGGTCTAAATTTAGAAAATGAAATAGCATTAAATTTTTTAAAAAAATGGCGTGAATCTATGTTAGCAGGTTGTTTTAAAGGGTCTTGGGATAATCATAGGCACGACATGACTTGCGGTAGTATAATAGCTAACCAATTAGGTATGGAGTATAAAAATGGTGACGATTGGCTTCATTATGCACCTCCAATGCAAGAGCAATTGAATGAAAAAGTAATAATACACACACAAGGAATGTAAAATATGGGAATAACCACAAAAAGCCTAGATAGGTTAAAAAGAAACAATGTAGTAAAGGCATTAAAAATGTGCGAATTAGGCGCACAAAATCTATATACCGATGATGATTGGTATGGTAGGGTAGCCAAAGAATACTTTGAATTGTATGGAGTAGAGCATAATAGCTATGACATTGTAATTTATCAAGGTTGCGAATTTATGGATTTGAGAAAGCCAATACCTAAAAATGTAGTTGGAATATATGACGTAGTTACTGATTATGGTACTACCGAACACGTTGATGGAAACTACTACCAAGCGTGTAAGAATATTCACGATTTTTGTAAAGTAGGTGGTTTAATATTTAGAGAAACACCTAAAACAGGTCATTGGATTAATCATGGTTATCCATTAAGTCCTGCAAGGAATTATTTAGACATGCTTTTTTATGAGAAATTATCTGAAATGTGTGGATATGAAATAGTTGAATTAGTAGAAGAGTTTGCTATGGGTAATATAATAGATGGTTGCAATATTTGTGTTGTTTTAAGAAAAAAAAATGATAACAATTTTATATCGGAACAAGAATTTAATAAATTAACTATTTTTTCATCATAAAATAATAATAATGAATACTCAAATTGAATTTGCTGCAAAATTTGCTTATAGTTTTAAAGAAACTATATATCAAACTTATGAATCAGCACAAAAAATGATTAATGAAAATATTGAAGGCGATTTTGTAGAATGTGGCGTTGCTGCTGGCGCACAAATAGCTGCTATGCAAGTTGCTATTCAAGAAAAATCAAGTGCTAAAAAAATATTTGCATTTGATAGTTTTATAGGCATTCCGATGGCAGGCGAGTTTGACACAGTTCAAGCAGGAATAGGTGAGATAACGCATAATAAATTTGCACCTTTATCTGAAAGACTTGTTTCTAGTGGAATAACATCTCACTCAAAAGAGTGTGTTATACAAAACTTTAACACAATGAGTTTAAATTTAAACAATGTTGTTTTTGTTGAAGGATGGTTTCAAGACACTTTAGAAAGTGCGAGTAAACAAATAGAAAGCATTTCTATATTAAGGCTTGATGGAGATTTGCATGAAAGCACTCTAGTTTGCCTTGAATATTTGTACCCTAAAGTTTCTAAAGGAGGTATTGTAATAATTGATGATTATGCTTTAGACGGTTGTAGGATAGCAGTCCATCAATATTTTGATTCGATTAAAGAGGAATTGCCCGAAATAACGGCAGTACAAGGTGGCGGAGGTGTAACTTTTTTTTATAAAAAATAAATTTTAAAAAATGTTTAAAAGTCAAAATAACGAAAGCGAAATAGTTATAAATTATTTTAATTACATATTAGATAATAATATAAAAACAGTTTTGAGTATAGGAGAAAATGATGGCATTACATTTAGTAATAGCTATGACTTAATTGAGAGAGGTTGGAGAGCTATTTTACTAGAACCTTCACCAAAGGCTTTTGAAAAATTAAGCGATTTATATAAAAACAATTCATTAGTTAGCTGCCTAAATTATGGCATAGCTTTAGAAAATGGATTTTTACCTTTTTCAGAAAGCGGTAGTTTTAATCATAATGGTGATGATGTTGCTTTATATTCTAGTTTAATTGATTCAGAAAAAGATAGATGGGGCGACAAAGTATCTTTTAATAAAGTAGAAGCTAAATTTTTAACTTTTGAATCATTTTTGAATGAATTAGAAAAAGATATACAATTTGATTATATAACTATTGATGCAGAGGGCTATGATTATAACATTTTAAGTCAAATAGATTTAAAAAAAATTGGTTGTAATTGTTTGTGTATTGAGCATAACGGAGTATTAGATTTACTAAATAAATATATAAATTATGCAAATTTATACGGGCTTGTAGAATATAGTAGAAATGCAGAAAACATTATTTTTATTTCTAAATTTAATTAGAAATGATAAGCGTAGTAATAAGTTATTGCAATAATGATTTTGGCTTTTTAGAAGATAACATCAAGCAAGTAAAAAAGTTTTCAGATGATGTAGTAGTATGTTATTGTGAACACTCTTTGAACGGCAAGCTAGAGGATGCCTCCGTTATTGATGAAATGAAGCGTATTGTACATTTATACGGCTGTAAGCTAAATAAAATAATACTAGACGTGCATAATAGTGCTAGGTGGCATCATAATGAAATGAGGCATAGTGGTAGTGCTTTGGCTATTAATGATTATGTGTTGTTTTTGGATGCAGATGAAATACTAGAGGGAGATTTATTTAAAGAATACCTTGAAACAAATGAGCATAAAAATTATGACGTAATTGCTCTTAAATGTTATTGGTATTTTAGAGAAAGGAAGTACAGGGCTAACGCAACAGAACAAGCAGGAACACTTTGTAATAAGGCTATAATAAACAAATCATACATATTCAGCGAAGCCGAAAGGTGGGAGTTTAAAAATAGACCAAATCTTAGAGTAAAAGAAAATGTAACTTACAACGGTAGTGTACTATGCCATCATTACAGTTGGGTGCGTACAAAGGAGCAGATGATTAACAAAGTAATGTCTTGGGGGCATAAAAACGATAAGGATTGGCTCTCTTTAATTGAGCAAGAGTTTACACATGATTTTAACGGAACAGATTTTGTTCATCATTACAATTATCAAACAATTTAACAATCAATAACAATTTAAAAACAATCGTATGAATTATTTTGAAGTATTAGTAGCCATTAGGATTGAAACCGAAGGTGCTAAGGGAGCATTAAAAGTGAAAAAAGTAAAGGAAGTGTATCTAGTGGATGCTATGTCGGTAACGGAAGCAGAAGCAAGGATTGTTGAAACATTTACTAAATCTGGTTTTAGCCAAGATTACGAAGTAGTGGCGGTTAAAGCATCTAAGGTTGTAGAAATTATTGAGGCAGAAATAACTAGGACAAAGCCTAAGCCTCAAATAGCAAAAGAAGGTGATGTAGTACCTAGTAATACTTTACCCAAAACAGGTAAATGGATTTCCGTTGATAGTACAAATGTTTTAACGGGCGTTTCAAATACAAATACAAGTGAATTGGAAACAGAAAGTGAGGATGAATTTGGAGAAATAAATTTTTAAATTTAAAATAGACGTATGAAAAAAAAAGAATCAGTATTATTTATAGTAATCGTATTGCTTGGGATTATGTTATTAATGTTGCTTGTTAAAGGTTGTGAAGATAATGCAGATTATAAAAATTTGACAGAGCAGCTATCTAAATATGAAATAGCCAATAAGGAATTTAAAACAAAAAGGTTATTAGATAGCAGTACAATAGTGCAGCAGACACAAACTATCCTCACGCAATCAGAGGCGACCAAATTAGGCTTAATTAAGCTAGAAGGTGAAATAGTCAAGCTACAAAGCCAAGTGGCAATTTCGCAGCAATTAAAGTACCGTAAGGTTGATGTTCCCTTTATACCCGAAAACTTTGCCGATACAACTTCATGGCAGTTTAAATTTAAAAACGGAGATTCATCTAAATCTATAATTGATAGCTTGTTGAATAATAGTATTATTGTTCCTAAAAATTTCAGCATTAAGGATAAGTGGTTAGAGATAGGGGGTATTGTTAAGAAGCAAGGTGTAACCATAGATAGCATCGTTATTCCTAATAAAACTTCGGTAACTATTGGGTGGAAAAGACAAGGGTTTTTAGGTGTTATGAAAGTACCCGTTGTAGAGGTTAAAAATAGTAATCCTAATCTATCGGTAGTAGGTATGGATAATGTGGTTATTAAAGATAAAAAAGGTCTGTTACAAAAGCGATTATTTTGGCTCGGACTAGGTTTGGTAGGCGGATTTATAATAAAATAGACTACTTTTACACTTAAAGGTTATTTTGCAAAATAAACTTATTTTGTAAAATAACCTTATTTTTAAAAATAAAACAAACAGTCAAAATGAAAAAAACTATTAAAGTATTATGCCTATTTGATTATGCTTGTGTAACAGGTTTTGGTACTGTAAGTAAGAATATTCAAGAGCATTTAAAAAGCCATTTTAAGGGCGAATTGCAGCTTGATATTTTAGCAATAAACTATGTTGGTGAGCCTTATATAGAAGATGATGGAACTAACGTAATAAGTGCATCAAAATCAGCCTCAAAGCATGATGATTTCGGTAGGTTTGGATTTCTTAAAATTTTGAATGATTCAGATGAGTATGACGGTATATTCATAATGCAAGATTTGGGTATTATTACTCCAATAGTAGAATTGCTTAAAAATATTAAGGATAGAAAAAAAAAGGATAATAAGAAAGGCTTTAAATCAATATTTTATTTTCCTATTGATTGTAAGCTAGTAGGAAAGATGGCAGACGGTTTAGAATTTTTTGATTGCGTTGTAGCGTACAATCAGTTTGGTAGGAATGAAGTAGTTAAACTTAACCCTAAATTGAAAGGCAAAGTTAAAATAGTGCCACATGGTAACAATAGCAAAGATTTTTACCCAATATCAAAAGATGATATATCACCGTTCAGAAAGGAATATTTTGGCGATAATGCAGATGAATTATTTATCATTAGTAATATTAGTAGGAATCAAAGTAGGAAAGACATACCTACTACAATATTTTCGTTCATAGAAGCTAAAAAGTGTTGGAATGAAATTGGGTTGTCTAGTAAGCCGTTCCTATACTTACACATGAATCCAAAAGATAAGCTAGGGTGGGATTTAGTTTTTTTACTTAGCCAAACAAAACTTGTAGAGGGGGAAGATTATAAGTTTATGGAGGGTGAATTTGTAAGCAATGAAGTTCTGAATAAAATATACAATGCCTCCGATTTGATTTTATCTACATCAATGGCAGAAGGTTGGGGTCTTATATTCAGCGAATCCGCAGCAACTAAAAGACCAATTATTGTACCTAATCATACATCATTCAAGGAAATGGGAGATGGAGGTAAAAGAGCCTATTTAATAGACGATTTAATACCATGTTGTAATAAAGTAGATAGTGTTATTAGGCTACAATCAGATTTTAATTCAGTTGCCGATATGATATGCTTTGTAGCGGAGGTATTAGAAAAAAATCATGAGGACTTATACTTGCTAGAAAAGTACAATGAAAGGATAGAAAACGCTTACAAATGGGTACAAGAACTAGAGTGGAAAAAGGTATGCGAAAAATGGATTCAGTTATTCAAAGAAACATATCTTTAAATTTAAAAAGCCGTTAGCATAATGTTAACGGCTTTTTTCATCATCATAATAACCTATTCGTAGGATTATCCTTGCTTTACTGACTTATATACTAAGAACAGTACGCCAAGTGCAGCAACAGTAGCCATAGGAGCTTGTAGCTTTACCAAAGTGTCTTTCAAATTCATAATAATTTATTTTAATTGTTAACAATAAAGTACAAATATAACAAAAAAATTAAAAAACAAAATAAATTGTGCAATTTTGTATATATTTATTAGTTAAAAAATAACGTATGATACCAATACTACTCGTAGGTACTGCCTATATTATAGGCAAAACAATGGAAGGTAAAACATTTGAGGAAGGCGGCAAAATCGGTACTATTAAAATAGACGGTAAAGAAGCTACACAAGATGAACTTATAGATATTTTAAGAGATGAAAATACCCGATGGGGTAGTTTTAATTTTAATCCAAAAAAAATAGAATATAATGGTAATGATGCACAATTAATTCAATCTATTAATAGTTATAATAGAACAACTAATCCTTACACAAACGGGAAATTAAAAGATAACTATATGGTAGCAATTATACAAGATGCTTTTATTAAATTTTCTTTTAGAAAATTTGGGGATGCTTTTAGAAAAAATATAGATAAATATTTTTCTGCCGAAAACAATTCAGTTAATTTAACAGGTGGTCGTAGATGGAAAGATTATGCCTCATATGTTATTGGGGATGGTTCTTTTTATATTAAAGAAGAAAATGATTTTAGAGGGTTTGCAAAAGACTTAGGCATTACTATTCCCCCAAATAAATCTTAAATTTAAAAGAATGATTCCACTAATACTGATAGGTGCAGCATACTTAATAGGTAAGACAATGAAGAGTGAATCATTTTCATATGGCGGTGAAATTGATAAATTGATTGAGCAAGGTATCATTGAGTTAAAAATGTATGATACCACGCCCGAACACGAAAAGGAATATGGATTTGAATCAAAAAAACCGCTTTACATTCAAGTGATTAGTATTTCAGAAGGGCATAGGCAAAAAGGTATTGGGAAAAAATTATTGAAATACATTGATAGCTACGCTATTAAAAATGGCAATGATGTAATGTTTGGACACATAGCCCAACAATCAGAGCCAAGTATAGACATAATTAAATCAATGCTCAATAAAGCAGGGTTCATTACTATTGAAGGTAATAATGATTTTTACAAATTAGTTGGCAAGCCAAATGTTTGGTATGATGAAGGTGGTAAACTTTCAAGCCTTAAATCACTTGAAGAACTTGATTATGAGCTAAGGTATCCAAAAGAAAACAAATTGTTATTTTTAGATGCCGACAAATTGTTAAAGCGGCACTCAATAGATAACCCTAGCTTCGATATAACAGTAAAGGAAAATCAAATAGGTAATAGGGTTCAAAAGGCAAAAGATTACATATCCGATTATTTGTTAGACAATAGGTGGATTAATCGAAAAACAAATGAAAGGACAAATACAAAGGTTAAGTTTGAGCCAAGCGTGGTGGGCATATACAATGGTAAGCTAGGCTTTGAAGATGGTAGGCATAGGGTATTGGCTGCAAAGGAATTGGGCTTTAAAAAAGTTGCAGTAGAAGTACCTAAAGGTCAAGTTGCCGAATTTGAAAAACTTTTTAAATGAGCAACACAATTCGATACCTTTGTTTATGAGAATATACTACATATTCATTTTGAAATAAAAATACTAAATATATAATATATGGTTTATAAAGACCAACACATTAAGTGTAGAAAATGCGGATGGGAATGGAATACATCGGAATCAGATGAATCAGATAAGTATGTATGCCACAAATGCGGATTTGACAATACAACATACTACGATAGCAATGTTTTAGGTAACGGTGGCGGATTAGATAATTCTAAAAATAAAAACCAAGAAAATGATAAACAAAAATCAAAAGGAAACAGCGAAGGAAACACTATTGAGAGCAAAGCAATTGCAAAAGAAGTACGGTATAACGGAGAAAACTCTATCACAAGTAGAGGAAGAAGTCAGTCCGATACGGATGATGCGAGGAGGCTTGCTAAAGAAAAAATAAAGACTATTGATACAAACGCTTCATTGCGTACCGCAAACAAGTATAATTTGTCGCATGGGCTTCCTACGGTAACACCGCATAAATATAAAAAGTCTGATGAAGGAATACAGACAGAAATAGCTAATATGTACCCAAAGCTATTAGATATTAATTCAAATGATTTTGTGGCAACACCGTTACAAAAAACTATTTATAACGGCTACAAGAAAAAATATCCTAAAATAATTAGTGAGTATAAAATCAAGGACTATAAAGATTTAGTAAAGAAATCTTATGCACAGCTAATTTTAGAAATACAAAAGCAATACGACATATTGCCTATACATGTTTCATTCCATGAAGGAGATATGAACTATGAGAATAGTGCGGATATGCTTGATGATGTTCACAATTTTGCTCACATGTGGGTGTATAAGGGCGGAGATAATCACCCCGAACTTGGCGATAAAACAAAAGATGAAAATGGGCTTACAGCCAATGATAAATTTAGGGCGGTACATGATTATTTTGGTCATTCCGTAGAGGGTTATGAGTTTGGCAAGCACGGGGAGGAAAACGCTTGGATTGAGCATAGCAAAATGCTATCACCACTAGCACAATGGGCATTGTCAAGTGAAACAAGGGGGCAGAACTCATGGGTTAATTATTCGGGCGTTAATAAAGATGTTTTAGAAACAATACGGATTGGTTCTAGCTTGAAAAAGATGGGATTAAAGGATGGCAATGAAGAAATGGTAAAAGAAGGGCAATCGTTACTTGATACCGTTTATGATAATTTTGTTTTTGCAGACCAAAAGGCTATTGTATTGCCTGTTGAATATAGTGATACATCAAGCTACCATGATGTAGTAATAAAAGATGTTCCCCAAGAACTTAAAATGAGTGGTTATAAATTTAAAGAAGGCGGTGAAGTGGGCGAACATAAAGAAACATATGCCAAGTGGAAGTCACTTGTAAATATGAGTAAAAGCGAGTTGCAAAGTTTTTACAATTCAAAAGAAGGTAAGGAGGCAGGTCTTACACCATCACAAGCTACTAATGCAGGTATTGATAGTGGCAGAGAGAGTGCAAGGATGATAATGAAAATGAAAAATACCCCCGTTGGCGAGTGGACAGAAAATATGTGGAGGTGGGCTAAGAAGCAGATTAGCTTTATAAGCCGTATGAGTGGCGTTAAAGGGGCGTTATATGACGATAAAGGCAATAAGACAAGGAAACATACCTCTTTGCTTATTTGGGGGCATAATCCCGAAAAAATGAATAACGGTGGGGATGTTGAATATTATGAACTTGATTATGATGAAAATGATTATAATAACCCATCTACACTTGCACGGGCAATTGTAGATAGTCCAAATCATTTTAAATTTTTTGATGGCGATTATGAAGCATTGAAAAATAGTAGGTTAATATTTTCTACCTATGATGAAATAGTGTTTAAAAATGTCGAACAGCAATTTAATTTTAATATGAAGCCAACAGGTCTTTGGTATGGTATTGGATTGGATTGGGCTGAATTTATTAGTACAGATATGCACGATAGGGCATTAATATCAAATAATTTATTTAAAATTGATGTAACTAGCAAAGTTTTAAATTTAAAAACTATTGAAGATGCTATTTCGTTTACAAATAAGTATAAATCTTCATTAGAAAATCAAGTTGGTTGGAGTAAACAAATATACAATATAGATTGGAATAGGGTTTCACAAGATTGGAGTGGTATTGAAGTTGCAGACCCTTCCTCTTGGTGTAGAGAAAGCGGTTATGAAGACATGTTATTTTGGTTATACCCTTGGGATGTGCCTAGTGGTTGCGTATGGAATGAAGAAGGTATAATCAGTATTGAGCCTCTTGTAAAGAATTGGGAAAATGATGGTAAAGAATATAAAAATGGCGGTATGAATGATAAATATGAAATTTCAGATTATTGGGATATAGAGCTGTATGCAGGTGGAGGTGAGGTTAAGACTAAGAAAATAATTACGGACAAAATAGGGTGGAGTGAGGCTGTTGCAGATTACTTTATAGCACAAGACCCTAAGTTGGCTGTTTGGTTGGCTGATATTATTATGAATTGGGTTATCATCAATAGGAATAATTATTCGGGTATTGATTTTGATTACGCAAAAAGTGATTGGCTTAAAATGTCTTTTGGCGAAAAAAAGAAAGCGGTAGGCAAAGAGTATTCAACAATAACTGAATTTAATAGAATAGCAGGTATTAATCTTAGGAATTTGCAAGGTCAAATAAGGTCTATATTGGATTGGTTAAAACATCCCATTACGCCAAAACAAGATTTAAAGAGCCTAACATTCACCGAAGCATATCAAAAATCAGTAACGTTCCATGAAGAATTAAAATTGCTTGGTGGGGATATGGATTATGTAGAGCCGAAAGAAAATGAAATACTGTTAAAATATCCAATAGATAAAGATGGTGCTGCATTTTATTGGGTACACATACCTAGTAGCTATTGCAATTTAGAAAGTTCAAGGATGGGGCATTGCGGAAGGACAGGGAATGGCAATACATTGATTTCTTTACGTTCTGTTAAGCCTTATGGTAAAGGTCATACTATCAACGATAGTCATGTTACAATAGCATACAACGAATATGACGGTATATTTTATCAAGTAAAAGGAAAGAGAAATCAAAAGCCTTCGGAGAAGTATTATCCTTACATATTTGATTTAATAAAAAACCTTGCGGTAAAAGACAGGAAATTATTTTTAATTGAATTGGAGGAACAAGAAAATGATGTTGTAAAAAGAAGGGATTATGTAAAAAATAAATTGGAAAAACACGGTTTTTTATCAAATATGTCTTCAACCGAAATTAATTCATATCAAAATGGAAATCCTATATATAATGAAGAATTTAATGAATTAAAAAAAGAGGTTAGAGATTTAGAAATTTATCAAAATACTGTAAGAAATAATAGAGAATTTAATGCTATTATAGAAAGGATAAAAGAGATTGATGCAAGGATGTATGAAATATCAAAAGATATTATTGAACTATTAAAAGAAATGTCAGTATTAGACGCAGAATATCAAAAAATTTTAGATGAAAAAGATGATGTAGAACGTATGTCACAATATGGCTTTAACGGCTTTGGTATTGAGTATGATTCAAGCCAAGATTATTCTTTTGAGGAAATGACTACCGAACAAATAGAGGAGCTTTATATATTAAATCCTAAAATATTTGAAGGATTGGTAGGTGAAATTATACTATATGAAAAAGGTATAACAAAAAGAAAACCTAATACTACATTTATTTTAAAAACGAGTGCAGAGTATGTAGATAATTTATTAAATCTAGGTATAAATTTTAGGAAAGATTTTATTTATGAATTACTTAATAACGATATTGATTTTTACAATGAAAATTTTTCTAGTAAATACATAATGCAAAATTATTTTGATGAGATTAATAAAGAAAATATAAATAAAATTGAAATAAAAATATCGGAAATAACAGGATTACCAATTAATGAAGTATTATCTAATGGAGCTGAATACTACCTTGGTGGAGATTATCAAGGAGAATCAAATTTAGAAGAAGATTATTTTGATGTTATTTTCCATTCTATTTCAAGGGCTATAAATAATGTTTTAAATAGCAATTATTATAATTATGTTTACAAAGAATTAAAAAAGTCACTTGGCGAATTAGGCAATGTTATTGAACTAGATAATGAAGGTGTTAAAATTGAAATTGATTTAGCCAACTATTTAACTTCAAATCAAATATCATCATATTATAAAGATTTTAGTTCAGATTTAGAAAACATTTTTTTTGAGGCAAAACATGAAGGCGATATTAAACTTCCTAATTTTAGTATTGATGAAAGGTATAGCCCATATGCTAGTGCAGAAGAAATAAATGAATATCTATCTGATGAAGGTTTTGATTACGAAGATGGTGGCATTATGTCAAAAGGCGGTGGTATAAAATTCAATGTTAAAGTAAGCGAAGGAATTTCTGAAAAAACTATGAAAGAAATTCTAAAAATACAACTTGAAAAATTACAAGATTATAAGCAAAGGGGTTATACAAAAGAAAGGCTTATAGAAGATAATAAGTTTACTAAAGTATGGCTTGATAAATACTATGCAAAGGGCGGTGTTGTTGATAATGAATTACAAGAGCTGCTTGACGAGTATAGGTTTAAATTTAACAAAAAAGATGATTACGGAAATTATTTTTGGCAGAAATACTTAAAATATGATGCAGCGTTTTTACATATTAATTTTAAAACAAAAGTGTACGGCTTAGACCATAAGGAATTTGAGGGATATACATTATCAAATTTAAAAAAGCTATTCAAGTCAGAAAGATTAAAGCAAAAATCTTATGAAGGTGGTGGCGTTGTAGAACGTGTTTTATGGGCGGTAAAAATAGGCGAACCCGATTGGAAAGAGGAGGTTATTACTAATAAACACGAACAGTTTGAAAATGCTAAAATATGGCTTTCAGAAAACGGTTATGATAGAATAAGGGAGGCGGTTATAGATTTGAATGTAAAGCCTAATTTTACAAAGACAATAAAAAAAGAAATTGGTGGTGAATTAGAAAATAAAAAAAATCAAAATATGATGCAAGAATTTCAATTTAACAAGTACCCAAACATATCAAAATTAATGATAGGTGAGAATTTAATGATTAAAGAAGCCGTATTCGGTGGTACAGCGGAAAAACCAAAAGTTTTGGGAACTAGGTATATGATATGTGAAGTAATTGGTAACGGTTCTATTCCTAAAACATTAGACTTAAAAGTTATTACTTGCGTTGGTACTAACAAGTTTAAAAAAGGTCAAACAATTAATAGACCTATTATGAATATATTAACTAACGGAAGAAGCCTTAGAGAAGATAAGAACTTGGAAGATTTATATATGGGTGATATGGTAAATTACAAAGGTAAAACCTATGAAGTAGGCGGAGTTACAGAATGCAGTAAATATGCAATGTGTAAAGATTCAAATGGTGCAGACTGTGAAATGGAAATTAATGATTTAATGAATAATTCAACTTTAGTAAAAAGAAAATAACATAATATGCAAACAAAAGATAACAAAGCAGGCGGTTTCCTTGCAGGTAGGAAAGATGGCAAAATATACGTTCATAATGATGGCGATTTGGGAGGCATACTTGTAGGTAAAAGGCACTCCGAAGGAGGAATAAAAGGTGTCAATGAATCAACGGGGCAACAAATAGAAGTTGAAACGGGTGAAATACAACTTGGTAGTGCTGCGGTTAATAGCCAAAAGAAACAAAACTTTAACGGTCAAGAGTTGACCAACAAAGAAATACTCTCTAAGCTAAATAAAGAGGGAGGAGGCATTGAATTTGCAAATGGTGGGGAAGTAGAGCATGAACTTGATAAAGCCCAAAATATAGTCAATAATGATGCAGGGAAGCCTATTGAATATAGCGGTGGTGAAGTTATACTAACTAGGGGTGCGGTAAGTAGCGATAAAAAGTATAACTACAACGGAAAAGAAATGACTACTAGGCAAATAGCTTCATCTATGAACGTAGAGGCAGGCGGTATATCATTTGAGGAAGGAGGGGATGTTGATGTTAAAGAAGATAATTTATTAGATACGCTTAAAAATTTTCCTATTGAAAAATATAGAAAATTTATGGAGGATGAAGGAGTTAAAAAATTCAGATTGGCAGAGGGAATTAAAAAAGAAAGAAAAGACCATTATGGAACTTTGTCTAAATTAAATAGCGGTTCTATAACAATTGAAGAAGCATTAAAAGAAATTGCGGAAAAAGAAATGTCAATAGATGCAAAATATCCCTTTGAAAATTAAAAAAAAATGTATATTTACAAAAAAATAATACTTATAAAGTCTTAAAATTTTACGATTTTAAATATTTTAAGTGTTTTTTTTGCCCAATAATTAATTTTTAAATTTAAAAAACATGGCTATAAAAAATGCAAAGCTAGAAGCAGCAAAAAAAATTGCAGCAAAAGTTAAGTCAAAGGCTAAAAAGCCTATTGCGAAAAAAACCCCTACTAAAGCACCGACAACTTTTTCGGGAAGACAAAACAATCCATATCGTGAAGAACTAGATGCCGACAAATTAGCAAAACGTGTTGGTTATAGATGGACTGACGAGGGTGCTAATAAGGTAGGTAAAAATCCAAGAAACAGACCTACAAAGGCTGATGTAGAACAATGGAGTGAAAAAACCTTTAAACTTAGAGGTGATGACACACTTCATAAATAT
>Ga0187844_10001512_pt1 | contig 17634 bp, 20 predicted proteins | sample SpaLakP09_SKY_50_FD_134517 | JGI IMG/M metagenome (GOLD analysis project Ga0187844, IMG submission 134517) | Oligotrophic lake water microbial communities from Sparkling Lake, Wisconsin, USA - SP09_SKY_50 | ecosystem: Environmental > Aquatic > Freshwater > Lake | place: USA: Sparkling Lake...
CCGGCGCCGGCGGCCACGAGGTTCAGGTTGGTCAGCATGCGTCCCACTTCGGCGCCGATGCGCGGTGTGAAGCCCAGCGTTTCGCATTCGCGCAGCAGGTCGCCATACATGCCAGGCGCGCCGGGGCGGCGCACCAGTATGAAGGGATCGTTGGCCAGCGCCGCCAGCGATACCGGTGCGCCGGCATGTTCGCCGCGCATGGCGCGACGGCGCAGCAATGGGTGATCGAGCGGCAGCGCGATCACCATCTCTTCTTCGAGCAACAGATCGAATCGCACTCCTTCCGGATGCAGTACCGGCGCGCGCAGCAGCGCGGCGTTGAGCGTGCCGTCGGCAAGCTTTTCGATGGCTTCGGCGGCGTTGCATTCGGTCAGTGACAAGGCAACGTGCGGAAAGCGCCGACGGCATGCGCGCAGCACTTCGGGCGTGAGCCGGTGCGCGGCCGCGGAACTGGTGAAGCCGATCGCCAGCGAGCCTTCGTCGCCGCGAGCCATGCGCTGCATGCGCGCACGCATCTGGTCGATGCGCGCGAACAGCTCGACGGCGTCGGCATGCAACGCCGTGCCGGCCGGCGTCAACGCCACGCCGCGCGGCAGACGCTCGAACAGCGTCACGCCCAGCTCCGCTTCCAGCGCCTTGAGCTGCTGGGAAAGAGGGGGCTGCTGGATGCCAAGCTGCTCGGCCGCGCGCGTAACCGAACCTGTGCTGGCCACCGTCAGGAAATAGCGCAGATGTCTTAATTCCATGCGGACATATTCATTAAATATGGGATTGCTGCCATGCATATATTTTACGAAAGGACGGCATGTGATTAATATTGGCGTTTAGCCCGATGTCCTCAGTGCACGGGCGCAACGGCGGTAAAAAAAACCCGACATCCAAGGAGACTTTTCATGCGCCGCGTATTCCGCGCCTTGCCCCTTGCCGTATTGGTCGCCGCCCTCAGCACGTTGGCCGGGTGCGCCGGCTTGCCGCAAGCACCAGCAAGTGCCGTCGCCGCAAGCAAGCCGCAATGGCAGCGTGTGCACCTCGGTGCTGGCGCGGGATACGACTTCCCGGTCTATGCCAACCATCGTCTCGACGGTGACCTGAGCCGTGTGCGCGAGGTGGTGTTTGTCCAGCATGGCTTGCAGCGCAACGGCGACGACTACTACGCCGCGGGCGCTGCGTTGCTGAAGCAAAGCGGGCGCAATGCCGACGAAGTGTTGCTCGTAGCGCCGAACTTTCCCGGTACGCCCGATGCGGCAAAGCATTTCGACAACATGCCAGTGTGGAGCGTGCAGGGCTGGATCGGCGGTGAAGACGCGGTGTCCGGACCGGGCGCTGGCGTCAGTTCGCTACAGGTGCTCGACGACCTTGTGGCGTACGTGACGGACAGGAAGCGCCTGCCGAACGTGGTCAAGGTGACGGTGGCTGGTCATTCGGGCGGCGCGCAGATCGTGCACCGCTACGCCGTGCTCAACAACGTCGACGAGAACGTGCGCGCCAGCGGCATCGATCTGCGCTACGTGGTGGCCAATCCGTCGTCGTATCTGTATTTCACGCCCGAGCGGCCCGTCGCGCCCGACTATCGCAGCTTCGCGCCATACAGCACGGCGGTATGCGCGGACTACGACAAGTATCGCTATGGCATGAACGATATGGTTGCCTATGCCAGGGGGGCGAACGGTATGGCGCTCTATCGGCGCTATATGCAGCGCCAGGTGACATACATGGTAGGCAGCGAGGACAACGATCCGAATCATCGCGTGTTGGACAAGGCTTGCGGCGCCGAGGCGGAAGGCCCCACGCGCCTGCAACGTGCGCGCGGCTACTGGCGATACGAGCGTCATCTGGCGCAGCCCGGGCAGGCAATTGCCCACCGCGCGTTCGAGGTGGTGGGCGTGGGCCATGATCAGGCGCGCATGTTTGGCTCGCAATGTGGTGCGCAGGCGGTGTTCGGCACGGATGCGTCTGCTAACAATAGTGGCGCGGCATGTCGCGCTCCGCAGCTGTAGTGGATCGATGACGCCTGTCTGCGCGATAGGGGGCGCGGGATAGCCGAGCCGCAGCGACGCCGCGCATGCAAGCGTTGGCATCGCTGCGCGCAACGAAGCGCTTGGGCGGCAGCAGGCGCTATCAGGCGGGTTTGTCCGGGCGGCGTCTTCAGGCGCGCGGTGCTAGCATGCCGGCAGCCTGTCGACCCGCTCCCGCTTTCATGCCAGTTTCCACCCGCAGGCGCGCTGTCGCGACATTGTTGATGTTGCCGCTCGCGCGTCCGTGTCTTTCGTTTGCTGCCGCCGAACCACTGCGTTTGCTGGTGGGCTATGCCTCCGGCGGCGGCGCCGATCACGTGGCACGTACCGTGGCCGAAAGCCTCAGCAACGATGGCGCGCCAACGATCGTCGATAACCGGCCTGGCGCGGCAGGCCAGATTGCCCTGCACGAGGCAGCGCGCGCGCCCGCTGCGCGGCCCACGCTGCTGTTCGGCACCGTGGGCTCGGTCAGCATCGGGCCGCTGCTTGCCAGCTCACTTGAATCGCCTGCGCGCGCGTTGCACCCACTCGCCATCGTGGCCAGCACGCCGCACGTATTGCTGATGGCAGGCGATGGCGCGCACTGGGGCGCTGGCGATGCACGCCGGGCGCTGCAGCATTGGCTCGCTGAAGCGCGCCGGCATCCCGGGACCATCGCCTATGCATCGCTCGGCATTCATTCCAGCGCGCACCTCGTTGGCGAGCTGATGTGCCATCAGGCGGGCGTGTCGATGACCCATGTCCCATACCCAGGCAGCGCACGCGCACTGGTCGATCTTCAAAGGGGGGCACGTCGCGTTGCTGGTGAGCACCTTGCAGGCCTCGTTGCCGCTGATGCGGCAGGGGCGGGTGCGCGCGCTGGCCGTAACCGGGCGGGCGCCCAGTGCGTTGGCGCCCGCGGTCCCCACCTTTGCAGAAGCCGGCATATCGCAGATGCTGCAGGACGCCTGGTACGGTGTGCTGGCAGCACCGAGTCTGGACACAGCGCGTCGCGCGTCGTTGTCGATGCATCTGCCCAAAGTACTGAGCGATGCGTCGCTGCGGCAACGTCTTACGCAAGATGGCGCAGATCCACTGGGTCTCACGGGGGTGGATGCCGTCGACTATCTCGCGCGCCAGCGCGATGTATGGCGTCGGACCATCGCGGCGGTGGCGGATCGCATCAGTTGAGCGCCAAGCACGCTCGTTCTTTACACGCTCGTTCTTTATCGCGACCGAAATTCAACGCTTCACGGTGAAAACGAAAGACGCCGGAACATCCTTGCGGAAGTTCCGGCGCGGGGCCTGTTTGCGTGAGGCACGCTAGACATCAGCGTGTTGTGACAACCGTGGAGATGTCACTGCAGGCCCGGGCAAAACCGTCGTTCGGCGACTCGCGCCGTTACTGCTGGCGATTCTTGTCCTGTTTGTCCTGTTGCTGCTGCGAGCCTTGCTGACCCGAGCCCGAGCCTTGTTGCTGATGCTGGCCAGAGCCCTTGTCCTGGTTGCCCATCTGCCCGCCGCCTTGGCGTTGCTGATCCTGGCTACCTTGCTGCTGCCCACTGCGTTGGCCGGGTTGCTGCTGATCCTGCTGCTTTTGTCCGGATTGCGATTGGTTACCGGATTGGCTACCTTGCTGCTGTCCCATTGCTATCTCCAAGTCGCGGCAGGGGCTGCCGCACGCTTTACTGCAGCAATCGCCGTGCCACGTGCGGATGTGTGGGTTATGACATCTGACAGACATACAGGTAGTCGATGCCCCACTCGGGTAGTGCCGCGATTTACAACGCATGCCAGCTTTTTACACAGGCCAAGTTTTTCAGTGCGGGATAAGCGGTCCCGGACGGTCTCGCCGCCTTGTTTTTCGTGAAATTTTCCTTGTCGCTCGGGGTGGAACGCAATTTGCAGAATCCCATGCAACGGTGTTTGGCTTGTGCTGCATGTGCAGGCGCCAAAGTAAGGCCGTGTGTAGGAATGAATGAACTTGATTGATTGCGATTCAAACGCTAACAAGGAGATATGCGCATGAAGACCGTAAAGACTTTCCGTTTGGCTCTGATGGTTGCTGCACTGGCCGCTGCGGGTGGCGCGCACGCGCTGGACAACGGCGGCTTTATGAAAGTGGCCGATACGATGAACAACACATCGACGCAGCCGCCGGCAAATAACGCGCCGGGCATGCCCGGTCATACCGAGGGGGACAAGGAAAAGCTGCTAGCGGCATCCACGGGCGCGAAAACTGACGCGAGTGTCGATAATGCAAAGCAGGCCGTCACCGACGGATCGCTGACGACCAAGGTGAAGACGAAGCTGTTGGCCACGAAGGACCTGAAGTCCACCGGCATCCACGTGAAGACGAAGGATCGCGTGGTGAACCTGACCGGCACGGTGCCGAGCAAGGAGCAGCATCAGCTTGCACTCGATACAGTGCGCTCGGTGGAAGGCGTCGATAACGTGAAGGACAACCTCAAGGTGTCTTCGCGTTAAGTACGAGGTTTTCTGATGCGCGGCGACTCTAGTCGGTCCGCGCTGAGCCGCGACTCTCCCACGTGTCGCGGCTTTTTTATTTCTCTTCGCGAATGATTGCAGGCGCGTGTCCTCAGGCTGCCTTCCGGCGGCCGGGAGTCTTTGCCTGGGCGGCGGTGCGTGTGGCGGTCTTTGCTGGCTTTTTCGCCGGTGATTTTCCGGATGCTTTCTTCGCGGCGGTCTTGCGCGTCGCACGCTTGGCTGGCGCCTTCGCCGCGGCCGCCTTCCCCGCCTTGGCCGACGAGGAAGCACGCTTGGCCGCCTTGCGCGCAGGCTTCTTTGCATCGGCGTCCGCATCCGAATCGGTTTCGGCGTCCGAGCTGGCTGCGCCCTTGCCGCGATTGCCGATGCTGCGTTTGAGCAGCGCCATCATGTCGATCACCTTTGCGCCCTTGCCGGCAGATGGTGATTCCTCCTCGGCAGCTGGCGTCAGCACGTGGGTCTTGCCCGCCTTGACCTTGGCGCGGATGCGGGCGAGCAGATCGTCTCGATAGGTGTCGTGGTACTGCTCCGGCTTCCAGTCCTCTGTCATCTCTTCGACGAGCCGCGTGGCCATCTCCACTTCGCGCGCGCTGGCCGCATGTTTCTTGCCGCCGGGCAGGCTCAGATCCTCGATGGGCAGCACTTCGTCGGCAAAGCGCATGGTGTTGAGCACCAACGCGTTGCCAGCCACCAGCAGCGCGGCCAGATGCTGGCGGTTGCGCAGCACCACCAACGCCAGCGCGGCGCGGCCCGTCTTGCGCATCGTCGCGTGCAGCAACGCGTAGCCACGTTCTCCGCGTTTGTCCGGCTCGAGGTAATAGGGCGTATCGAAGTAGTAGGGCGGGATTGATGCGGCATCGACAAAGCTGACGATATCGACAGTCTGTGTGGCCTCGACATTGGCCTGACGAAAATCCTCGTCGCTTAGCACGACATATTCGTCTTTCTCGTACTCATATCCCTTGACGATCTGATCGCGTTCGATCGGCTTGCCGGTGTGCTTGTTGACCCGCTGGTAACCCACCGGCGCCATATCGCGCTTGTCGAGCAGGTCAAGGTCGAGCGTATTCGAACGCGACGCGGATTTCACCGCAACGGGAATGTTCACCAGCCCGAAGCTGATGGCGCCTTTCCAGATGATGCGAGACATGATGCGTTACCGGAGTCGATACGTCTAATGCAGACGAGCGCGTTGCGGCGGTGGAGGCGGCAGGTCGCCGGGCGGCGGATCGTTGATCGGCTCCGGCGTCGTATCGGGCGGCTCTGGCGGCGGCGTTTCGGGCTTCGGCGGTACGACGTCGGGTTCGGGCGTGATGTGCATGAGCTTCCTTTTTCGGGCGTCGACGCGTCAGGCGTCAAGTTCGTCCAGTAGGCGCGTAAGCGCGTTCAGATCCGCTGGCTTGACCAGGTGCAGGTCGAAACCGGCGGCGCGTGTGCGGCGGCGGTCGTCGGGCTGGCCGAAACCCGTCAGGGCCACCAGGCGCGCATTGCGCAGTTCGGGAATTTCGCGCAGACGGCGTGCCGTTTCGAATCCATCCATGGTGGGCATGCCAAGATCCAGCAGCACCACGTCCGGGCGCACGCTGGCCGCACAGTCGATCGCACTTTGTCCGTCCGGCGCGGTGATCACCGTGTGGCCGAGCGTTTCCAGCGTCATCGTCATCGCTTCCAGCGCGTCGGCGTTATCGTCGACGAGCATGATCGTATGCGCGACGCCAGACTGCGTGCGCGTCTTGCTGGTGGGCGGATGCCAGTTTTGCCACGGTTCCACGGGCAGTTCGACAATAAAGGTGCTGCCCTGGTCGCGCCCGGGACTCTCCGCGCTGATGCGCCCACCGTGTAGCGTTACCAGCTTCTGCACGAGCGTCAGGCCGATGCCGGCGCCTTCGCGCGCGGCAAAATTATCGGGATCGGTGATGGTCGCGTCGGCAGTTTCGGTGGGGGTATCTTGATCGGGCACCGCAACGGCCTGCGCATCACCGACCCCCGGGGCCAGGGGATCGAATAGCTGACGCTGCAGCACGGCCGACAAACCGTTGCCATTGTCGCGTACGCGCACCAGCACTTTGCCATCGGCAGCGGTGGCTTCGACCGCAATGTGGCCGCCCTTGGGCGTGTATTTCGCGGCGTTGTGCAGCAGGTTGGCGAATATCTGCGTCAGCCGCACCATGTCGCCGCGAATCGGCAATGGCTGTTCGGGCAACGACAGCCGCAGCGTATGGTCGCGCGCTTCGAGGAGCGGGCGAACGGTTTCCACCGCGGTGTTCAACGCGCCACGCAACTCCACGAGATCGCGCCGCAGCGTGATCTTGCCCTGGTTGAAGCGCGAAACGTCCAGTAGTTCATCCACCAGCCTTGTCAGATGGTGCAGCTGCCGGCTGATGATGTCGCGGGCGCGGAACATGTCCTCGCGGGAAGGGGAAAACTGCTGCAGCAGATCGACCGCGCTACGCATCGGCGCCAGCGGATTGCGTAATTCGTGCGCCAGCATCGCGAGAAACTCGTCTTTGCGGCGCTCCTCATTGTGCAGCGTGCGTTCCGCGCGCTTGTGGCGAGTCACGTCCTGGCAAATCCCGGCCACGCGCAGGCAACTACCGTCCGCCGCGCGTACCGGGAATGCGCGCATGTGCACTTCGCGGATCTCGCCATTCGGTCGTTCCAGCTGGAACTCAGTGTCCAGCTTGCCATCGCGCAGCATGCTCTGCCACTCGGCCTCCATGCGCGCCTGATCTTCGGGCAGCACCGATTTCAGCCATTGCATCGGGTCTTCCTTCAGCGGCTCCAATGGGCGGCCCCAAAGCGTCTCGAACGAAGGGCTGACGAACAGGAAGTGCTGCGACGCGGGATCGAAGATCCACACCACATCGGCCAGCGCTTCGGCCAATTGCCGGAACAGGTCTTCGTTCTCGTGCAGGGCCTGCGAGGTGCGCCGGTAGGCATCCTCGGCGCCGCGCATGCGCAGCAGGGCCTTGATGTTGGAAATCAGTTCCTCGGGTTCGACGGGTTCCATCAGGAAGCTGTCGGCGCCGCCATCGAGCGCTTGTGCGCGCCGACGCGCGTCCGTTCCGCCCGATACCAGCAGTACCATCGTGCGGGCGGTCTGCGGGTCGTCCTTGATGAGGCGGCAGAGGTCCAGTCCATCGATATCGGGCATCTGGCCCGACAGCAGCACGAGGTCGGGTGCGTGCTGACGCACCAACGCCAGCGCGGCCTGGCCGTTCGAGGCCTCCAGCACCGACAAGTCCGCACGGTTGAGGATGCGACTTTTTACATAGCGCGGACCGTCGCGATCTTCGACGTTAAGAATCAGCGGCTGGCGCGGGGCTTGATTGGCAGGGGAGGTGTTCATAGCTGGCAGGCGGCTTGGTGGGCCGCGATAGTGATCGCAAGGCGGGGAACACGCTGGGCATGCTGCATCACCCGGGTCTGCCTCCCGGCAGGCCAAGGTGATGTTGAGACGGCTCGCATTGTATTTTTTTCCGGCATTCCTGCCATATCCTTTGTATTTTTTGCGTAAAGCATGAAGAGGGGCTTTGCTTCAGCGAAGTACGCCGATGGTTCGGGCGAACGTGGTTTCCGCGGCGTGGCCCGTCGCCGGCAACACCAGCAAATACGCCACTGCCAGCGTAAGAATGCCAATCACGGCACGCTGCCAGAACTCGCTCGAAAACCAGGGATCTCGGTCTTGTCTCATCGGATTTATCTTGCTTGAAGTGCCTGACGGCCATGTGGTTTGGGACCACAGTGGCAAGAACCGTGCCGCAGGCGGCGGCTTCGCTGACAGACGAACGCCTACGCCGCCCGGCAAAGGCCTGGCAGGGATCGCAGAAGGGTGTGACGGGTGAGGCCCGACCTGGAATGGGTGAGCGTGCGTTGCCGTGGCGTGGTAGCCGCGACATCGTTGCGCAGGTAAGGAATGCAATTCTTGCCAGGCCGCTACGGGCGGCCGTCGGCGGTCCGAAAGCGTCCACCGCATGCCACCGCTTGTGTGCGGCATGGGGGCGCTTGCGCTGGTCTTATGGCATGTTTTTGCCGGCGGCCAGTTCCGGCGCGAGACCTCCGGCCGATGCGGCGGGCGAAGCGGTCGCGGCGTGCTTACTGCCGCGCGTCTCTGGCCGCCGCCTGTCTGTCAGACGTTGAATTCGGGGCTGCCGAATTGCGAAAGCAGCGACTCGATCAGCGCCAGGTCCTGCGTCTGCGGCGTGCGGTCTTCCACGGCGCGCGAAGGCCCGCCGTACACCGCCGTCACGTGCCGCCGAACAGTCAGCACGCGCGTGTCAGGTGCCGCGGCTTCCACGGCCGGCCATGGCGTGCGGCGATAGCTGCCGGCGATCCAGCCTTTCGGGGTCAGATGGATTTCTTCCCATTCCTCGCTATTTGGCATATGCGATTCTCCCGTAAGACCGTTCAGGACTTATGACGATAGTTGATGCGGCCCTTCGTCAGATCGTAGGGCGACATTTCGAGCGTGACGCGGTCTCCGGCGAGAACACGGATGCGATTTTTCTTGAGTCGTCCGGACGAATAGGCCCACACTTCGAAGCCGTTTTCCAGGATGACGCGGAAGCGATTATCGGGAAGGACTTCCGAAACTTTGCCGCCAAATTCCACCAATTCTTCTTTAGCCAAGGGCGCTCCTGTCTGATTCAGAGAATGCCGCGATGCGACGCGGCGGGGGTTGCGGATTGCTGATACGAAAACGGCCGCGGACGCATGCGTGCGATCGCGCTCTCGCCCGCATGGCGGGCGGCCTGTCTGGCCTTTGCTTCCGTACCGAACGTGGCATGTCGCATCGAAACGTTGGCGACAATGCGTTCGGCGCCGTCGCTGTATTCGGAGATCATGTAGTTCGCAAACCAGAGACCCGGTTCCTGCTGAATCGGGTAGACGGATACGGTGAAAGGTGTCGTGCTGTAGTTCAAATTGTTGCCTTGCTGGTGGCGATCCATCCGGGAGGCCCTGTGCCGTGCGTCGCATTTGCGCGCATATGTGCTGGCCTGGCGACCGGTCGCCATTGCGAAAATGTCAGCGTCGAGGGGCCGCGCAACGGCGCAGTCGAGGAAGCTGGCTTGAGATTGACCGTGCTTGCGCAAGCGGACGCGCTGGTACATGCGCAGTCTTTGCGGAGCGGACGTGCCGCGGGTCGGAAATGGTTACGGGCAATGGCTGCCCTGAAAAGATGCGGGTGTACGCCCGGTCGGCCGCTTGTGCTCTTCTAGTGTTGATGTCGTGCGGGCCGCGTGATTGGCGTCGAGTGATTTTGACGCGGGGCCAATAGTACCACCTCCGCGGGTTTTCTGCTGAAGTGGCATTGCACGCATAAGGCGACGCGCGCGGCGGCACTCATCCACTCAGCATCCGTTGCGCATCTGCTCGTTGCGCACGTCGCGCTGCAACTTGTCCAGCGTGTTCATCGTGTGCGGACCATTCGGCTGTCCCATCGTGACGTCGATGGCGCGGTACTGATCGGCCAAGGCTTCGCACAACGCGGTCCGCATGCCGTTGGCTGGCGTGGCCGATTGTGCGGATGGCGAAGACTCGTCGCGCATTTTCCGCTCGGCGCGCGCGGTGGCGCTGCTGGAGAGATAGTCCTGTTCACGCTGCCGGATATCGTCGCTCTTGCCCAGCGTCGAGACGCTACCGTTGGCTGAATTCGACACTGCCGAATAGCCCGCGGGGCACGATGCATCCTGCGTATAGAGCGTTTCCGCGCCGTTCCTGCAGCGCGTTGCCGAGGCCGGCTGCATGAGCGCGGCCAGCGCGACGCACAGCAACGCCCTGATGCAATGCGCGATTGCCGAGGCGGCTTTCACAGGATCTCCGGTGCGGCGTTGCCCGGGACAATGGCCCAGCCTTGCGGGCCGTCGTCCTTGGCGTCGCGATAGCGCCATACCGTGCCGCAGTCGGTGCAGCGGAATGTGCTGACGGTGACGGTGGCTGCGCGGGGAATCTTGCGACGCTGCGTATCGATGATGCGCAGCGCGGGATGACCAAGGGTGCCGGCGGTGTCGGGAATCACGGCGAGGCAGTTTTCGCAGCGTGCCATGCGGGCCTCGTGTGGTGAAGGAAGGCCACTGTAGCATGCATCGCCATACCGACGCGCGTCGAAACAGCGCGCCTGGTGCAGCATGTACTACGCGACGCCGTATCCCATGCCGCACTCCATCGCAGACGTTTCGTCATTGACGGCGATAGGGCATACCTGTATAAGGGTCGGTGCAGGATCTTCAAGCGTAACCTAGAAGCGTTAGATGCTCGCCCCGGCGGCTTCACTTTCTCTCCATGTTTCTTTCTTGATCGTCATGCCTCGCCTGCATTTTGGCTCGGCGAGAATCTTTAAGGAGTCCTGACATGGAAACCGGCACAGTAAAGTGGTTTAACGAATCTAAGGGTTTTGGCTTCATCTCGCCTGACGCAGGCGGCGACGATCTGTTTGCACATTTCTCCGAAATTCAAGGCAACGGTTTCAAGACGCTTCAAGAAGGCCAAAAGGTGCGCTATGTCGCAGGCGTTGGCCAGAAGGGTCCGGCAGCGACGAAGATCGAACCGATCTGAGTCTTGCGGCACCGTAGTCTGAAAAGCCCCGCTTCGGCGGGGTTTTTTATTGAACGGCGCACACGGGCGCCGGATCGTGCGGGACGGAATTCGCGGCATCATCGCTGCGGCGGCCTTCATCCATGGCGATGTCTCTGTCGTCGACATCCGGTGCGACATGTGCAGTCATGCACGCCACGCCGCGACGAGCGGTGTTTTGCCGATCCGGTACGACGGCAACACTGATTTCAGAGGCCGCCCAAGGATTCGCCGGGCACCAGCCCCGCCACGATGTCCTCGCCGCGCTGCACGGCGGCGCGCTTGGCCTGGCCCAGATCGGACCACTGCGCATTGGGCACGTGAAACACGCGTCCGCTCATGTCGGTCGGCTGTTCGCCTTCGCGGCAAATGACGACAGAGGCGCAATAGGATCGGTCCGGACGACGTTCATGCCATTCGCGCGGCGGGTCGTATTTATAGACCAGCGGATAGATATCGAAACCGTTGCTGCTAGATGCTGGATGGCTGTCCATCGTTTGCTCCCACTGGATTTCTGACCACTCTACGCCTGTTTCCACCCCGTCCGCGCTTTTATTTTGTTTTATTGGAAAAGCACGGCGGGTAGGACATCGGCTGACATCGCACGCGAGAGCCGGCGCGCATGATGGGCTCACGCACCGCGAGTTTTTACGCATTAGGGCCCTTTATCACGAGAGCGTGCCCGCGGCGCCCGAGCGCTCGCCTCTTTGCGGGCGACAACCAATTCAGGGCGTGGAAAATTCTGGAACGCACACATCGCATTCGTATCGCGGGCTCGTCCTGCAGATGCACGTCTACCGTGTTGCGGTAACCGAGGGCCTGCTTTCGCAAATTGTCGCCTGGGGCTATGAAGTCAGTGTGCGCGAGGCCGAGAGCGATGGCGGCGCGCATGTCTGGGGTCCAAAGGCGCACACCTCTCCGTATCTGTCACATGAGGCTGCCGAACGGGCATGCATCCAGCGCGGCCGCATTGCGGTGGATTTGCTACTCGAAGGTATCTAACCGGGTGACGTTGCCGGCGGCTACGGCGCGGTCGGCATTATTCGAGTCAAATGCTGACGGGTCGGCGCCGGTACGCGCTTGAAAGCGCTGTGTTGCGTGATTCCGCTATGACGGACGTGGTTTCCCTCTGAAAATCGTTCATACCTTCCAAATAATCCACTGCACACGACCTTAATGCGCGTAGAGTACATATGCCCGCATCGAGGGGAGAACTCAGTGGATAAATCCAGGCGTACCAGCTACAAGGGGTTCGACATCTACCCTTTGGTGTATCGGTTCGATCCCGCAAAAAAATGGTACGAGCACGCGCGCCGGCCGGCGCGCACCTATAGTTCGTCGGTGCTGATCTGCCAGGAGGGCAATGACCCGACCCGCGAGCCGGTGGGCGTTTTCAAGGTTCAAGGCAACGCATTCGATTGCGTTGCCGTGGCCATGGATGCCGCAGTGACGACCGCGCGCGAAATTATCGACCGGATGGTGGATAAGAAGGTCGTCGTCGGTTTATAGAACCCTTTGCAGCGAACCGGCTGTATTGGCGAAAAATACGAGGAGACGAGCAATGGACAGGCAGACCAAGCATAAGGCTGAACTGCGCGCGATGATCCGGGCGGAGCAGGACAAGCTCGATGTGTGCAAGGGTACGTGCTTCGGGGATATCTGCTGGACCGCACCCGATGCGCAAGGTTGCAACTGGCGCGTATCGAAAATGGAAGGCGAGAACGGCAATGCCTGTCTGGATGCGCTGCGACCCGTGCTCGAGACGTTGCGGCAGCAATTCAATATCCCGGATGAAGAAGCGCGCGGCTAGCCGCGGCAGCGCATATTGCCTGCCGATTTCGGACCGATGGCGCTTTGTTCCAGCGTCGGCCGGTCACTCGCCAGCATTGGCGAGCATCCGGATAGCGATCGCGCACACCATGACCAATAGCGAGCTTGAGTAGCTCAACGTGCTGAGCCAGGCCAGCCCGGCGCTTACCGTTTCGCGTTTTTTCTGCTGCCATTCGACCCAAAGCGAAATGACGAATAGCAACAGACTAAAACCGAGAGAAATGGCCAAGCGTGTCTCCTCGAGTGTGCCGCACGACAAGTATGCGAAGGGCGCGAGAAGGCGACAACGCGGTGGCGCTGAACGCTTTTCCTGAACCGGTTGCTCACTCTACGCTCGTTGCCCTGGCAGTCACGAGTTTTTATTTCCTTGTGCGAGGGTCGTCCGTTGCCCTCGCAATATCGCGGCGCATTCGTTGCCTGCGGGTGCGATGATGGCGCCCGCGCGCCGGATTCGGCAAATAAAACCGCTACGCACGCGCAGATCGGCGTAGAGTCGGATCACGCAAAGCAATATGAGGAAGCACAATGATAGAGAGTGTCATGTATAAGGGTTGCCATGTGCGATTCGATGTAGGCGAGCGCACGTTTGGCAATTGGCATTGGTTCTACACCATCGACGATCGGTCAACCTTCGGCAGCTACGGCCGCGGCTTTCCCACGCGGGAACTGGCCGCCATCGAGGCCATGGACGAAGCGCGACTGCGCATCGATCGCACCCACTAGCCCGGAAAGTTCTTGGCAGCACGCGTGCTTCGGCGCGCGTCAAACGTCGTCGAGCAGTTTGCGCGCGGCGGTCAGCGTTTGCCGGACCTTGTCGTGCCCCTCCCAGGGATCGTTTCTCGATAGCTCATCGAGTCGTTCGTCGACGTTGGCGATGGTCCATTGCGCCGATGCGCGCAACTCCGGCAGCTCATCCCAATGCACGGGAATCGATACGCCGAGCCCCGGTCGTGCCCGCACCGAAAATGCCGCCGCCGTGGTCGCGCCGATGCCGTTGCGCAGATAGTCGATAAAGATCCTGCCCACGCGATTGCGCGGCCCGCTCTTGGACACGAAGCGTTCGGGAATGGTCTTGGCCATATGCACGACCACATCCTGAGCAAACGCGCGCACGTCATCCCATCCCGCGCGCGCGGCCAACGGCACGACGACGTGCAACCCCTTGCCTCCGCTGGTCTTCAGGAAACTTTGCAACCCCAGTGCGTCCAGCAACGTCTTGAGCAAGCCGGCCGCTTCCTGAATCGTCGCCCAGTCGACGCCTTCGCCAGGGTCGATATCAAAGACGATTTGATCGGGTTTGTCGATGTTGCGCGCCTTGGCATTCCACGTGTGAAATTCCACGACGTTTAATTGTGCCGCTTCGACGATGGCCGACGCGCGCGTGATCTCCAATAGCGACGGATGTCCCGGCCATAGCGCAGGGTCCAGCGCGTTGACGCCATTGACGTGCAGCGTATCGCCGTGCCGCTGAAAGAACTGCTCGCCGCCGATGCCTGACGGCGCGCGCACCAGTGCCAGCGGCCGTCCTTTCAGATATGGCAGCATCAGCGCCGCCGCGCGCGCGTAGTAGCCAACGAGATCGCCCTTGGTCAGGCCGGTGGATGTGTCGATAACGCGGTCCGCGTGACTCACGACGATCTTGCCCACCGCCATTCTGGTGGGCTTGCTGCGCGTTGCGGATGTCTTCACGACGGTTTTCCCTGACGTTGCGGAGGTCGATGAGCGGTGCGATGTTTGGTCGGCGGCCGCCGCGCCCTTGCCGCGCGATGGCGCTTTCGAGGGGACTTCCAGCGTGATGGCCCCCGCCGGCTTGTCGGTGCGCAGGGCGTGAAATACCGAATGGCGCACGCGACCCTCGCGCGTCCACGCGCCGAATGACACTTCCGCCACCAGTTTCGGCTTGACCCAGTTGCCGCGGATGCCGCGCGGCAGCGGGTCGAATGGGGGCTCGTCGGCGCGAATCGCGTCGAGCTGTTTGCGCAGCGCGCCCAGCATGTCGGTGTCGAAGCCTGTACCGACATTGCCCACGTAGCGCAGCTTGCCTTGTGCATCATGCAGGCCCAGCAGCAACGATCCCAGGCCACTGCGGCTGCCTTTGGGGTCAGTGAAGCCGCCGATGACAAACTCCTGGCGATTTTGGCACTTGAGCTTGATCCACGTATTCGCACGCGTGCTGACATATGGCGCATCGATACGTTTGGCGATGATGCCTTCCAGCTTCATGCGGCAGGCGGCATCGAGCATGTCCGCCGGATTGCCTTCGAAGTTGTCGCTGAAACGCACGCGGCTGGCATCATGGTCGGCCAGCAGCCCGCGCAGCAGCGCGCGACGCTCTGCCAGCGGCACTGCGCGCAAATCGTGGCCGGCGAAATAGGGCAGGTCGAATGCGTAGAACTGGATCGCATCCACGTGCGAGGTTTCGAACGCGTTCTGCAGCGCCTGGAAATCCGTGATGCCATGCGCATCGACCACAACGATTTCGCCATCGAGCCAACCATCGGGCCATCCGAGGCTGGCAATCTCGGCGGCGAGGCCGCGCATTTTGGCAGTCCAGTCGTTGCCCTGGCGCGTGAACAGCCGTACATCGTCCCCGTCGATGCGGGCCAGGATGCGGTAGCCGTCGAACTTTATCTCGTATTGCCATTGCGCGGGATTGGCGGGCGGCGCGTCGACCAGCGTGGCAAGTTGCGGTGACAGCGCCAACGGCAGCGCGGCCTTTTTTGCGCCCGCAGGCAAGTCGGACAGTGCCGTACGCTTTTTCGTTTTTCCCGATTTGGCGGCGGCGCCCTTGCTGGCATTTTTTTTTCCGGCGGCCTTCTTGCCAACCGCGGTTTTCGCTTTTGCCGTACCAGTCAGCACGCTGTCCGGCATTGCGTCGACCACATCGAATTCGGACGCGGGCCGCGCGTACTCGTCGCGTTCCTTGATCAGCAGCCAGGCGTTGTCGTCGCGCTGTTTCTTGCCTCCCATGCGAACCAGGGTCCAGTGGCCTTGCAGTTTCTCGCCGCGCAGTTCGAATTTCAGCTTGCCGTCGCGATAGCCGGCCTCGGGATCTTCGTCGGGCACCCACACGCCACGGTCCCAGACGATAACGGTGCCGGCGCCATAGTGGCCGGCCGGAATTACGCCTTCGAAATCGGCGTAGTCGAGCGGATGATCTTCGACATGCACGGCCATGCGCTTGACGGATGGGTCGAAGCTCGGTCCCTTGGGCACGGCCCAGCTTTTGAGCGTGCCATCGAGTTCCAGGCGGAAGTCGTAATGCAGGCGGCGCGCGGCGTGCTTCTGGATGACGAACGCATGCGCCGATGGGGCGGCTGACCGCTTGCCGCGCGCGGCCGAGCGGCTGCTGCCGCTGGGCTCCGGCGTGGCCGAGAAATTGCGTTTGCGCTGGTATTTTTCCAGCGTAGGCGGGGCGGCGTCGGATGCGGTGGTCTTGGCCATGGGGATCGGTGCGTATCTGGCGGGGACGCATAAATTGGTTGGTTTCAGCTTATGCAGCGCACGCCGCCTGCGAAAGCAGTCCGCGTCCTACATGCGCGCGCGTCGCGTCTTTACCCGTCTTTACCCGCTTTGTAAAACCTGTCCCTGCTTGCTGCGCCGCACACAGGCCAGCGCATGAGAAGAATCGGCAGTTGGGCCGTGGGAACAGGATTTGCGTTGCATTAGCCGGTTAGGGACCGACGTTCCCGCTGTCTGATCCGCTTACCTCAACCATGAGAGGCAACATGAAGACCCTGAAGAAGATCGGCTCGCAGGTGATCGTGCTTACCGGCGCCACGAGCGGCGTGGGGCTGATAACGGCGCGCAGGGCAGCGTCATTCGGCGCCAAGCTCGTGCTGGTGGCGCGCGGCGAAGATGCACTGGGCAAGCTGGCCGAAGAGTTGCGCGAGCATGGCACGGAAGTCATTACCGTCGCTGCGGACGTAGGCCGGCACGAGGATGTCGCCCGTGTGGCCCAGGCGGCGCTGGAGCGCTTTGGCGGTTTCGACACGTGGATCAACAATGCCGGCGTGACGATATTTGGACGGTACGAGGACGTGCCGCTGGAAGACCAGCGGCGCCTGTTCGACACCAACTATTGGGGCGTGGTGCACGGATCGCTGGCGGCGGCCGTGCATCTGCGGCAGAACGGCGGGGCAATTATCAATATGGGCAGCGAGGCATGCGATGGACCACTTCCGTTGCAGGGCGCCTATGCGGCGTCGCAGCATGCGATCAAGGGCTTTACGGACTCGCTGCGGCTGGAACTGGAGCAGGAACAGGCGCCGATTTCCGTCACGCTGATCAAGCCGGCGGGACTTGACACGCCGATGGTGACGCACGCCAAAAACTTCCTGCATGTGATGCCCAAACTGCCGCCGCCGCTGTACGACCCGTCACTGGCGGCGGATGCCATCCTTTTCGCCGCCGAAAATCCACGGCGCGACTTGTTCGTTGGAGCGTCTGCAAAGGCGTTCTCGGCCGCGGCCTATCATGCGCCGCATGCGTTCGATCGACTGATGCGCCGCTTCATGGTCCGCGCGCAGCAGACCCGGACACCCGCCGGCCCGCGGGAGGACAACGCGCTGCATGTGGCCGGCAACAGCATGATGGAACGCGGCGAGCCGGCCGGCCGGCGTCGCGCGTTGCGGTCTTGTCCATACACGACGTCATCGCGACATCCGATGCTGACCACGGCGCTGGTGGTTGGGGCGACGGCGGCGATGGCAGCCATGCTGCAGATGCG
>Ga0187844_10001513_pt1 | contig 17631 bp, 17 predicted proteins | sample SpaLakP09_SKY_50_FD_134517 | JGI IMG/M metagenome (GOLD analysis project Ga0187844, IMG submission 134517) | Oligotrophic lake water microbial communities from Sparkling Lake, Wisconsin, USA - SP09_SKY_50 | ecosystem: Environmental > Aquatic > Freshwater > Lake | place: USA: Sparkling Lake...
ACCGCCTCGACCACCGCTGGGTGGCCGTGGCCCAAGATCATGGGGCCCCAAGAGCCGATGTAGTCGATGTAGCGCTTGTCGTTGGCGTCCCAAAAATAAGCGCCTTGGGCGCGTTTGACAAAGCGCGGCGTGCCGCCCACGGCGCGAAAGGCGCGCACGGGTGAGTTGACGCCGCCAGGGATGACTTGGCGCGCGCGGTCGAAGAGGGTTTGGTTCAGATCGGTCATGGTTTCAGTGAATAAACATCAATGTCGTGTTTGGTGGGCGGGCAAAGAGAAGTCGTCAGCGGTGGCAGCAGCATCGTCGTTATCTTCAAACCCGCTGCTTTCGTCGACGCTGTGCGCCCAAAACAGCCGGTCGGCAACAGCGTGTCCCATGCCGGGGCGAAAACCAGCGTCCAAGCTGCCATCAAGGTAACCAAGAGCCTCTCCAGCAGAAGCTTCCAAATCGTCACCCATGGCCAGCAAGCCTGCCAAAGCTGCGCTCAAGGTGTCGCCGGCACCAGTGAAGACCGCATCAAAACGCTCAATGGTTTCGCTGACGAGCACATTCAAAGGCGTAGCCAAGGCGTTTTCCATATGTTGACCACCCGTTTGGGGCATGCCCGTGACAAACGTGTAAGGCACGCCTTTGTCAGCAGCTGCTTTGGCCAAATCTCTGGCAGTGGGACTGCGGTCACTGCCCCATTCTGGAAGCAACCAACGCCACAAGGTGCTGTGGTTCCCCACCAAAACCGTGGTTTGAGGCAAGACCAGTTCCATGAAAGCGTCTTGGTAGGCATCGATAGGTTCATCTTGCCACCAAGACAGGCTAGGCATGTAGGCAACCACAGGCACCTCGGCGTAGTCAGCGCAAATTTCAGCCACTGTGGAAAGAATATCAGGGGAACCACAAAAACCTATTTTGATCACTTGAACCGCAATGTCTTCTAGGATGGTGCGGGCTTGTTCATCCACCGCCTCATCATCCATCGCAATGTGGTCGAAAACCTCAGCGGTATCGCGCACATAACTTCCTGTGGAGATCGCTAATACGTGAGCGCCCACAGACGACATCGCCAAGATGTCTGCGGTTAAACCGCCTGCGCCGCTGGGATCATTGGCATTGAAACACAGCACGCAAGGGTGTGCCATTTCCTCAGATTGGCCTTCATCAGGCAGGGGGGTAGGAGTGTTCATGTGCCATCTATAGAATCTGTTTCATTCTATGCCACCGCTTCAGCGGGTTTTACCTCATTAACCAGAAAGAAATGATTGTGAACAAGACTTGGATGTGCTTGATTTGTGGATGGATTTACGATGAAGCTGCTGGTGCGCCTGAAGAGGGTATTGCCCCAGGAACCCCTTGGGAGCAAGTACCCATGAATTGGACTTGTCCGGAGTGTGGCGCTCGCAAGGAAGATTTTGAAATGGTGCAAATCTAGACAAGCAGCTTGATCAGTCGTTCTTGCTTTTTACGACGCTATAGCGCATCAAGGTTTTCAGGCGAGCCTTAGCGTGGTCAACGATGGGAAAGGGGTAAGTCTTTCCCAGCGTGAGATTTGCAGCTTCCAAGACCAAAGGCTTGGCCAACCAAGGCGCGTGAATGGCGTCGTTGGGCAGTGCGGCAAGTTGAGGTAAATAGCGGCGAATAAATTTCCCCTGCGGGTCAAATTTTTCGCTTTGGCTGATGGGATTGAATATGCGGAAATAGGGCTGGGCATCGCAACCACTTGAGCTTGCCCACTGCCATCCGCCATTGTTAGCAGCCAAATCAAAATCAATTAATTGCAGAGCGAAATACTGCTCGCCCCAGCGCCAATCGATGCCCAAGTCTTTCACCAAGAAACTGGCCACCACCATGCGTAAGCGGTTGTGCATATAGCCAGTTTGGTTGATTTGCGCCATGGCCGCATCCACCAATGGATAGCCAGTTCGCCCTTCACACCATGCAGCAAACAATTGTTTGGCTTCCTTGCCTGTTTCCCAAACAATCGCGTCATAAGCAGGTTTAAAAGATTGCGTTACAACCCGTGGGTGGTGGTGCATTATTTGGTGGTAGAAGTCTCGCCAAATCAATTCACCAAGCCAGGTTTGGGCACCCACATCTCCCTCTAATGCCAAAGGGTAAGCCAGTCGGGCCAAGCGCCTGGTTGACACAGTGCCAAAGCGCAAATGCACACTCAGGTAACTCGGTCCTTTCACGCTGGGAAAATCGCGTGTTTGCTGATACTGGCTGATCCGTTTGGCAAAATCTTTGAGCAAAAGCTGTGCGCCGCTTGCCCCAGGTTGTATGTGCAGCGCAGGTAAATCGACTGCTTCAAATCCAATGTCCTCTAGGCTTGGGACGGGTCTGCGCAAGGCAGGAGGAATGGCGGCAAGCTGACCGACTGAAGGCTTGACTTTTTTTTCTGCCAAGTCGGCAACAGTGATTTTTTTCAGCCAGTTGTTTTTGTAAGGGGTAAAAACGCCATAAGGTTGAGCGTTTTGCGTCAAGATTTCACTTCGCTCAAACACTACATGGTCTTTGAAGCTAACAAAAGAGGTACCAAGATTGGCAAGCGAACCTTTGACCGCTTTGTCCCGCTTCAATGCATAGGGCTCATCATCATGGTGGGTAAATACCGCTTGAACACCCAGTTCGGTGACCAGTTGCTGCAAACAGGCCGTCGGTTCACCTTGGCGCACCAAAAGCCCTGCCTGTTCGTGGCCTGAAAGTGTGCGCAGTTGTTGGTCCAGATCGAGCAAGCTACCATGGATGAATGCCACCCTTCTGTCATGGCGTGGAAGACTTTCAAGAATGGTGCTGTCAAAAATAAAGGCACAAAAAACTTGCTTGCTTCGCAGCAAGGCATGGTGCAGTGCCGTGTGGTCATCCGCGCGTAAATCGCGTCTAAACCACACCAGAGAGCGATCAAAAAAGTCCTGAGAGTCTGGCTTCATCTTCACCCTTTAAAATAACCCAATGACCCAAGATTCAGAGCCTATCAACCTAACGCATCATTTTTTGATCGCCATGCCCGGTTTGATGGACGAATCATTCAATCGCAGCGTGGTTTACATGTGCGAGCACAGCGACCGAGGTGCTCTGGGCTTGATTATCAACAAACCCAGTACATTGCGTATGCAAGACCTGTTCGAAAAGGTTGAGCTCAATTTGGGCCGAACCGATTTGATTGAAATTCCCGTCTTCCAGGGGGGGCCTGTTCACACAGAACGCGGATTTGTATTGCATGAACCCCTGTCCAACACCATGACAGCTGCTGAGGCCAGTGAGGCCGCCTATGCCTCTACCTTGTCTATCCCAGGTGGCTTAGAGATGACCACCTCCAAAGATGTGCTTGAGGCCTTGTCCACTGGTGCCGGCCCAAGACGAGTGCTTATTACCCTTGGTTATTCTGCATGGGCGCAAGGACAGCTGGAATCCGAACTGGGCGAGAACAGCTGGCTCACAGTGCAAGCCGATCCACAGGTGATTTTTGACACACCCATAGATCAACGCTATGACCGTGCATTGGCTCTTTTAGGTTTGCAAGCTTGGATGCTTTCACCTCAAGCGGGTCACGCATGAGTCTGGCGGTGTCCCAAACCGCAGCAACCGAGTTGCACTCTTTTTTGGCTTTTGACTTTGGACTGCAACGCACTGGCGTAGCCTATGCGTCTCGCCTGCTGGGGCAAGCCAAGCCGCAAGGTACGGTACATGGCTCGGGCCAAGCACGCTGGACGTCTATCACCAAGCACATAGACGAGTGGCTACCTGACGCTTTGGTCGTCGGCGTGCCTTACCACCCCGATGGTGCAGCGCATGAAAACACCCTTCTCGCACAAAAATTTGCAAGGCAACTGCGGGGGCGTTACAACTTGCCAGTCTTTGAGGTAGATGAACGCTATTCAACCACCGAGGCACGCAGCCAAGGCGCGGTAGATGTGGATGCAACTTCTGCGTGTGTCATCTTGGATCAATTTTTGCGAAGCCTGAATTCATGACCACTGATTATTCATCACTAGACGCACAAGCGCTGTACCAGCAGTTGTTGATGAGCTTGCAAAACACCCTTGTACCAGAGGCGCATTTGGTCGGGATCACCTCGGGCGGCGCTTGGCTTGCTGAACGTTTGCAGCGAGATTTGGCTCGACAAGTTCCCTTTGGCATCGTGTCTTCCTCCTTGCACAGAGATGATTTTTCAAAGCGGGGCATGGCAGAAAGCATTGCCACCAAACTGCCTTTCGAGGTGGAAGGCGCCGTGATTTGGTTGATTGACGATGTGCTTTTCACAGGCCGCACCATACGCGCTGTGGTCAATGAATTGTTTGACTATGGTCGCCCCAAAGCGGTTCATTTGGCGGTGCTGGTTGATCGTTCAGGACGTGAGTTGCCCATTCAGGCTGATGTGGCAATCACCCATTTGGATTTGCCTGCAGAGCAGACCTTGCGCTTGAAGCAAGACAGTCAAGGCCAATTTGCGTTTTCATTGGAAGGCTAGCCCATGCTTTACAAACGCAACCCCCAACTGAACAAAAATGGCGAACTCATCCATTTGCTGTCCACCGAAGGTTTGTCGCGTGAGATCCTGACACATATATTGGATACGGCTACACAGTTTGTTTCGCTGAGTGACCGCGATGTCAAGAAAGTACCGCTCTTAAGAGGAAAGTCTGTTTTCAACCTCTTTTTTGAAAATAGCACTCGCACTCGAACTACCTTTGAAATTGCCGCCAAAAGACTGAGTGCAGATGTGTTCAATCTGGATATCGCACGATCTTCAGCCAGCAAGGGCGAGACATTGCTAGACACCATTGCCAACCTGAGTGCTATGGCTGCAGATATTTTTGTGGTTCGCCACAGCGAGTCTGGCGCCCCCTACCTGATTGCCCAGCATGTGGCTCCCCATGTGCATGTTGTCAATGCAGGAGACGGACGCCATGCGCACCCCACTCAGGGTTTGCTAGATGCCTACACCATTCGTCACTTTAAAAAGGACTTCACCAACCTTCGTGTGGCGATCGTGGGCGATGTTTTGCATTCCCGCGTGGCGCGTTCAGATATTCATGCATTCACCACCTTGGGTTGTGCCGAGGTTAGAGTGGTCGGGCCGCGTACCTTGATTCCTTCGGATCTGTCCCAACTTGGCGTGAAGGTTTTCCACAGCCTTGAAGAGGGCATTCGCGATTGTGATGTGGTCATCGCTTTGCGCTTGCAAAACGAACGCATGAGCGGTGCTTTGCTTCCGTCTAGTCAGGAGTATTTCAAAAATTTTGGATTGACAACTGCCAAACTGCAAGCAGCCAAACCCGACGCTATCGTCATGCACCCAGGGCCTATCAACCGAGGCGTTGAAATTGAATCTGCGGTGGTCGATGGTCCGCAAAGTGTGATTCTGAATCAGGTGACTTTTGGCATTGCTGTGCGTATGGCGGTGATGTCTATCGTTGCGGGGAATGATGCATGAAAATTTTGATTCAGAACGGCCATCTGATTGACCCTGCAAGTGGTTTTGATGCCAAGGCCGATTTGGCCATTGCAGACGGCAAAGTGGTGGCCATGGGCCAAGTCTCCAAAGACTTCCATGCAGATAAACACATTGATGCATTGAACTGCTGGGTTATTCCTGGCTTGGTGGACGCCTGTGCCCGCCTTGGCGAGCCAGGCCATGAACACGAAGGCATGCTCGAGAGCGAGTTAACTGCCGCAGTCGCGGGGGGTGTCACCAGCGTGGTGTGTCTACCAGACACCCAACCGGTCCTCGATGAACCTGGCTTGGTCGAGATGCTGCAGTTTCGTGCCAAGCGGCTACATCTGGCCAATGTTTACCCATTAGGCGCATTGACACGTGGTCTTGAGGGTGAGATTTTGACGCCCATGGTGGAGTTGACCCAAGCGGGGTGTGTCGGCTTTACGCAAGCAGAATACGCCATTCCAAATATTCAATCCCTGCAACGTGCCATGCAATATGCCTCGACTTTTGGTTATGGTGTTTGGCTTAGAGCGCAGAACAGTGACTTAGGTAAAGGCATTGTCGCCAGTGGCCCCTTGGCTACCCGCATGGGCTTGAGTGGTGTGCCCGTGGCGGCAGAGACCATTGCACTGCATACCTATATTGATCTCATGCGCATGACAGGTGCACGCGTTCACGTGAGCAAACTCTCAAGTGCAGCAGGTGTAGCCTTGGTTCGTTCTGCCAAGGCCGAGGGGCTGCCACTGTCTTGTGATGTCAGTATCCACAACCTGCATTTCACCGATGCAGATATTGGTTACTTTGATACGCGAGCTCGATTGACCCCGCCCCTGCGGCAACAGCGCGACCGTGAAGCCTTGCGACAGGGTTTGGCCGATGGCACCATTGATATATTGGTGTCAGATCACACGCCTGTCGAGGGCGACGCCAAGGCTTTACCGTTTGCTCAAGCTGAGCCTGGGGCCACAGGGTTGGAGTTATTGCTGAGTGCCAGCTTGAAATGGGCGGCACAAAGTCAGGTGGACAGACTGCGTGCCTTGCAGGTGATTACCAGTGCACCCGCCGCGCTTTTAGGACTGCCCGATCGGGGTGGTTTAACCCTTGGCGCTCCCGCTGATGTGTGCGTTCTAGACCCACATGCAAGTTGGCAAGTGCTGCCTGAAAACCTTCGCAGCCAATGCAAATACACGCCTTTTGCATTTGACCTTAGCGGCAGCGAAATGACTGCCCAAGTCAGAGTAACCTTGGTGGATGGACGAGTGGCTTACCAAGCGCCAGGCATGATTTAGCGCTGACTGACCAGCCTATAACAAGCTGTCTGCCCAAATATTTTGTGCCCAGTTCCATGCGTAGGTAGCTTCCAAGGTATTGGCTTCAGAGGAAACACCGCCCGAGCCTGGTACTGTTTTATAGGTTTTTTCTTCTAAGTTGAATTGGTGTACAGAAGCCACATGAACCACCATGTTGTCACTGACATAGCTGTAGCAGGTGTTAGTTAAGAAAGGTGCGGGGTTGATGTCAAGTCCACTGAGTTGAGCCACGATGGCAGCAGCAGCTACTTTGGCATGCGAGTTCGCCATGTGTGCTGATTTAGGCATGGCGGGAGCAGCCAACATAGCGTCACCCAAGATATGGATATCTTTGGCAACCGTGGATTCAAAGGTCAAATAGTTCACGCCACACCAACGTTTGTTTGCCGTGGCCAAGCCAGCTTGCACTGCGATGCTGCCCGCACGCATATCGGGCAAGACATTCAAAATATCTGCACGCACATTTTCTTGGACATCGAATTTGATGAGTCCCGCTTGTCCATCGACAGCGGTGACCTTATGGTTCGGTCTGAACTCGATGATGTCTTTGTAGTTTTCCGACCAGAACTTTTTGAATAAAGGTCCTTTGGAGGTGACATCGGGGTTGGCGTCCAGAATGAGCACCTTGGACTTGGGCTTGGCTTGCTTGAAATAATGCGCTACTTGGCTGGCGCGTTCGTACGGACCTGGGGGGCAGCGGTAGGGCGCTTCAGGAATAGTCAGCGCGTAGACACCGCCATTAGGCATATCCTGCAGTTGTTTGCGCAAGGCGGTGGTTTCTGTACCTGCTTTCCAAGCTTGCAAGATACGACCGTTCTCATTGGCAGCTTGTAACCCCTCGATGCTGTCAAACATCATGTCAACACCGGGGGACAAAACCAGTTTGTCATAAGGCAAGGTGGGGCCGCTGGACAGCGAAATTGTTTTTTTATCTGCATCGATGCCGGTGACGCGGTCGCGTATGACTTTGACGCCATGCTTTTGTGTCAGCGCATCGTAAGAGGTCGTGATGTCTTTCAAATTTTTGCTGCCACCAAGGACCAAATTGGACATCGGGCATGAAATGAAATCTGACTGAGGTTCAATCAGCAGAACAGGAATGTTGTAATTCGATAAAACACGGATGTATTTGGCAGCAGTCGCCCCCCCATAGCCGCCGCCAACCACAATGACTTGTGCTTTGCTGGCAGCTGTTTGCGCAAACACCGAATGACCTAACAGCACAGGGGATATACCAACCGCGAAGCCTGCGTGGAGCAAATGTCTTCTTTTCATAGAGTGCTTTCAGCGAGGTTGGGCAGAAAAATAATCTGCAAAACTGGCGATTTGCGCATCGCTAAAACCTTTGCTGATTTGATGCATCACCGTGGCTTTGCGACTGCCATCCTTGTAAGCCTGCATTTGTTGAATCAGGTAGTCGCGGGGCAAGCCCGCCAAAGGCGGAACAGCTGAGTTTTCAACCGTGCGACCTTCGCTGCCGTGGCAGTTGGCGCACATGGCCGCATTGGCGCGTTGGTGGAGTTTTTCAGACTCTTGCGCATTCGCCTGACAAACCCAAGCAGTCAAACAGAGTGTAAAAAAAAGCTTTTTGAGAATGGAGAAATTGCTGGGCATAATTGGTTTTCCTCATTGGTCACCAAATATACCTCTATCTAATCAAGTCCACATCATGAAGAGGCTACTTTTACTGTTCATTTTTCTTTTGCAAACGGCTGCTTGGTCAGCAGACATTACCGTATCTGCAGCTACCAGCTTGACGCAGGCTTTTCAAGAAATAGGTACTCAATTTGAAACTCAAAATCCAGAGATTAAAGTCAAATTCAACTTTGGTGCATCGGGTGCCTTGATGCAGCAAATCGCCAATGGTGCGCCTGTAGATGTGTTTGCCAGCGCAGACACAGATACCATGGACAAAGCAGTGGCCAAAGGCGTGGTTGCGGCTGCAGATGTCAAAGTCTTCACCACCAACAAATTGGTGTTGATCGTCCCCGCCCAATCTAAAGTGAATTTGCAACAACTCGCCGATCTGAAAAAACCCGAATTTAAGCGCTTTGCCATGGGAATACCCGCCAGTGTGCCTGCAGGGAACTATGCAAAAGATGCTTTAGAGAAAGCCGGTCTTTGGCTTGAGCTTAAAGACAAGATCATCAATACCACCAACGTTCGCCAAGCTTTGGATTACGTCTCACGCGATGAAGTCGATGCTGGGTTTGTTTATGCCAGTGATGCACTGTTGATGCAAGACAAGGTCAAGGTAGTCTTCCAAGTTTCCACAGTCAAACCGATTCACTATCCTGTTGCCAAGGTGGTGGGCAGTACACAGCAGTCTGCGGCGCAGAAGTTCATTGAATTTCTTCAAAACCCTAAAGCGCAAGCCATACTGAAAAAGCATGGCTTTGGCCAGTGAGTCAATTTTTCAGCTTGACTTCATAACTCAAGTGAAGAACATAGGTGGCTGAACTGCTTTTGTGCAGCGGCAAAATCGACAGACGCAAGGCTTGGCCATTATCTAAGTCACGCCGAAGACTGGTGGCACCCAGCACTGCAAGGTCGCTGTTATAGCGTTTGTGCCGATAGCCAGTCACCAACCCGCCTGTGAATGAGACTGCATTGACGACAGGGTTGGGAGGAAGTGGCCAAGTCCATGTGTAGCCACCATAAACAGAAGTATTGCGAAGACTGTTGTGATACGCGCCTACGACGAAATTGTTTCTTTCGAGGTACAGCCCAGGGGTGATGTTGTTGTAGTTGCCGCCGTTGTGATAACTCACGCCGTGAATTCCAAACGTTATCTCTTGGCCATACGCTTTCGGTAGCGTAAGCAACGTTAAAAAAATACCAAGCTTGAATAATATTTGGGTTCTTGCCTGTAACCGACGCAGGATGGGTGAACGCATGGTGTGCTCCTTGTTGAGAGAAGCACAAAAGCAAAAGCCGAACCTGTGTCAGTGACGCTAAATCGTCGCTCGTTACCTAAAGGTTGTATTTACTTATCGAGTGAATCAAGAAGAATTCAAAAGCCGATGGAGCGCATTTGTAAAGTAAAAAATGTTTCAGATTAACTTGCTGGTATTCCAAGCGTCTGGGCTTGAAATGCTATTTATTTGGCTAAAGATGCCAAAGGTTTTAATTTTTCTAAGTTGGCTTGTACGGCATCTCTGACCAGTGGCGTTAAGTCTTGCGCCTGCCCTGTAGCAACTGCGTTGATCAAAAGAAGTCGCATACGCGGCTCCCAAAATTTGTGAATATGAGTGGCAATTCCGTCTAGCGCTTCTTGGCGATCTGGGTAAGCAGAAAAAAATGTACCAATTTGATTGGCCATGGAGACAAGGTTTTCTAAATGCATATTAAGCCTGTGCAGCGATAGGTTGAAATGTCATAAAACGAGAAGAGTGACTGTAGGCGGTAAATGTGTTGCCGCGTACCAACCCCGCCAGCGCCAAATTGTGTTGCTCGGCCATGTCGACAGCCAAGCGGGTAGGGGCCGAAACAGCGGTCAACATGCCCACACCGGCCATCACGGTTTTTTGCACCATCTCAAAACTGGCACGGCTGGTGATGCATATAAAGCCTTGCTGTACTTCGATCGATGCCTTTAACAAAGCACCAATCAATTTATCCAAGGCGTTGTGTCTGCCCACGTCTTCTCGAAGCAAAGTGATTTGACCCTGCGTATCGGACCAAGCTGCAGCGTGGGTAGCTCCGGTTTGAAGTTTGAGGGGTTGCAAGGCTCGCATGTGGGCATGGGCGCAGTGCATTGCGTCAATATCGATACGCACCTCAGGCGCTTGCGGCAAAGCCAATTTAACTTGGTCCAAACTGTCCGCGCCGCACAAACCACAACCGGTACGACCCGCCATGCTGCGTCTGCGCTGTTTGAGCCTTGCCTCGGTTTGCGCTGCCACCTCTAGCTGCAATTCAATGCCCTTGGTTTGGTAGATAACATCGACACCAAAAAGCTGCGATGGGTTCTCAATCAAACCTTCTGTGAAAGCAAACCCCAATGCGAAGTCTTCTAAATCGTTGGGGCTGGCCATCATCACGGCATGGGTGATGCCATTGAAGACCAGCGCCACAGGCACTTCTTCAGCCAAGGCCAATGCAGCGCCAACCGCAGAGGTCACTTGCCCATCACCTCAAAAGTTTCAGTTTTCTGCTGTGCTTTGGCCAGCAAGCTAAGTTGATCTTTGTTGAAGCGCTGGTAGTTTTGTTGCCATTCGGAGGGCTGGCTCACCGCCACCACTTGAACGGCTGTGACTTTGTACTCGGGGCAGTTGGTCGCCCAGTCAGAGGCGTCGGTGGTGATGACGTTGGCACCCGACTCGGGGAAGTGGAAGGTGGTGTAGACCACGCCAGCTTGCATGGCCTCGGTCACGCGTGCGCGCAACACAGTGCGCCCAGCGCGACTCTCAATCCCTACCCAGTCGTTATCCTTGACACCACGTTCTTCTGCATCATGAGGATGGATATCCAGACGGTCTTCGTCGTGCCACAGGTTGTTATCGGTACGCCGAGTTTGAGCACCCACGTTGTACTGCGACAAGATGCGGCCAGTGGTGAGTAGTAGCGGGAATTTGCGGGTCACTTTTTCTTGGCTGGCCACGTATTGTGTGGGGAAGAACTTGCCTTTGCCACGCACAAAGCCGCTGATGTGCATGATATCCATGCCCGCCTCGGGCGTGTCAGCATTGCAAGGCCATTGCAAGCTGGTGTGCTCGTCAATTTTGGCGTAGCTCACACCTGAAAAACTGGGGGTGAGTGCAGCAATTTCTTTCATCACCTCTTCGGGGTGGGCATAGTGCATCTCATAGCCCAGCGCCTTGGCGAGTTTGACGGTGACTTCCCAATCAGCAAAACCGGCCATGGGCGGCATGGCTTTGCGCACACGAGAAATGCGACGCTCGGCATTGGTAAAGGTGCCGTCTTTTTCCAAGAAAGAAGAACCCGGCAAAAACACATGGGCGTATTTGGCGGTTTCGTTCAAGAAGATGTCTTGCACCACGATGCACTCCATGGCCGACAAGGCTGCTGCCACATGCTGGGTGTCGGGGTCAGACTGCACAATGTCTTCGCCTTGGCAGTACAGACCCAAGAACGAGCCATCCATGGCAGCGTCAAACATATTAGGGATACGCAGGCCTGGCTCGGGGCTGATGCTGACACCCCAGGCGCCTTCAAACAAGCTACGGGTAGTGGTGTCAGAGATGTGACGGTAGCCAGGCAATTCGTGAGGGAAGCTGCCCATGTCGCAAGCACCTTGCACATTGTTTTGACCACGCAAGGGGTTCACACCCACACCTTCTCTGCCGACCATGCCGCAGGCCATGGAGAGGTTGGCAATACCCATGACCATGGTCGAGCCTTGTGAATGCTCGGTGACGCCCAAGCCGTAATAAATGGCCGAATTGGGGCCAGCGGCATACATGCGTGCAGCAGCTCGTACTTCGGAGGCGGGCACACCGGTCACACTTTCAAATGCCTCGGGAGAGTTCTCGGCTTTGGAGACAAATTCACACCATTCGTTGAAACTCTTGTTGTCGCAACGCGAGGCCACATAGTCTTTGGCGACCAAGCCCTCGGTAACCACCACATGGGCCAAAGAATTGATGAGAGCCACATTGGTGCCGGGCTTCAAGGCCAAATGGTGCTGGGCTTTCACATGCGGGCTTTTGACCAAATCAATTTTGCGTGGGTCGGCCACGATGAGCTTGGCGCCCTCGCGTAAGCGGCGCTTCATGCGCGAGGCGAACACGGGATGCGCGTCGGTGGGGTTGGCGCCAATCACCAACAACACATCGGCATGTTCCACTGACTTGAAGGTTTGCGTGCCAGCCGATGTGCCAAAGGTCAGTCCCAAACCATAGCCGGTGGGCGAATGGCAAACGCGGGCGCAGGTGTCGACGTTGTTGGTGCCAAAAGCGGCACGCACCAATTTTTGTACAAGATAGGTTTCTTCATTGGTGCAGCGAGAAGAAGTGATGCCGCCCACCGAATCTTTGCCGTGCTTAGCTTGTATGCGCTTGAACTCAGACGCCGCATGGTTGATGGCCTCGTCCCAGCTGACTTCTTGCCATGGGTCGGTGATCTTGGCGCGGATCATGGGCTTGGTGATGCGGTCTTGGTGTGTGGCATAGCCCCAGGCGAAACGGCCTTTCACACACGAATGGCCTTCATTGGCCTTACCGTCTTTCCAAGGCACCATACGTACCACAGTGTTGCCTTTCATTTCGGCTTTGAAGCCACAACCCACACCGCAAGAAGCGCAGGTTGTAATGAGGCTGTGCTCGGGTTGGCCGAGTTCGATGATAGATTTTTCTTGTAGGGTAGCGGTAGGGCAAGCTTCAACGCAAGCACCGCATGACACGCATTCGCTGTCCATGAAAGGCTGGTCCTGCCCAGCAGAGACACGGCTCTCAAAGCCTCGCCCTGAGATGGTGAGAGCAAAAGTGCCTTGGGTTTCTTCGCAAGCGCGTACGCAGCGATTGCACACAATGCACTTGCTGGGGTCGTAAGTAAAGTAAGGGTTGGACTCGTCTTTCTTCATATCGCAATGGTGGTCGCCTGCTTGCGCGCCAACACCGTAGCGAACATTACGTAAACCCGTCACACCAGCCATGTCTTGCAACTCGCAGTTGCCATTGGCGCTGCAGGTCAGACAATCCAGCGGATGGTCGGAGATGTACAACTCCATCACGCCTTTGCGCAGGTCTTGCAGCTTGGGGGTTTGGGTGTGAACCACCATGCCAGCTTCAGCGGGCGTAGTACAAGAAGCGGGAAAACCTTTGCGACCATCGATTTCCACCAAGCACAAACGGCAAGAGCCAAACGGCTCCAAGCTATCCGTGGCGCAAAGTTTGGGCACCTGAATGCCGGCTTCAACCGCTGCGCGCATCAGAGAAGTGCCTTTGGGCACGCTCACTGAATAGCCGTCAATTTCTAGTTGAACAGTTTGATCAGAAGTACGCGCTGGCGTGCCGTGATCGCGCTCTTGTTTCAAGAACATCAACATGGTGTTTCCTTTTAGTGAGCCGTTGCAACCGCGGGTGCAAGGCCAAAGTCTTCGGGGTAATGGTTGAGAGCCGATAGCACCGGGTAAGGTGTCATGCCGCCCATGGCGCACAGGCTGCCGTGCAACATGGTGTTGCACAGGTCGCGTAGCAAATGCACTTGTTGTTCTTTGTTGCTGGCGCTGCCAATGCGGTCTATGGTTTCCACGCCGCGTGTAGAGCCAATTCGGCAAGGCGTGCATTTACCGCAACTCTCTATGGCACAAAACTCCATGGCGTAGCGGGCCAGCTTGACCATATTGGCGCTGTCGTCATGCACCACGATGCCGCCGTGTCCGACCACCGCACCCATAGCGGCATAGGCTTCGTAGTCCAGTGGCACATCCCATTGCGACTCAGGCACATATGCGCCCAAGGGGCCGCCGACTTGCACTGCTTTGATGGGTCTACCGCTTCGACTGCCGCCGCCAAAATCAAACAAGAGTTCACGCAAGGTCAAACCAAACGCACGCTCGACCAAACCACCTTGCAAAATATTACCGGCGATTTGAAAGGGCAGGGTGCCAGTGGAGCGGCCCACGCCAAAGTCTTTGTAAAAAGCCGCACCCTTGGCCATGATGATGGGCACGCTGGCCAAGGTAATCACGTTGTTGATGACCGTGGGTTGGCCAAACAAACCCTCTAAGGCAGGCAATGGCGGTTTGGCACGAACTATGCCGCGCTTGCCCTCGATACTCTCGAGCATGGCGGTTTCTTCACCACATACGTAAGAGCCAGCGGCTTTACGCACGAACAAATGAAAGGCTTTGCCGCTTCCCAAAACATTGGCGCCTAAGTAGCCAGCAGACTCGGCCATGGCAATGGCTGTCTGCATAGTGGCAATCGCGTGAGGGTATTCAGAGCGGATGTAGATATAGCCCTTGGTGGCGCCTACTGATAGACCCGCGATGGCCATACCCTCAATCAGCATATAGGGGTCACCCTCCATAGTCATGCGGTCCGAGAAAGTGCCCGAGTCACCTTCATCGGCATTGCAAACCACGTACTTTTGTGCGGCCGTGGTACCACGCACAGTGCGCCATTTGATGCCCGCAGGAAAAGCCGCGCCACCGCGGCCACGCAAGCCAGAGTCCAGCACTTCTTGAACCACAACAGCACCATCCATGGCCACGGTATTTTTCAAACCCAGCCATCCGCCATGGGCTGCATAATCGTCCAGAGATAAAGGGCGGGTGATACCCATACGGGCAAAGGTCAGGCGTTGCTGTTTGGCCAGATACGGAATTTGACTCGTGACGCCAAGTGAAAGGGCATGCTGTCCGCCATTCAAAAAGTCTGCCGCAAATAGTGAGGGTACATCCTCAAACGCCACAGGTCCATAGCCGATACGACCTTGGGCTGTGACTACCTCAACCAAGGGCTCAAGCCAAAACATGCCGCGAGAACTGTTGCGCTGCACATCGATAGCCAAGCCACGTGCAGCAGCCTCTTTGAGAATGGCGTCAACGACCTCGTCTGCACCAGCTGCCAAGGCAGCAGAGTCGCAGGGAACAAATACAGTGATGCTCATGCTGCAGCCTCCAAGGTTTGAACCAATCGTGTCAGCTTGGCTGGATTGACACGTGAATGCAGTTTGTCGCCAATTTGTACCGCAGGCGAGCTGGCGCACAGACCTAAACAGTACACAGACTCTAAAGAGTACATGCCATTGGCACTGGGTTCATGGCCTTTGCAACCCAACAGTTTTTCTGCCAAGGCCCACAGTTCTTCGCTGCCACACGACTGGCAAGCTTCAGCGCGACAGACTTGAATGACATGCTTGCCAGGTGCCGTGCTGCGAAAGTGGTGGTAGTAAGTGATAACGCCATGCACTTCAGCACGTGACAGGTTCAGTCCCTCGGCAATAGCTGCCACACTGCTTGCAGGAATAAACCCAAGCTTGTCTTGAATGTCGTGCAACAAAGGCAGTAACGCGCCTGGTTCATCTGCATGCTGCCGCACAAGTTGTTGAATAAGGGCCTGTTCAGGCAAAGCTTGGGTTGAATTCATGGCTCAATCAGTTAAAAAATTTGCCCACACTTAAAAGCGTGCGGTAGATGCCCCAGACCAACGGAATACCCACAGCGGTCCATGCCAAGGCTACCCATAAGGCGTTACTTTGGCTGGCAGCACCATGGCTGGTACCAACCTCTGAGGCGCTGGCTTTTTCGTGGGCGAGTTTCTTTTCATGGGCCAGTTCTTCGGCTGTCATGAAGTGTTTGGCGTCAACTGGCTTGATCATCAGGTTGGCAATCAAACCCACCACCAACATACCCACCAAAATAAACATGGTTTGGTTGTAAACCTGCTCACGGGGGATGCCCAAACCGAGTTGGTAGTCGCGCATGTAATTCACCACCACCGGCCCTAAGATGCCTGCCGTGGCCCAAGCGGTCAGCAAGCGACCGTGGATAGCGCCCACCATTTGCGTACCAAACAAGTCGGCCAAATAAGCGGGTACCGTGGCAAAGCCGCCGCCGTACATACTCAAGATGATGCAAAACGCTGCCACAAAGAGCATCTTGTTGCCTGCCATGGCACTTGCTGGCACAGAAGCGTACAAAGCAGCGCCCAGCACAAAGAAGATGATGTAGGTGAGCTTGCGTCCCAGTTTGTCGGACAAGCTGGCCCAAAAGAAGCGTCCGCCAATGTTGAACAAGCTGAGCAAAGCAGTAAAGCCTGCCGCAATACCGGCAATCGTGGTGAGCTGTGCTTTGTCAAGGTCAACAAACTTGGCTTCGATGCCCATCAAGGCGCCGCCAAAAACTTCTTGCAACATGGGGCTGGCCATACCGATCACGCCAATGCCTGCAGACACGTTCATGCACAACACCACCCACACCATCCAAAACTGAGGTATGCCCCAGACTTTGCTGACATGAACGTGGCCTTGGGTGATCATGGTGTTGGCTTGTTGCTGTACTGGAGGCGTCCAGCCGGCAGGTTTCCAACCCGTGGCTGGAATACGGTAGCCCAATGCACCTGCCATCATGAACACGAAATACACCAAGGCCATGATCACGAAGGTCTGCCAAACACCCACTTCGAGGTCGGTGGCAAAAATTTTCATCAGCTCAGCAGCCAAGGGCGAGCCAATCATGGCGCCACCACCAAAACCCATGATGGCCATGCCTGTGGCCATGCCACGGCGGTCTGGGAACCATTTGATCAGGGTACTGACGGGTGAGATGTAACCCAGCCCTAGGCCGATGCCGCCTATGACGCCAGAGCCAAGCAACATCAACCAAAACTGATGGTAATAAATACCTGCCGCAGAGATGAGCATGCCACCACACCAACATACCGCACTCACCACGCCAGCTTTTCTGGGACCTGCTCGCTCTAGCCAACCGCCCCACAAAGCGGCCGAGCTGCCCAGCAATACAAAAAACAAGGTGTACATCCGACCTAGCGTGGAGACTTTCCAATCGCAGGTGGTGATGAAGAGTTCTTGAAAGAAGCCAATGTCTGGTCCGCATTTGATGGCGTCTTTGATGCCCAAGGCTTTGGAGAGTGGCAACCAAAACACCGAGAAACCATAAGCCATGCCAATGCATAAATGGATGGCCAAAGCAGCGGGAGGCACCAACCACCGGTTGAAGCCCTCGGGTGCAACGATACGTTCTTTGGACAAAAAGCCGCTGCTGTCGTCAAGTGTTGTCATGTTGTCTCCATTTTTTGAATATGTCTTCGCTAACCGCAAGACTTTACCCTACCATATGCTTTAAAGACACATATGAGTCTAGGGAAATCAAAGGATTGCAGCAATATGGCTATGAGGGTAAGGTAAGCTAGATTAAGTCAACACAACTAATATGCTCTTCAGAGCCTATATTTCCAT
>Ga0187844_10001514_pt1 | contig 17604 bp, 17 predicted proteins | sample SpaLakP09_SKY_50_FD_134517 | JGI IMG/M metagenome (GOLD analysis project Ga0187844, IMG submission 134517) | Oligotrophic lake water microbial communities from Sparkling Lake, Wisconsin, USA - SP09_SKY_50 | ecosystem: Environmental > Aquatic > Freshwater > Lake | place: USA: Sparkling Lake...
GTACACAAGGCCGGCAGCGTTGAGCTGGGCGGGGTCGACACCCATCAGCAGCTTGCGGGCCTCGCGCACGTCGCCTTGCAGGCGCAGGTATTCGGCAGCGATGCTGGCCGCCGCGACGCGGGCGTCGGCCTGTCGCTCGCCGGCGGGCCAGTCACGCAGTTGCTGGGCGAGCCGGTCACTCAGCACGCGATCGCGGGCCATGGCGGCGAGCAGGCCGCGCAGCGCAATGACATCGAGTCGGGCGGGGCTGCCGGCTGGCAGGGCCTCGCCGGTGCGGCGCAATTCCTGCTCGTACTGGGCCGGCTTGGCGCGGGCGGCGCGCTCGATGCGGTCGAGGTCGCGCGCCAGGGCGCCGTCGACGGCGGCCGAGGCCGCTGCGGCGGGCGGCGCGGCGGCGCGGTCACCCTCACCCGGTGAACAGGCGACAAGCAGCAGCGCGGCCAGGGCGGCCAGCGCGGTGGTCAGCTTCGATGAGAGGGCCTGGATACGGTGCATCACGGCGGCGGGAACGGGAGCTTGTGGTCCCGAACCAGCCATTTCAGCGCAGTTGGGCTGCAGTGTCGCCACAAGGTGGCCTGGCCCAGGTCCGAGACCGTTCAGATTCCACGTGCCACGACCGCTGCGCCGGTGTACCCACGCGGCACGGCGCCCAGCAGTCGGCGCGTGTAGTCCTCACGCGGCGCCGAGATCAGCTCAGCGGTGGCCGCCTGCTCGACGACATCGCCGTTCTGCATCACCAGCACTTCATCGGCAATGAACTTGACGACGGCCAGGTCATGGCTGATGAAGATGTAGCTCAGGCCGAACTCGTCCTGCAGGTCCTTCAGCAGGTTCAGCACCTGCGCCTGCACCGACACGTCCAGCGCCGAGACCGCCTCGTCCAGCACCAGCACCTCGGGCTGCAGCGTCAGGCAGCGGGCGATGGCGATGCGCTGGCGCTGGCCGCCGCTGAACTCGTGCGGGTACTTGGCCATCGCGCTGGCGTCCAGGCCCACCTTTTCGAGCAGCGCCACCGCGCGCGCCTCGCGCTCGGCGGTGTCCCGGCCGATGCTGTGGATCTCCATCGGCTCGCGCAGCGTCTGGCCGATGGTGAAGCGCGGGTTCAGCGAGGCGTAGGGGTTCTGGAACACGACCTGGATGCGGCGGCGCATCTGCTGCCAGTCCGGGCCGCTCATCTTCAGCAGGTCGCGGCCCTCGAACAGCACCTGGCCGCCCATCGTTCCGCTGGTCTGTTCATGCAGGCGCAGCAGCGCAAGGCCCATGGTCGTCTTGCCCGAGCCGGACTCGCCGACGACACCCAGCGTGTGCCCCTTGCGAAGCTTGAAGTTCACGCCCTTGACGGCCTTGAACTCGCGCTTGCCGAACAGACCGTCCTTGAGCCAGAAGCTCTTGCGCAGGCCGGTCACTTCCAGCACGACGGGGGCGCTGTCGTCCTTGACCACCGCCTGGTTGGCAGCGGCGCGGCCGGCGATGTGGTCGTCGATGACCATCAAGCGCGCCGGGTTCTCGGTCAGCGAAGGTCGGCAGGCCAACAAGGCCTTGGTGTAGGCGTCCTGCGGGTTGTTGAAGATGGCCTCGACCGGTGCGGTCTCGCGCACCTGGCCGTGGCGCATGACGACGACATGGTCCGAGATCTCGCCCACCACGCCCAGGTCGTGCGAGATGAACAGCAGGCTCATCTTGTGCGACTCCTTGAGCCGCGCCATCAGCTCCATGACCTGGCGCTGGATGGTCACGTCCAGCGCGGTGGTCGGCTCGTCGGCAATGAGCAGCTTGGGCGAACAGGCCAGCGCCACGGCGATCATGACGCGCTGCTGCTGGCCGCCGGACAGCTCGTGGGGGTAGGCCGCCAGCCGGCGCTTGGGCTCCGGGATGCCGACTTCATGGAGCAAGTCCTCCGCGCGAACCAGCGCCTGGCGACGGCTCATGCCCATGTGCTTCATCAGCGGCTCGCAGATCTGCGTGGCGACGTTGAAGACCGGGTTGAGCGAGCTCATCGGGTCCTGAAAGACGCAGGCGATGTCCTTGCCGCGGATGGCCTGCAGCTCGCGCAAGCCCGTCTGCAGCAGGTCGCGGCCCTGGAACAGGATGCGGCCGGTGCGCTCGGCGTTGGTGGGCAGCAGGTTCAGCACGGACATGGCCGTCACGCTCTTGCCCGAGCCGGACTCGCCGACCAGCGCCACCGTGCTGTTCTCCGGCACGTCGAAGCTGACGCCCTTGACGGCAAGCTGGCGCTGCATGGCGCCATCGACCTTGCCCATGCGGAAGGCGACCTTGAGGTCCTGGATGCTCAGGAGATTGCTCATTCGAGACCTCTCAACTTCGGATCGAGCGCGTCGCGCAGCGCATCGGTGAACAGCGCGAATGCCGTCACGAAGACCGCCATGCAGGCCGTCACGGCGGCGAGCTGCCACCAGTAGCCGAGGATCAGTTCGTTCTGCGCCTCGGCCAGCATCGTGCCCCAGGACACCTGGTCCACGCCCACACCCAGACCCAGGTAGCTCAGGATGACCTCGCTCTTGATGAAGCTGACGACATGCAGCGACAACTGCACCAGCGCGACGTGCGACACGTTGGGCAGAATGTGCTTGAACATGCGCGAGGCTTGGCTGGCGCCAATGGCCTCGGCGGAGCGCACGTACTCACGCACGCGGTGCTTCATGAACTCGGCGCGGATGAGGCGGTAGATGCCGGTCCAGCCGGTCAGCGCCAGGATGGCCACGACGGCGCCGATGCCGCGCGGGAAGATGGCGGCGAACGCAAAGATGAGCAGGATGCTCGGGATGGCCGTGAAGACGTTGTAGACCCATTCCAGCAGGTCGCCGACCTTGCCGCCGAAGAAGCCGGAGAGGGCGCCCAGCAGCGTGCCGATCAGCGTCGCGACGACGGCCGCCGCCAAGCCCACGACGATGGACACCTCCGCGCCCTTGATGACCTTGGCCAGCACATCGCGGCCCAGCCGGTCGCCACCCAGCGGCAGGGTTTCGGCCTTGGTCACCTCTTCGGTCTTGAAGGCCTTGGCGCGCTCGGCCCACTCGGCATAGCGCGGCGCCAGGGGGTCGATGTCGGACAGGTCGACATTGGGGCCCTTGTGGGCGGCGATGGTGCCGGTGTCTTCCTGTGGCTGCGGGCCGAGCAGCGTTGGCGGCGCGTTGGGCACGCCGACTTCCTGCTGCCAGCTGGACGCGACCAGGTTGGTGGCGGCCAGCAACACGATGACGAGGAAGACGCCGACGATGCCCATGGACGCGACGCCGACACGGTCGGTCTTGAGGCGGCGCCACGCGGCGGCCCAGACGCCGCCGCTCGAAGATTCAGCGGCCCGGACCAAGCCGGAGGAGTTGGAGACGGCGCTCATTTCAGGACGACTCGCGGGTCAACAAACTTGTAAAGCACGTCAACGAGCAGATTGACCGTCATCGTCAACGCCGCCAGATAGATGGCGAAGGCCTGGATGACCGGGTAGTCGCCGCGGTTCACCGCCAGCAGCAGCTCGCGGCCCAGGCCCGGAATCGAGAAGAACACCTCGATCAGGAACGAGCCCACCAGCACCCCAGGCAGCAACACCGACACATTCGTCAGGATGGGGATCATGGCGTTGCGCAGCACATGCTTGAGCAGCACGGTGCCCTCGGTCATGCCCTTGGCGCGCGCCGTGCGCACGTAGTCGTGGCCGATCTCGTCGAGGAAGAAGCTGCGGTACAGGCGGATCTGCGGCGCCATCGACACCGCCACCGCCACCAGGATGGGCAGCGGCGCATACGTCGTCAGGTTGGTCCAGTGGCTGCTCGTCCAGCCCTGGACCGGGAACCAGCCCAACCGGAAGGCGAACAAATACTGCGCCAGGATGACGTAGACCAGCAGCGAGATGGACACCGCCACCGTCGTGCAGACCATCACGGTGCGGTCGGTCAGGCTGCCGCGCACGGTGGCCACGGCCAGCGCGAACGGGATGGCCAGCGCAACTTCGAGGATGAGGATGGGCACCGTCACCGTCAGCGTGGCCGGCAGGCGCGTGGCGAACAGATTGGCCACCGACTCGTTGGTCGCCCAGCTCTTGCCCCAGTCGAAGGTGACGATCTGCTGGATGAAGATCCACAGCTGCTCCCAGACCGGCTTGTTCAGGCCGAGCTGCTCGCGGATGGACTCGATCTGCTCGGGGCTGGCGTTCAGGCCGCCGAGGATGATCGCCGGGTCGCTGCCGAAGTACTTGAACAGGAAGAACACCAGCAGCACGACGCCCAGCAGGGTCGGGATCATCTGCCACAGGCGTCGGATCAGATAGGCCGCCATCGGGGCTCCTAGAAACTACAAACCCCGCAAATGACGCGGGGTTACACGGGGAAACGGAGCGAAGTCTATGCGAGGCGATTGGGCCGCCGGCTTGACGGTTTCACCAGGAGGTTGTCGGGCTTGGGGTCGGGTGCGCGCCAGGGCGAGTTGCGGGGGGAGACAAGGCGCGGGCGAGGCGTGTGGCGGGCCACACAACGAGTCCGCAACGCCGGATCGCCCCGCAAATCGCCCTGGCCCTGCGGGTTGAGCCTGCAAGGGCGCCGATCCTGCGTCGCAAATGCTCGCGGTACACCCAGTACCGCTCCGCTTTGCGCCTTGTCTCAGCACCCTTGCAGGCCCAACGCGCACCCGACCCCAAGCCCGACAGCCTCCTAAACTCCGCGCTTCTCCCAAGCCTACGCGCCTTTCCGCAATGAAGTTTCCTGCCCTGCTGACCGGCCTGCTGCTGGCCTGCGTCCTCCATGCCGCCCAAGCCCAGGAGAAGGTCCTGCGCCAGGCGTTCAAGATCGCCGAGACCGGCTTCGACCCCGCCCAGATCAGCGACAGCTATTCCAAGTCCATTGCCGGCGGCATCTTCGACGCGCCGCTGGAGTACGACTTCGGCGCGCGGCCGTTCAAGCTGCGCCCGGCAACTCTCGCCGAGATGCCCGAGATCAGCGCCGATTTCAAGACCATCACGATGCGCGTCAAGCCGGGCATCTACTTTGCGGACGACCCGGCCTTCAAGGGGAAAAAGCGCGAGCTGACCGCCGAGGACTATGTCTACAGCGTCAAGCGCCACTACGACCCGCAGTGGAAGAGCCCCAACCTCTACCTGCTGGAAAACGTCAAGATCGTTGGGCTGTCGGAGCTGCGCCAGGAGTTGATGAAGGCCAAGAAGCCCTTCGACTACGACCGCCCCGTCGACGGCCTGAAGGCGCTGGACCGCTACACCTTCCAGCTCAAGCTGGGCGTGCCCGACCCGCGCTTCGTCTACCAGTTCGCGGACGCCGGCTTCCTGGGCGCCGTGGCACGCGAGGTGGTGGAGTTTTATGGCGACAAGATCATGGAACACCCCGTCGGCACCAACGCCTGGCGCCTGGGCGAATGGCGGCGCAGCTCGCGCATCGTGCTGGAGAAGAACCCGAACTACCGCGACGTGCGCTATGCGGAGACCGCGCCACCGGGCTCCGACGCCAAGTTGCAGGCCGAGGTCGCCGCGCTGCAGGGCAAGAAGCTGCCGCTGGTGGATCGCGTCGTCATCGACATCATCGAGGAGGCCCAGCCGCGCTGGCTGTCCTTCCTCAGCAACGAGTCCGAGGTCATCGAGGAGGTGCCCATCGACTTTGCCGGCATCGCCATGCCGGGCAACAAGCTGGCGCCCAACCTCGCCAAGCGGGGCATCACGATGACGCGCTACCCGCGGGCCGACATCTCCTTCAGCTACTACAACATGGAGGACCCGGTCGTCGGCGGCTACACGCCCGAGAAGATCGCGCTGCGCCGGGCGATCAACCTGGGCGTCGACCTGGACAAGGAGATCCGCCTCGTGCGCCGCGGCCAGGCGCTGAAAAGCCAGAGCCCCATGCCGACCGTCGCCTTCGGCTACGACCCGGCCTTCAAGTCCGAGAACAGCGAGTACAACCTGCCCAAGGCCAAGGCCCTGCTGGACATGTATGGCTACAAGGACGTGGACGGCGACGGCTACCGCGAGCTGCCCAACGGCAAGCCGCTGTCCATCGAGTACTCGACACTGGCCGACGGCGAGCGCCGCCAACTGGCCGAGCAGTGGCAGAAGAACATGGACGCCTTGGGCATCCGCATCCGCTTCAAGATCGGCAAGTTTCCCGAGCAACTCAAGGCCGCCAACGCCGGCAAGCTGCAGATGTGGAACGTCGGCTGGGTGGGAACCACACCCGACGGCGACACCTTCCTGGCCCTGGGCTCCAGCGCGGCCAAAGGCAAGGCCAACAAGCCGCGCTTCGAGCTGCGCGCCTTCGACACCCTGTACGAAAAACAAAAGGCGCTGCCCGACGGCCCCGAGCGCGCCGCGCTGATGTTGGAGGCACAGCGCCTGCTCGTGGCCTACGCGCCCTACAAGTTCCATGTGCACCGCATCTGGACCGACATGGCCCAGCCCTGGGTGCGCGGCTACAGCCGCAACATCTTCGTTCGCGACTACTGGAAGTACGTCGACATCGACCCTGCCGCCATGCCCAAGCCATGAAACACCTGCTCGCTGCGCTCGCCGCCTGCCTCTGCCTCACGGCGCCGTCACGGGCGGCGGAGCCCGTCAAGACACTGCGCTATGCCTTCCGCGTTGCCGAGACCGGCTTCGACCCCGCGCGCATCTCCGACATCTACTCGCGCACCGTCACCGCCCATATCTTCGAGACCCTCTACGCCTTCGACCCGCTGGCCCGGCCGACCCGGCTGATGCCGCTGCTGGCTGCCGGCGAGCCCGAGGTCAGCGCCGACTTCAGGACCTTCACGATCAAGGTCAGGCCCGGCATCTACTTCGCTGACGACCCGGCCTTCAAGGGCAGCAAGCGCGAGGTGGTCGCCGCCGACTTCGTCTACAGCATCAAGCGCTTTGCCGACCCCGCCACCAACGCCCAGGGCTGGGTCAACTACGAGGAGCAGGGCATCAGCGGGCTGAACGAGCTGCGCGAGCAGATCCTCAAGAGCAAGAAGCCCTTCCCCTACGACACCGAGGTCGAGGGCCTGCGCGCGCTCGACCGCTACACGCTGCAGGTCAAGACCAGCGCTCCCCGCCCCCGCCTCATCGAATCCATCTTTGCCGGCAACGACCTCTACGGCGCCGTCGCGCGCGAAGTGGTCGGGTTCTATGGCGACAAGATCTCGGAGCACCCGGTTGGCACCGGCCCCTTCGTGCTGAAGGATTGGCGGCGCAGCTCGCAGATGGTGTTCGAGCGCAACCCTGCCTATCGCGAGCGCCACTACGAGGCCCAGCCGGCGCCCGACGACAAGGAGGCGCAGGCCATCTACGCGAAGTTCAAGGGCCGGCGCATCCCCATGGTCGACCGCGTTGTCATCGACGTCATCGAGGAGAACCAGCCGCGCTGGCTGTCCTTCCTGAACAACGAACACGACTTCATCGAGCGCGTGCCCGAGGACTTCATCACCCAGGCCGCACCCGGCGGCAAGATCGCCCCCAACCTGGCCAGGCGCGGCATGCGGGCGGTGTTCACGCTGGCGCCGGACATGACGCTGACCAGCTTCAACCTGGAGGACCCGGTCGTTGGCGGCGTCACGCCCGACAAGGTGGCGCTGCGCCGCGCCATCTCGCTGGCCTACGACGTCAACAAGGAGATCAAGAGCGCCCGCCGTGGCCAGGCAGTGCCGGCCCAAGCGCCCGTCGTGCCCAACACCAGCGGCTACGACCCGGCCTTCAAGAGCGAGATGAGCGACTACGACCCGGCGCGCGCCAAGGCCTTGCTCGACATGTATGGCTATGTCGACAAGGACGGCGACGGCTGGCGCGACCAGCCCGACGGCAGCCCGCTTGTCATCACGCGCAACACGCAGTCGGACTCCCTGAGCCGCGCCCTTGACGTGCTGTGGGACCAAGCGCTACGCGCCATCGGCATCAGATTGAAGATCAAGATCCAGCAATGGCCGGAAAACCTCAAGGCAGTCCAAGCCGGCAACTACCAGATGTGGCCGGTGAGTTCGTCGGCTACCTCGTCCGACGGCCAGGAGGCCTTGCAGCGCCTTTACGGCCCAGCCTCGGGCACGCAGAACCTGCCCCGCTTCAAGAACGCCCGCTTCGACGCGCTGTACGACCGCATGCAGGCCCTGCCCGACGGCCCCGAGCGCGAGGCGCTGTTCAAGGAGGCCAAGCGCATCGCCGTGACCTACATGGCCTGGAAGGTGCATGCCCACCGCATCGTGACCGACATGGAGCAGCCGTGGATGAGCGGCTACCGCCGCCCGCTGTTCTGGCAGGACTTCTGGCAGTTCGTGGATGTGGACCCGGGCAAGCAGCCCGTCCGCTGATTTGCCGGGGCGTGTCCCACGGATTCGACCGACCGTCGCAAGCAGCTCGCGGGCACGCGCCCTGCCGCTAGGCTTCAGCCCATCAACAGCCAAGGAGCCCCAGATGAACGACGCAGAAGAACTCAACAAACTGGCCGACCTGCACGCACGCGGCGTGCTCAGCGACGACGAGTTCGCCAAGGCCAAGGCCCGCTTGCTTGCGGGCCATGCTGCACCCAGCTACGGCAGCGCGGCCAGCCCCAACCTGGGTGCCGTCAACGGCCTGCGCCGCGCACGGCTGGACCGCTGGATCGGCGGCGTCTGCGGCGGCATCGCCCGCGCCACCGGACTGGACGCCTGGGTCTGGCGCCTGATCTTCACGGTGCTCTTCCTGGCCTTCGGCAGTGGCGTCCTGGTCTACATCCTGCTCTGGATCTTCGTTCCGGAAGAATGAGCCCAGCCCCTGCGGCTTTCGTCGGTATGCTGGCCCGACAACTCCGGAGACAGCGGATGAAACAGCTCGCCGGCCTCGACGCCAGCTTTCTCTACCTGGAAACGCCGCAGATGCCGATGCATGTCGGCGCACTGCATCTGCTGGAGTTGCCCGCCGATTACGACGGCGACTACACCTGCGACCTGCGCGAGCACATGCGCGCCCGCATGCCGCTGCTGCCAGCGCTGCGCCGCAAGCTGGTCGCCATGCCGCTGGGCATGTCCAACCCCGGCTGGGTGGACGCCGAACCCGACCTGGAAGAGCACATCGTCGACATCCCTCTCCCCGAGGGCAGCGGCATGGGCGAGCTGGAGGCGCAGGTGGGCGCACTCCACCCGGTGCTGCTGGACCGCAGCCGGCCGCTTTGGAAGTTCCATGTCTTCACCGGCCTGGAGCCCGGGCCCGAGGGCCAGGTGCGCGTGGCCCTTTACACCCAGCTGCACCACGCCGCCGTGGACGGCCAGGCCGCCGTGGCGCTGGCCCAGGTCATCCTCGACCTCAGCCCCGAGCCGCGCGCCATCGAGAGCACCGCCGCACGCGGCAAGAAGCGCGGCCAGCTCGGCACCGTCGGCATGCTGCGCGCCGCCGTCTCGCAGCAGTGGAAGCAGACCGTCAAGCTCGCCCGCTCCCTGCCCAGCGCGGCGGGCATCCTCGGCAACATCGCCGTGGGCTATGTCGGTGGCGCTGCGGCCGGCAGCTCGGTCAACAAACTTCGCACGCTGTTGGCGGATGTGGCCGCACAGACGAGCTCCATCGTGCGCGGCAAGACCTCCGTCTCCAGCCTCGGGCCGGCGCCGCGCACGCGCTTCAACGTCAGCCTGTCGGACACAAGGACTTTTGCCGGCGTCACGCTGCCGCTGGCCGAACTCAACCGCACCCGCAAACGCCACGGCGCCAGCCTCAACGACGCGGTGCTGTTCGTCATCGGCGGCGCCTTGCGGCGCTATTTCGCCAAACACGGCCCACTGCCGCGCAAGAGCCTCATCGCCGCCGTGCCGGTGTCCACCCGCGCGGCGGGCGACACCACCTCCAACAACCAGGCCACCATGACCTTCATGAGCCTGGGCACCCACCTCGCCAACCCGGCCGAGCGCCTGGCCCACGTCATCGCCTCGGCCAAGGCCATGAAGGCGCAGATGGCCCAGCTCAAGAGCCTGATGCCTACCGACTTCCCGAGCCTGGGCATACCCTGGCTGATGCAGGCCGGCGCCATGCTCTACGGTCGCGCCAAGGTGGCCGAGAGGCTGCCGGTGGTGGCCAACCTCGTCATCTCCAACGTGCCCGGGCCACAGCTGCCGCTGTACCTGGCCGGCGCGCAGATGCTGACCAACTACCCCACCTCCATCGCCGTGCATGGCCTGGCACTGAACGTGACGGTACAGACCTACAACCAGTCACTGGACATCGGCCTGATGGCCTGCGGCGAGGCGCTGCCGGCGATGGGCGAGCTGGCGGCGTATGTGGATGCGGCGTTCATGGAGTTCCAGGCTTTGCCGGTCGCGGAGGTGGCGCCCGAGCCTGCGCCGGTGGTGAAGAAGCCGGCAGCCAAGAAGGCCCCGGCGAAGAAGGTCGCAGCCAAGAAGGCGGCGCCGGCCAAGCGACGCACGACAAAGGCCGCCTGACCGCGTGGACGAATCGCTGTCGGATCTGCTCTTCTGGAGCGCGTTGGCGGTTGGCGGGGCCGCCATGGTCTGGCGCCTCACGAACGACGACGGCGATCCGAAATCCAGGCAGCAGCGCGAGCTGGAGAAGCGCCTCGCCCGCTACCCGGCCAGTGCCCGGGCGGTCCTCATCAAGGCCCAGCCCAGGCAGGGCTGGTGGCGGCTTGCCTTGGCCGCCCTGCTGGCGGTCGCTCTGATGGTCGCGTCAACCTACATGCGCGGCAGCCTGGGCGCCCTGTGCGACCGCTTCGGCGCCGCAGCCACCGCACGTTGGCTGATGCTGGCCTTCTTCCCCGGCTTGCCCCTCGTGCTCGCCCCGGTGTTTGTCGTCGAGTTTGCGAAGGCCGTCCGCATCTGGCGCGGTGGCTATGCCCCGCCACTTGATACCGTGGTGTCCCAGGACACCATCGCCGTGGCGGGATGGCGCGCCAGGTTGCAGGCCGTGGTGGGTCTGGTGATGATGCCGCTGCTCTTCGGCCTTCTGTTCCACACGGCCTACGGCTTCAGTCAGTCCTTTGACGTTCCCAGGATCCACGGCGCCAAATGCCCTGCCGGGCCGTCGAATGTGAAGGGGGGGCTGCGTTCATGAGCGACGCCATGCAGTGCCAAGGCTGCGGCGAAATGCTGCCGTCGCCGGACGCCATCTGCACACGCTGCGAGGCCGAGCTGGCTGAACCCTCCGCCCCAGTGGGCCGCTACGTCTGCGCCCACTGTCAAACGAGTTTCGCGGCGCCGGCAGCAGCCCCCTGGCCGCCAAAAGTGCCCTGGTGGCGGCCCACGACGATGCGGCTGCAATGCCCGCACTGCGATACGCCGCTGCGCGACCGCCACGCCCTGCAGCCGCCCGGCTGGCTGGTCGCTGCAGCCATTGCCTGGGTGGTCGCCGCCCAGCTCTTCACCACGGGCTGGACGCGCTTGCTGCTGGGGTTGCCGGTGGTCATCGCGCTGTATGCGCCGCTGCTCCGGGCAGCCTGGAAGAGTCGACAGAATGCAGCCGACCCGCACCGCTACGTCGTCGGCACCACACGCTTCTGGGCACAGGGCAACGACGAGCTGCGTCGCACGGTGGGGCGGATGCGTGACCCTGGCGGCAAAGGCCCAACTCGCTAGGAGCACGTCCCCGACGTGACACCCCTGCCTCGGGCAAGCACGCCCGGCGAGAACGCAGCAGCTGGCTAACAATGACGGTGCTTGCCCCTTCTCTTTCCCCGCATGCCCGCCACCCGCTCGCCGCGCACCTCGCGCCGACCCTCCTCGCCCGCCGCGCCAGCCGCCACCCACCCCGACTGGCACGACCTGCGCGCCCCCAATGCCTGGCTGCTGATGCTCGAAGGCCGCGCGCCATGGGAGTACGCGGCGCTGCTGGCCACACTGCCGTGGATGAAGAAGCTGCCGCACGGCGACGGCCATCCCGTGCTGGTCTTCCCCGGCCTGGGCGCCAACGACCTGACCACGGCGCCGCTGCGCGCCATGCTGGACTCGCTGGGCTATGCCACCCAGCCCTGGGGCCAGGGCTTCAACTTTGGCCCGCGCACCGGCGTGCTGGAACGGGCAAAGGCCGACCTGCAGGCACTGCACCGCCGCCACCACCGCAAGGTCAGCCTGATCGGCTGGAGCCTGGGCGGCATCTATGCCCGCGAGCTGGCCAAGGAATGCCCCGAGCTGACGCGCTGCGTCGTCACGCTGGGCACGCCCTTCACCGGCCACCCGCGCGCCACCAACGCCTGGCGCTTCTTCGAGATGGTCAGCGGCCACACCTCCAACGACGCCGACCTGATGGCGCAGATCCGCACCGCGCCGCCGGTGCCGACGACCTCCATCTACTCCAAGAGTGACGGCGTCGTCGCCTGGCGCTGCAGCGTCAACGAGCCGTCGCCACTGGCCGAGAACATCGAGGTCCAGGCCAGCCACATCGGCCTGGGCGTGAACCCGATCGCGCTGTACGCGCTGGCAGACCGGCTGGCGCAGCCGGATGGGGATTGGCAGCACTTCGAGCCTAAGGGGGCGCGGCGGTGGTTCTACAAGACGCCGGTGGCCCCGGAGTGAAAGGCACAAGCCGATACTGACGGCGATCGAGCTGGCCTACGTTTCTCACCAAGTAGCGATGAATCCCCACCGCATTCTCTTTTCAAGTTGCCTCGCGCTGCTGGCGACAATCCAGCCTGCTCGAGCACAAGGCCCAACGAGTGACGAGAGCGCCAGCCTCATGCTTGGCACTCGGTTGTTTGAGACCGTGTGTCGTGCGTCCCTCGGCAATCCGGACGAGTTCCATCGGCTCATCGCGAAGACAGGCCTGACGAAGTTGCTGCCAGATAGCTCGCCGGAGATTGAAACCTGGACCGCCAGCGTGGGGCGCGTCAGTGTGGCAATCCAATACACAAGGACGATGACGTGCTTTGTCCGTATGTCGCACGCCAAGGAAGCAGATGTGCAGAGGCATGTCATCAACGCCATTAAGGCGGTGTTCCGGGAAGGCGGCAGCACGGTCACTCAACCTGAGTCAGAAAGCAACGACAGTTCAGTTCTTCGGTTCAACGTGAGTGGACCCAAAGGCAACTACATGCTCATGGCCCTGTATCGGCCGGGCGAACCTTCGTTGGATAGGTCGGCGCTCGTGATAGGCCCATTTAAGTAGTCACGGAGAAGCGGCGGGTTGAGTAGGCGCTCCACTGATTGCCACGACAGTGGGGCCTATGAACAGGACCCTTGCGGCAAGCAGTCGACCTCTCTTAGCGCGCCAATTGACCTGCGCGAACGAGCGGCCGCAGCTTCGCGGTAAGGTCTCTCCCCTCACATCGCCTCCGCTCGCAAAGCGACGACCATCAGACTTGTGCCCTGGACCTTTGCCCACCCCGCCGCCATCCTGCCGCTGCGGTCTCTCTGCCCCCGCTGGCTCTCGCTGCCCGGCCTGATCCTAGGGGCCATGGCGCCCGACATGAGCTACTACGTGGGCATGCACGGCAAGTGGCGGGCGTTCTGCCACACGCCCGAGGGTGTCTTCACCGCCTGCCTGCCCGTGTGCCTGCTGATGCTGGCGCTGCTGCTGCGCTTTGCCGGGCCGCTGACGGTGCTGCTGACCGAACCGCACCGCACCCTCGTGCGCGAGCAGCTGCGACCGCCGCCGCACAGGTTCTGGCGGACCGCAGCCGTGGCCGTGCTGTCCATCCTGCTCGGCGCGGCCACCCACCTGCTGTGGGACTCGTTCACCCACGAAGGGCGCTGGGGCACCGAACTGCTGCCCGAGCTGGAAGAGCCGCTGCTGGAGGCCATGGACCGGCAGTTCCACTTCACCCACCTGCTGCAGCACCTGAGCACCGCCGTGGGTGTGGCGGCACTGGCCATCACGTACCGGCGAACCCTGAGCGCCCGGCCCAGGGCTGCACCCGCCCCGCAAGACACGCAACGCAGGCGCCTGCTGCTGGCCTGCCTGGCCGTGGCCGCCGTCGTCGGCGCCGCATCGGCCTACGCGCTGACACCGGCCACGCTGCCCGCCTACACCTCGCACCTCCTCGTGCGCACCGTCGTCTGGAGCACCAGCTGCTTCGCCGCGCTACTCGTCCTCGCCAGCATCGGCTGGTGGCGCCGACTGGGCGACGTCTGACCATTGAACCCTGATTTACGCCGGTGCTGCTTCTCGCGGTAAGGTATCGCCCTTAACCCGGACCTCCCCCTCATGCAACACCACACCCTCGCCGCCGAAGACAAGGCCGCAAAGAAAGACGCCCCCGAGAAGCAGGAAGACCAACTGCTGTTCAAGGGCCGCTTCGTCATGATCTTTGGCGAGATCGACGACAAGATGGCGCTGGCCACCTCGCGCCGCCTGCTGGCGCTCTCGCAGGACTCCGACGCGCCGATCACGCTGCTGATCTCCTCGCCCGGTGGCCATGTGGAGAGTGGCGACGTCATCCACGACATGATCCGCTTCGTGCGTGCGCCGGTGAACGTCATCGGCACCGGCTGGGTTGCCAGTGCCGGCACGCACATCTACCTGTCCGTGCCCAAGGAGCGCCGCTTTGCGCTGCCCAACACGCGCTTCATGATCCACCAGCCGGCAGGCGGCGCAGGCGGCCAGGCGAGCGACATCGCCATCCAGGCCAAGGAGATCATCCGCACCCGCGAGCGCATTGCCGCCGTCATCGCCAAGGAAACCGGCCAGCCGCTGGAGCGCGTGCGCATCGACATCGAGCGCGACTTCTGGATGAACACCAGCGAGGCCATCGAATACGGCCTGGTGTCGCGCGTCATCGAGCGCCAGACGGACCTCGGCTGACGCAACACTGATGCAGGTCTCCGCCAACGGCGTCCACATCGAAGTCGACGTCCGCGGCCCCGAGGGCGGCGAGCCGCTGCTGATGATCATGGGCCTGGGCATGCAGCTCGTTGCCTGGCCCGAAGGCCTGGTGGATGAACTCGTGGCCCATGGCTTTCGCGTCATCCGCTTCGACAACCGCGACATCGGCCTGTCCCAGCCTTTCGACCAGCTGGGCGTGCCCAGCATCCCGCTGGCGGCCCTGCTGCACACGCTGCGGCTGCCGGTGAAGGCACCCTACCAGCTGGCCGACCTGGCTCGCGACGCCGTCGGCGTGCTGGACGCGCTGGGCATTGCCAAAGCCCATGTCTGCGGCGCCTCCATGGGCGGCATGATCGCCCAGCACCTGGGCTTCGCTCACGGCCAGCGGCTCAAGAGCCTGACACTGATGATGACCAGCAGCGGCTCGCGGCACCTGCCCAAGGAGAGCCTGAAGGTGCGCCGTGTGATGCTCTCCCGCCCGCGCCCGGGCCGCACGCCGGAGCAGAAGTTCGAGCACGTGCTGGACCACTACGTGCGCCTGTACGGCGTCATCGGCAGCCCAGGCTATCCGCCGGAGCCGGCCGCGCTGCGCGAGCGCATCGCCGGGGTCGTGAAGCGCTCTTTCCGGCCGCAGGCGGTGCTGCGCCAGCTCGTGGCCATCGCCGCCGACACCCACCGCGCCGAGCGGCTGCCGCGCATCACCGCGCCCACGCTCGTCATCCACGGCGAGGGCGACGCGCTCATCCCGGTGGCGGCGGCGCACGACCTGGCGCGCCGCATTCCGGGCGCCCGGCTTGAAACCCTACCCGGCTGGGGCCATGACCTGCCCGAGGCCCTGTGGCCGCACCTGGCGGCGGCCATCGCTGCCAACGCCGCGCGTGCGGCCGGCGGCGGCTGACGGCGCTCAGCGCTGTGCGTCGGCCAGCGAGGCGATGCTCTGGTAGGCCTGCAGGGCCTGCTCAAGGTTGGCACCGCCCTCCAGCATCGCTTTGCGCAACGCGAGCTGTGCGTCCTCGGTCTGCTGCTCCTGGTCCGACACCGTGCCGTCGCGGTTGACGTCGGCTGTGGCGTGGACGACGCCGGTGGCCACCTTGGCCGAGTCCTGTGCAGCCGCCGCGCGGGCGCCCGCAGCCGACACCATCACCACGGCCGAGGCCGCCTGCGCCTCCGTCGCTGCCCGGCGTGCCGGCGCAGAGCTGCCTGCCGCACCTGACGGAGCGTTGCTCAGGGATGAGGAGACGGGCGTGACCATGGCGCAATTGATGAGATCGTGCCGGGATATCGGCGGCCACGACCGGAACTGAAGCCCTTTTTTCTAGGAGGCTGTCGGACTTTGGGATGGGTGCGCGCCGGGGCGAGTTGCCATGCCAGACAAGGCGCAGCCGCCGCCGTGGGGCCTCACCCCACAAGGTGGGTGCAACGCCGGATGGCGTGGCAAATCGCCCCGGCCCTTCGGGTTGGCCCGCCTTGGGGCCGCATGCGGCGTTGCAAATGCTCGCCGGGTGTACAACCCGGCTCCGCTTTGCGCCTGGCCTGCGGCCCCAAGGCGGGCCAACGCGCACCCATCCCAAAGTCCGACAGCCTCCTAACGCCCGCGCGCCTCGGCCTTGACCTCGACCGTGGTGCGCTTGCCATCCTCGCCCTCGACGGTCAGCGACAGCGGCACGGTCTCGCCGGCCTTGATCGGCGCTTTCAGGCCCATCAGCATGACGTGATAGCTGCCCGGCTTCAGCGCCACGGCCTGACCGGCCGGCAGCGGCAGCGCGTCGACGGCGCGCATCTTCATGACGCCATCGTCCATCTTCATCTCGTGGATCTCGACCATCGCCGCCACCGGCGAACTGGCCGCGACGACCTTGGCCGGCTTGGCCGCAGTCAACTGCATGAAGGCGCCGGTGGCCTTCTGCGGTGCGACGGTGGCGCGCACCCAGGGGTCGTCGACCTTGACCTGAGCCTGAGCAGCAAAGGACACGAGCAGGGCGGAGGCAAGCAACAGAAAGCGGCGCATGGCGATGGTTTCAACAACGAGGCCGCCATTGTGCGACTCGAAGCTTGACCCACACTGTCTATGTGTACTATCGTACTAGTACACATTGGCAGTAACCCATGGATCCGACCCATTTCGTCCACATCAACACCGGCTCGCCCGAGCCCATCTACCGCCAGCTCATCGAACAGGTGAAGCGGCGCGTGGCCGCTGGGCAGCTCAAGGCGGGCGACGAGATCCCGTCGGTGCGCGAGCTGGCCCAGGCGCTGGCCGTGCACCCGATGACCATCTCCAAGGCCTATTCGCTGCTGGAGAGCGACGGCGTGCTGGAGCGTCGCCGCGGCCTGTCCATGGTGGTGGCGGCCCAGCACCAGCGGGCGCAGTCCACCGCCGACCGCGTCGAGCTGCTGCGCCCGACGCTGGAGAAGGCCGCCGCCGAAGCGCGCCAGCTCGAACTACCCAAGACCCAGGCCTTGCAACTCTTCAAATCGATTCTGGAAGAAGCCCCATGACGAGCCCTCACTTCCCCCACACCGAGACCCCCAGCGCCGAATTGCACGGCCTGAGCCTGGCCTACCCCAAGGGCGACCTCGTGCTGAAGGGCCTGGACTGGCAGCTGCTGCCCGGCCAGGTGGTCGGCCTGCTGGGCCGCAACGGCGCCGGCAAGACGACGTTGCTGGAGGCGCTGCTGGGTCTGCGCGAGCCACAGGCCGGCACGGTCAAGCTGTTCGGCCAGGATGTGCAGCAACTGGACGACGCCACCCGCGCCCGCATCGGCTATGTGCCGCAGCACAGCGACCTGTTCGAGGGCTTCACGGCGCGCCAGCTGCTGGCCTATTTCAAGAGCTTCTACCCGCGTTGGAACGAGGCCAAGGTCGAGGGTCTGCTATCACGCTGGGAC